>LDZU01008377.1_pt1 | contig 15434 bp, 12 predicted proteins | sample 615531 | NCBI WGS metagenome assembly LDZU01 (sample SAMN03408293, study PRJNA278302) | terrestrial metagenome | isolation source: oil reservoir sample SB2 | place: USA: Alaska, North Slope, Schrader Bluff formation | collected 2011-09 | reverse complement strand
ACTTATAATATGTTTAGCTTTTTTATATTTTTTTAATATATTCCCATTTCATTCAGATATTTTAGCACATGATAGGTTAAATATATTAGCGGTAGGGACGGATAGCTTGGAAGCTAGGGGAAGAGCTGATTCTATTTTAGTATTGAGTGTATCTCCTAAGACTAAAGATACTATCCTGTTTTCCATTCCTAGAGATTTAAGAGTTATGATTCCTGAAAGAGGAATGGATAAAATAAATCATGCTTTTGCCTACGGAGGAATAGACCTATTAGAAAAAACCGTAGAAGATTTGATTGGTTTACCCATTCATTATTATGGCGTTGTTGATTTTGAAGGTTTTAAATATGTAATTGATGCTCTGGGAGGTATTGATATTTATGTAGAGAAAGATATGTATTATATTGACCAGGCAGGCTCAGTAAAAATTAATCTACATAAAGGACAGCAAGTTCTGGATGGCGAAAAAGCCTTGGAGTATGTCAGATTTAGATCTGACCCATTAGGTGATTTAGGGAGAATTCAGCGTCAACAAAAATTAATTAATGCAGTAATTGATAAAGTATTAAATATTGATAACCTAGCCAAGATACCAAATATTGTTAGTAGCTTACCTGATTATATCAATACTAATATGAGTTCAAGTGAGATAATTTCAGTGGCAAGATTAATGAAAGATATTGATAGAGAAAAAATTTGGATTGAGACAATTAAAGGGGAACCTCAATATATTGGTGGAGTAAGCTACTTAGTGGTTGATGCCCAAGAAGTAAAAAATAGATTTAATTACTTAATTGAAAATAAATACAAAGGGCTTAATATTGAAGTATTAAATGGTAACAGGATGCCCGGCATTGCTCATCGTGTAGCAAATAAAATGAAAGAGTTAGGATTTAACGTAGTTAACATAGATAATGCTGACCACTTTGACTACCAAAAAACTGTGCTCATTATTTATTCAAAAGACATTAAGCCAGATGATTATCTAAGAAATATTTTTGGTGATATTGAGATAATTAGAAAAGAGCAACCAAATAATGAAATAGATATTACTATAATAGTCGGTAAAAATATGGTATACTAAATAAAATATATTTATATCGAAATTTCCAATATATGTAGCAGATTGTTAGAGGGAGAGGTATATTTGAAGAGTAACGCAAAAAAAATTGCCATTTTTTTTGCCCAGATATTAGAAGAGAAAAAGGCAAAAGATATTGTCATTCTGGATATTAAAGGAATTTCTATTATTGCTGATTATTTTATTATCTCCACAGCTCAATCAACCACTCATTTAAAAACACTTTCCAATACAATAATTGAGAAATTAAAAGAGAGTAATTTTAATCGAAATTTAATTTATGAAGGGAATGCAAACACTGGTTGGGTTTTGCTTGATTGTGGAGATATAGTAATTCACCTTTTTTCTGAAGAAAAGAGAAATTATTATCATTTAGAATATATATGGCAAGAAGCAAAAAAAATTACAGGCTGGTAGAATAGGCAAAAAATTAATGAATATTGTGCTTAATCTTAATTTAGGAGTTCTCAAGGGGAAGGATTCCCCTTGAATATCTTGTAGTATCAGAATTTCATAAAATTTGGATACTACAAGATAATATAATTACTATTTCTGCAATAAGGAATAATCTATTTTGATTTTTATTTTAGAGTAATCAAGGGGAAGGATTCTCCCTGATTATCTTGCATTATCGGAATTTCAATAATTAAGATACTGCAAGATAATATCTACCTGTGAGTGTACACACGCAGACAGGTAAGTATTATTTCTTCAATAAAGAAAAATATATTTTGATTTTGATTCAGGGGTTCTAAAGGGGAAGGATTCCCCTTGAATATCTTGTAAAAAAATATCTTTTTACATTATTATACCATCGGGTAAGGAGGGGAATTATTAATATGGACGTTGTTAAAAGAAACTCTGGACAGTGGTTATTTGGATTAATTATCCTTGTCATAGGCATTATTTTTCTGTTAGAAAATTTGTTTGGTATGGAAATGTGGAAAAATGTCTGGCTTTTTTGGCCAATTTTACTTATAATTTGGGGGTTGATGCAATTATTACAGGGAAGGTCTATCTTTTTTAGTATTATACTACTGATAATAGGTATTTTATTTTTATTAAAAAACTTTCAATTATATCAGTGGCCAGATATTATATGGAAATATTGGCCACTGATTATTATTGCTGTTGGGATAGACCAGCTAATTAAACGGCCAGAATCATATTCCTCCCGGTCTAACCAAAGTTTCCGGAAAGAGAAGAAAAAAATATTGACTCAAGATGATGAAATAATATAAAACAATCGAGTAATTCGGGGTCAGCATGTTTGGAACCATTGTTAATAGTTTAGCTATTATTATAGGGTGTATTATTGGATTGATTTTAAAAGGGCATTTTCCTGAAAGAATAAGTGTAATTCTTTTTCAAGGGATAGGACTGGTAACATTAGTATTAGGAATACAAATGGTAATTCAAGCTCAAGAAATAATAATGATTATTATTGCTTTAGTTCTAGGAGGTATTATTGGTGAGATTATAGATATAGAAGAGAGAGTGGATAGATGGGGAGAGAAAATTAAAATAATTTTTGGACAACAAAAAACCAAGGAAAAGTTTACGGAAGGATTTATTACTGCTAGTCTATTATACTGTGTAGGTTCCATGGCCGTAATGGGAGCGATAGAGGAAGGTATTAATGGTAATCCAGATATTTTATTGGCTAAATCTGCTTTAGATGGCATATCTTCTATTATTTTTACCGCCTCGTTTGGGATAGGTGTTTTATTTTCTACTATTCCTGTATTTTTATATCAAGGAACAATTACCAAAATTGCCATTATAGTAAAAAACTGGATTACAGTGGATATGATTAACGAGATGACTGCAGTAGGGGGAATCCTTATCTTAGGACTAGCTTTGGGCATTCTAGAGATAAAAAAGTTGAAAATAGCAAATCTATTACCATCTTTATTAATCATTCTTTTACTTACAGCTATCAAAAAATAATTTTTTAATAAAAAGAGTTTTATAAATTATCTAAATCTTTTTCTAAAATAATAGAATTGCGTTTAATTATATACATTTTTTAGCCAAATTATAATTTCATAGTATCGGAATTTCAAAGAGATTTTGATACTATTAAAAATTATTTTTTAAATAAGTAACAATATATTTGCTTTTAATTCAGGGATTGTTAAGGAGAATCTTTCCCCTTGAATATCGCAATTGCCAGGCAATTTCGATATTCTTAAAAAACAATTATCTTAAATAAGTAAAATAAGTAATATCAATCTACTAACCCTCTTACTCTAAACCTCTCCCTTAGAAGGGAGAGGAAAGCTGAGGGTGATAATGAGGGGTATCAGGGGATACCTCCCCTGAATATCTTGCAGTATCGGAATTTCGATAATTTAGATACTGCAAGATAATATAAGTATTATTTACTAAATAAGGAACAATATATTTTGATTTTGATTCAGGGGTTCTCAAGGGGAAGTATTCCCCTTGAATATCTTGTTATATATTTGGAAATAAGGAGAAATAAATATGGAAAGAGGTAAAGCTATATCCTTTTTAGAGGATTTAAGGAGAGAAGAATTAGAAAACAAAAGAGTATTGGTTAGGGTAGATTTCAATGTACCATTGGGTAAAGATTTGCAGGTTAAGGATGATACTAGAATTAAAGCAGCATTAGATACTATTAATTATTTAATATCTTATAATTGTATTATTATTTTAATGAGTCATCTTGGTAGACCTGGAGGAAAAATTGTAGAAGAGTTGAGATTAGATTCAGTGGCAAAAAGTTTAGAGGCAATCCTTCAGAGGAAAATAATTAAATTAAATGATTGTGTTGGAGATTTTGTACAAAAAACTATCCTGGAATTAAGACCTAGAGATATTATTTTATTAGAAAACTTACGCTTTTATAAAGAAGAAGAAAATAATGATCCTGTATTTGCCAGAAAGCTAGCTTCTTTAGCAGATATTTATGTTAATGATGCTTTTGGCGCTGCCCATAGAGCACATGCTTCTACAGTGGGAGTGGCTTCTTATTTACCATCTTATGCCGGATATTTAATGGCCAGAGAAATTAAAGCATTAGATAAGTTAATTTTAAATCCAGAAAAACCTTTTGTGTCTATCATCGGAGGAGCGAAGGTTTCTGATAAAATAGAAGTATTAGATAGATTAGTTGAAATTAGTGATAAATTGTTAATAGGTGGCGGAATGGCTTATACCTTTTTAGCGGCTCAAGGCTATCAAGTAGGGAAATCAATTTTAGAAAAAAATTACCTAGACTATGTTAAAGAATTATTAAATAAGGTAAATAATTACCAAAAAGAAATTGTAATTCCTGAAGATGTTCATGTTGCTAAAGATTTTAGTGCAGATTCTGAAAGCTTTAATATTTCAGTAGATAAAATTGAAGAAGATGCAATTGGCATGGATATTGGAGAAAAAACTATTGAGCGATTTATAAAAATAATTGAGAAGGCTAAAACAATTTTTTGGAATGGACCTATGGGTGTTTTTGAGATTGATAAATTTGCCCGAGGAACAAATGAAATAGCTCAAACAATTGCCAATTTGAGTGGAAAGGTATTTTCAGTTGTAGGAGGGGGAGATTCTATTTCCGCAGTTAATAAGCTCGGCCTGAGTAATAAATTTTCTCATGTTTCCACAGGAGGAGGTGCTTCTTTAGAATATATTGCTGGCAAAAAATTACCAGGAATAGAAGTGCTTAAAAAATAATAGTAAATTAATAATAGCTTTTTAAATAATTTTGATATTAGTATTCAGTAGTTAGTATTTGTATTTAGCATTGCTGTCATATTATATTATCGTAATTTTAAAAAATATCATAAAAAACCACTTTTTAATTAAAGGACAATATATGTTATATGTTGATACCCTCACTATAACTCTCTCACTTCGAAAGAAATAACTACTTTCTCTAATATTACTTAAGGTTAATGCAGGTTTCTCAATAAGAAAGATTCCCCTTGTCTATTTTCTAGTATCGGAATTTCATAAAAATCCGATACTAGAAAATATTCTTTTTAGATAAGAAACAATTTATTTTATAATGATTACTCTAATCCTCAAGGGAGAGTAGTGATAAAGTAATACTTTAATGTTAATTTAGGAGATTTCAGGAGAACTCCTGAATATCTTGTTGGTAAAACAAGATAGCATTTCTTTGAAAGGTATTTTATTTGAGGGGTTTCAGGGTATACCTTCCCTGATTATCTTGCAGTATCGGAATTTCAATAATTTAGATACTGCAAGATAATATCTGCCTGTGCGTATACGCACGAAGACAGATAAGTTTTATTTCTTCAATAAGGAACATTATATTTTGATTTTGATTTAGGGGTTTTCAAGGGGAAGAATTCCCCCTTGAATATCTTGTGTATTTTTTTACTTTAGATTAATTTTATAACCTAAAGAATAAGTTTTTATAGGAAATGATAAAAAACAGTTTATTTAAAAAAATCTAGATTAAGTCAATAAGTTAAACTTATGTTGACAAAATAAAAAAAAGAGGTATACTATAAATACCCTAGGGGGGTATAAAAAATATCAGGTTAAGAAAAATGGAATTTGATGAGATAAGTAAGATTAAAATATTGCACCGCTTAAAAAAAATTGAAGGACAAATTCGGGGAATACAAGGAATGATTATTGATAATCGTCCCTGTTCTGATATTCTTATACAAGTATCAGCAGTAAAATCTGCTTTGGATAGAATAAATAAAATAATATTGGAAGAAAAAATAAATTTCTGTTTTAATTGTTCTGATGATATATCTGAAGATATATCGATATATCAGAATAGTTTAGGTGAAATAATTGAACTTATTATTAAGTTTATCAAGTAAAATTATAATGCAATAGAAGGAAAAATTTAATGCTTTGTCAGATGTGTAAAAAAAATGAGGCTACTATAATAATTGTGAAGGTAGTAGGAAAGAATAAAACAGAACTTAATGTTTGTAGCGAGTGTGCTAATTACCTTTTATCCGATACTGTTTCTTCTATTTCTTTTTCACAATATAATATCAATAGTATATTAGATAGTCTTTTAAGCACGTTTGAAAAATATGCTAACCAAGAAATGGATGATACTTATCAAAATGAATTGCATTGTTCTAATTGTGGTATGAGTTATAGTGAATTTATACAAACTGGAAAGGTGGGCTGTAGTCAGTGTTATGAGTGTTTTCGAAATAATTTAAAGCCACTATTAGGTAAACTTCATGGGTATTCACAACATACTGGAAAATTCCCCCTATCTGTAAAAGAACGTTTCACTAGGTTAAAAAAAATAAAAGAAATTAAGAACGAATTACAGCAGGCTGTATTAAAGGAAGATTATGAAAAAGCTGCCACATTAAGAGATATGATAATCGAAGAGGAAAAAAGATTGGAAAATGAGAATAATGAATAAAAAAGAAGAAATGTTAATACGTGAGTTGAGAGATACTACTGCTCAATGGGTTAAAGGGAATGGTCCTTTTAACCATGTGGTAATTAGTACCCGATTACGTTTAGCAAGAAATATAAAAAATATAGCATTTCCTTTTAAAGCCAACGATGAACAATTGGAGAAGGTATTAGTACAGAGTGAAAATTTACTAAAAAATAATAAATATTTTTCTAATTTTAAAATAATAAAGATAAATAATCTAAATAAAACGGATATTCAATTTTTAGTAGAAAAACGTTTGATCAGTATTACTCTTGCTCAATTAAATAACCCATATTGTGCTTTTATTTATAAACCTGATGAAGCTATTAGTATTATGATCAATGAAGAAGATCATTTTAGAATACAATGCATGTTACCTGGTTTTCGACTTAACCAAGGCTGGGAAATTATCAATGATTGTGATGAACAAATTATGCAAGAAATTGAATATGCTTTTAATGAAAATGAAGGTTTCTTGACTTGCTGTCCAACCAATGTTGGCACTGGACTAAGAGCCTCGGCAATGTTACATTTACCGGCGTTATTTATTTTAAAACGATTGAATAAAATAATGAATTCTATTTCTGAAATGGGTTATGCGGTAAGAGGATTCTATGGAGAAGGAACTGATTTTCAAGGAAATTTATTTCAAGTGTCTAATCAGATAACATTAGGATTAAATGAAGAGGAAATTATTAAAAATCTGGAGTCAGTTATTAAAAGAATGATTGAAGAAGAAGTAAAAGCGCGAGAAGAATTAATAATTTATTCCAAGCGAAAAATAGAAGATCTAGTTATGCGAGCATATGGAATATTAACTAATGCCAGAATTATAACTACTCAAGAAGCACTGGATCTCTTATCTACAATTAGGTTCGGGACTGAATTAGGAATGCTACCTAAAATTGGATATGATACTATTAACCGACTAATGTTAATTATACAGCCAGGATATATTCAACTATTAAAAAGTAAGAGAATGGGAGAGGAAGAGCTCGCCTTATTTAGAGCTGAGTTAATACAAGAACTTTTAAATTAAAAAAGTTTATAATAGTTCATATAATGTAAACAAATATATTAAAGTATTTTTTGATAAATATAAGAAAGGATGAAAAATGTTTAAAAGATACACTGAAAAAGTAAGAAGAGTAATTATGATGGCTCAAGAAGAAGCCGTTAATCTTAATCATAATTATATAGGAACTGAACATATCTTAGTTGGTTTAGTTAAAGAGAGTGAAGGTATTGCTGGGAGAATTTTGCGTGAACTGGGTGTAGAACCGGAGAGGATTATTGAGGCAATTGAAAAAATAGTGGGAAGAGGTAAATATCAGGAAGTTAGTGAAATTACCTTTACTCCTAGAGCTAAAAAAGTTTTAGAATTAGCTTCACAGGAAGCTAGTAGATTGGGACAAAATTATATAGGAACTGAACATATATTATTAGGATTAATAAAAGAAGGTAGTGGTGTAGCAACTCGCATTTTAACTGAAATGGGTTTAGATATGGAAAATATTTATTCTCAGGTCATGAAAGTATTAATGGAAAGTGGCAATACAGAAGCAACAACTGGAAGCGGCATTCGCAAAGAAAGTAAAGTTCCTACACTGGATGAATTTGGTAGAGATCTAACTGAACTTGCTAGAGAAGAGAAGCTTGATCCTGTTGTTGGTAGAAATAATGAAATACAAAGAGTAATTCAGATATTAAGTCGTAGGAAGAAAAATAATCCATGTTTAATTGGTGAGGCGGGAGTTGGTAAAACTGCTATTGTGGAGGGTTTGGCTCAAAAAATTGCCAATAATGATGTTCCTGAAATTTTGAAAAATAAAAGAATTATCTCTTTAGACCTTGCTTTAATTGTTGCTGGAACGAAATACAGAGGTGAATTTGAAAAACGTTTAAAAAGTATTGTCAAGGAAGTTCAAAATTCGAATGATATAATTTTATTTATAGATGAATTCCATACCTTAGTTGGAGCGGGAGCAGCAGAAGGAGCAATTGATGCTTCCAATATTTTAAAACCTGCATTAGCCAGGGGGGAAATACAGGCTATTGGTGCCACCACAACAGATGAATATCGAAAATATATTGAAAAAGATAAAGCCTTAGAAAGACGTTTTCAGCCTATTTATGTACCTGAACCAACTATTGAAGAAGCGATACAAATACTTAGAGGGTTAAGAGATAGATATGAAGCTCATCATAAATTAACCATTACCGATCAATCAATAGTTTCGGCAGTTAAATTGGCTGCCAGATATGTTTCTGGTCGTTTTTTACCTGATAAAGCTATTGATGTAATAGATGAGGCTGCATCACGTGTAAAATTAAAAAATACAGTATATCCACCTGAAGTAAAAGAAGTTGAAGAACAATTACTAAAAATCAGGAAAGAAAAAGAAGCAGCGGTAAGATTGCAGGAATTTGAAAAAGCAGCAAAATTAAGAGATAAAGAAAGACAGTTCGAAGAAAGGTATAGTGAAATCAAAAAAGAATGGGAAACTGGAAAAACTATGAATAAAATTGAAGTCACCGCTGAAGACGTAGCTGAAGTTGTATCTAGTTGGAGTGGCGTGCCGGTTTACTCTTTGAAAGAAGAAGAGGCAAAAAAATTAATTAGAATGGAAGAAGAATTACATAAACGGATTGTGGGGCAAGATGATGCTATTAAAGCTATATCAAGAGCGATACGCCGAGCAAGGGCTGGTATGAAAGATCCTAAACGACCTATAGGTTCATTTATTTTTTTAGGCCCTACTGGTGTTGGTAAAACCGAACTGGCAAGAAGTCTGGCAGAATTTTTATTTGGAGATGAAAATGCTATGATTAGTTTAGATATGTCTGAATATATGGAAAAATTTGCAGTTTCAAGACTGGTAGGAGCACCTCCAGGATATGTTGGATATGAAGAAGGTGGCCAATTAACAGAAAAGGTAAGAAGACGTCCCTATTCTGTGGTATTGCTTGATGAAATAGAAAAAGCACATCCCGATGTATTTAACATTCTTTTACAAATATTTGAAGATGGAAGATTAACAGATGCCCAGGGTAGAGTAGTTGATTTTAAAAACACAGTTATTATTATGACTTCTAATGTAGGGGCAACACTTATTAAAAAAGGGACTTCTTTAGGATTTAGAAGTTCTCAAGAACCTGAATTAATGTCTTATAAAGACATTAAAGATAGTGTAATGGGTGAATTGAATAAAACCTTTAGACCTGAATTTCTTAACAGAATTGATGAAGTAATAGTTTTTAAAAGTCTTACCCAAAGTGAAATTAAACAAATTGCTGATTTAATGCTCAATGAGGTAAAAGAATTATTGGCAGAGCAGAAAATAACCTTCTCTGTTAAGAAGAGCGCTAAAGACATTTTAGCAAAAGAGGGATATGATCCTAACTTTGGTGCTAGACCACTAAGAAGAACAATTGAAAGATTGGTGGAGAACCCCATCTCAGAAGGAATACTTTCTGGTGATTTTAAAGAAGGGGACCATATTGTTATTAGTGCGAAAGATGGTAAAATTATTTTTGAAAAGAAAGCGATTGAAAGTAATCAAGATAAGAGGGAACAAAATTATCTCCCTAATAATAGTATTGATAGTGAATAGATAATATTAAAAAATACTGTTAATTTATAAAGGAGTATCATATTCTTTTCTTATAATAATGAAAAATAATAGTAAAAAGATTTACCGTTGTATAAAATGCCATTATGAAACTTCTCAGTGGTTTGGGCGTTGTCCTGTTTGCGGTGAGTGGAATTCTTTTCAAACTCAGGATATTTCTGAAAAGACTAGAAATCATATAAAAATTTCAAATGAAGACCTAGCCCAACCAATTAATAAATTAAATTTTACTTCTCTCGAAGAACGTTATAAATCAGGGATTTTAGAATTTGATCGAGTGTTGGGAGGGGGAATTGTACCTGGTTCACTCATTTTAATTGGAGGAGAACCTGGAATTGGAAAGTCGACATTGGCTTTACAGGTGGCACAACAATTGGCAAAGAACATTGGTAGGTCACTTTATGTAAGCGCAGAAGAATCGATAAATCAGCTTTACTTAAGAGCAAAAAGGTTATTAGCTGATTCAGAGCAGCTTTATTTACTATCTGAAAATGACTTAGAGCAAATCTTAGCTCAGATGCGATATTTAAAACCAAAGATAGCTATCATTGACTCAATTCAGATTATCAATGACATTGATATTCCATCAGCCCCTGGTAGTGTAAATCAGGTCAAAAGTTGCACTGCCAAATTTATGGAAATTGCTAAAAAAGATAATATTGCTTTGATCATTATAGGTCATGTAACAAAAGGTGGCGATATTGCTGGACCAAAAATATTGGAACATATGGTTGATACTGTATTATACTTAGAGGGAGAAAGATTTCAAACCTATAGGCTTCTCAGGGGTATTAAAAATCGTTTTGGTGCAACTAATGAATTGGGAATTTTTCAAATGGAAAATAACGGACTGAAAGAGGTGCTAAACCCTTCAATAATACTTTTATCTTCACGTCTAAAACCTATACCCGGTACGGTGACTACTATTACTTTTGAAGGGAGTCGTCCTTTAGCAGTAGAAATTGAGGCTTTAATTAGTTCTTCTTTTTTGAATAACCCCAGGCGAATAACAACAGGTGTTGATTATAATCGAGTTTCACTGATTATTGCAGTACTGGAGAATAAATTGGGATTACAATTGCAAAATAAAGATGTTTATGTGAACACAGCAGGTGGTATTAAAATTAATGAGCCAGCAATTGATTTAGGAATAGCATTAGCAATTATCAGTAGCATGAAAGGTATTGCTATTTCTATGGATATTGTAGCCTTTGGAGAATTAGGTTTAACTGGTGAAATCAGAACAGTAGGGATGTCTGAGAGAAGACTTAACGAAGCACAAAATATTGGCTTTAAAGAGGTTATCATCCCTTTTGACAATGCTAAACAGTTAGCGATGCCTTTTAAAGATATCAAAATTAGAGGTTTAAAAAATTGCAGTATCGGAATTTCAATAATTTAGATACTGCAAGATAATATTAAGTATTATTTCTTAAATAAGGAACAATATATTTTGATTTTAATTCAGGGGTTCTCTAGGGGAAGAATTCCCCCTTGAATATCTTGTTGGTACAACAAGATAGCATTATCTTGAATTGTATTTTCTTGGAGGGGTTTCAGGGGACACCTCCCATGATTATCTTGCAGTATAGGAATTTCAATAATTTAGATACTGCAAGATAATATAAGTATTATTTACTAAATAAGGAACAATATATTTTGATTTTAATTCAGGGGTTCTCAAGGGGAAGTATTCCCCTTGAATATCTTGATTTTATCCCGGATTTTCAAAAGGAAGGATACTCCTTAAATATATTTTTTTCAATTTGTTAATTATTATTTTTGTTTAAAATAAGGAGGTAATTTATAAGGTGTAATGAAATAAGATTAAAAAAAAGATAAAATAAATAGAGGAGGTTATCGATTTGTCAGGTCTTACTAAAAAAATATTGTCTATTTTATTTATTTTGATCGGCGGATTCATTGGTTATGAAATTATCCCTGATATAAATGTCTTTATCAGTATAGATTTATTCCTTAAATATAGCTGGCTAATACCAATTTTGTCCTTTGTTATTGGTGGTTTTTTTGGATTTATTATATTTATTCTAAGCTATAAAAAACTTAGTTTTTTAGGGAATAATATCATAACCTATTTTCAAAGAATTCCTGCCCAAAACATTATTTCAGGGGTAATAGGTTTAATTATCGGTTTAATTATAGCTAATTTATTAGCTTATTCATTATCATTTATTCCCTTTATTGGTAAATATTTACCCATAATACTTAATGTAACCCTTGGTTTATTAGGTGTTACTTTGGGTCTAAGTAAAAGAGAAGAGAGTGTCAATTTTTATAAAAAAAATATTGAAAGGTTTAAAAAAAAGGAAAAAACTTCTCATTATCAATTAAAAATATTAGATACCAGCGTTATTATAGATGGTAGAATTGCAGATATTTGTCAAACAGATTTTTTAGAAGGAGAATTAATTATTCCGCGTTTTGTATTAAATGAATTGCAAGCTATTGCAGATTCTTCTGAACCTTTAAAACGTAATCGAGGAAGACGGGGATTAGATGTTTTAAATAAAATAAATAAAATTCATGCTAATAAAATAAAGATAATTAGTCGCGACTATCCAGAGTTAAAAACTGTTGATGCTAAATTAATTAAGTTGGCAAAAGAATTAGATGCTAAGATATTGACTAATGATTATAATCTAAATAAATTGGCGCAATTAGAGAATGTAACGGTATTAAATGTTAATGATCTTGCTAATGCTTTAAAATCTATTATTTTACCGGGAGAAGAATTGGTAACTCAGGTTATTAAGGAAGGGAAAGAATCTGGACAAGGTGTAGCCTATTTAGACGATGGGACTATGATTGTAGTAGAAAATGGTAGTGGTAATATTGGTGAGAAGGTTAAAATTACAGTAACCAGTATTTTACAAACACCAGCAGGAAGAATGATATTTGGCCGGATTAAAGAAAAAATAACTAAAAGAAATTATGAAGCAAACCATGGCAAAAAATCCCTGGCTAACTATAAGAATTATCAAAAATAATAATTTAGCAAAAGAAAATGAATAAAAAGCGAGGAAATATCATTGAGTCTAAAAATATATAATACTTTAACTCGGTCTAAAGAAGATTTTAATCCACTTAAGGAAAACCAGGTTGGTATGTATGTCTGTGGGCCTACTGTTTATAATTTTTTCCATATTGGTAATGCGAGGCCATTTCTCGTTTTTGAAGTGGTAAGAAGATATCTAAAGTATAAAAAATATAAGGTAAAATATGTAACAAATTTTACCGATATTGATGATAAAGTAATTAAAAAAGCAAATGAGATGGGAGTTAACTTTTCTGAAGTAGCAGAAAAATTTATCAGAGAATACTTTCAAGATGCCGATTCTCTAAATATTGGAAGAGCTGATTCCTATCCTCGAGCCACTGAACATATTCCTGATATAATTAAATTTATTCAGGGTTTAGAAGAAAAAGGTTACACCTATGTAGTGGATGGTGATGTTTTTTTTGAAGTAAGTAAATTTAAAGATTACGGAAAATTATCGAGGCAGAATCTGGATGATATACAAATTGGGGCTAGAATTGAATTAGATGAAAGGAAAAAAAATCCATATGACTTTGTTCTTTGGAAGAAAGCTAAAGAGAATGAACCTAAATGGGATAGCCCCTGGGGGGCAGGACGACCTGGATGGCATATAGAGTGCTCGGTAATGTCTACTAAATACCTGGGTGAAAGTTTTGATATTCATGCCGGTGGTGAAGACTTGATTTTCCCACATCATGAAAATGAAATTGCCCAAAGCGAAGCATTGACTGGAAAAATGTTTGCCAAATACTGGCTTCATAATGGTTATTTAAATATTGATGACCAGAAAATGTCTAAATCACTGGGGAATATTTTAACTATAAGAGAACTATGCCAGAAATATGATGGATCTGTTATTAGGCATTTTTTACTTTCTGCACATTATAGAAGCCCTTTAAATTATTCCCTATACCAAATGGAGCAGTCCAAAAAAGGCATGGAAACATTAAATAATCTGATTTATAATTTAAAATTTATATATGAAAGAAATGAATTTAGTAAACAAATTAATATGAACAGCAAGAGATTATTAAAAACAATAAATGATATGGAAGAAAAATTTATTCAAGCTATGAATGATGATTTTAATACTCCAATTGCTTTAAGCACTCTATATTCATTAGCTAAAGAAACAAATGTCTATTTAAATAAGGAAAAAAATAAAAATAAAGAAATAATAGAAAAAGTTATTCAATTTTATGAACAGTTTGGAAACAGAATATTAGGATTAGTCTTTATACCAAGTTTAACAAATCAAGAACAAGTGCCTAAAAAAGAAATTGAGAAATTAATAAAAGATAGAGAAATAGCCAGAAAAAGTAAAGATTGGCAGACTGCTGATCAAATTAGAAATAAACTAAATGAAATGGGTATAGTTATTGAAGATACGATAGAAGGAACACGCTGGAAAAAATGTTGACTGTATTTTAGTATATAGTCTATAATTGATTCACACCACAATAAGACTAGAAAGAGGTGTTCTGACCTTGATAGCTGTTAAAGAAAAGGAATATACTAGTAACATTTATCAAAATTATGATGATAGATTGTTAGTAAGTATGGCTAATAATGGCAATATATTAGCTGAACAATGTATTATTAATAAATATAAAAAATTAGTTAAAATGAAGGCTAGAACATATTTTCTAATTGGAGCAGATATTGAAGATGTTGTGCAAGAAGGTATGATTGGGTTATACAAAGCATTAAGAAATTATGATGATTCAAAATTTCCCTCTTTCAGAGTTTTTGCCGAAATTTGTATTTATAGACAGATCATTACAGCTATAAAAAAGGCTTCCAGACAAAAACATAAACCTCTTAACTCTTCTATATCATTAAATCAAAATGTAAGTTTTGATTATTACGATCGCACCCTATTTGATGTTGTTGATGACATAAATATTAATGACCCTATGAATATATTTTTAACCCAAGAAAGATTCCAGGAATTAAAAATTAAATTGAATAACATGCTATCAAAGTTGGAAAGAACAGTTTTAAAATGTTATCTGGAAGGCAAAACTTATCGAGATATTGCTTTAGAAGTTAAAAAAAGTGTTAAAAGCATTGATAATGCAATGCAAAGAATTAAGCGGAAATTAGAGATTATTGCTAAATTAAATTGACTTAAAAGATAAAAAAAAATATAATGTTAAATATTGCCGGTGTAGCTCAGCTGGTAGAGCAGCTGATTTGTAATCAGCAGGTCATCCGTTCGAATCGGATCATCGGCTCCTGTGCTTG
>LDZU01004238.1_pt1 | contig 15451 bp, 14 predicted proteins | sample 615531 | NCBI WGS metagenome assembly LDZU01 (sample SAMN03408293, study PRJNA278302) | terrestrial metagenome | isolation source: oil reservoir sample SB2 | place: USA: Alaska, North Slope, Schrader Bluff formation | collected 2011-09 | reverse complement strand
CCATACTGCAGCAGGTTCTGCTGTATGTATTCGCTCAAACATGCACATCAGCTGCATGAGAAGATTCCCGGATCACAGTCATATCTCTTCTACATGGATATCCGATCGTTTGGAAAGATGTACGAGGAGTTCTATTACCGGATCCAGGATGAAGGAGCGAAGTTCATTCGGGGACGTGTCGCCAGGATCGAGGAAGATCCAATCACAAAGAACCTCCATGTTCTCACCGAAGACACCCTGCTTGGACAGCCGGTCGATATCGAACTCGATATGGTTGTCCTGGCATCCGCGGTCCAGCCAACGGAAGAGACGAACCATGTCCGCCACCTCTTCGGGGTGTCACAGTCCCAGGATGGATGGCTCCTCGAGGCCCACCCCAAGCTGAACCCCTGTGGAACAACCACAGCAGGTGTATTCCTCGCAGGGGTCTGCCAGGGACCAAAGGATATCCCCGATACCGTGGCACAGGCAGAAGGAGCAGCATCCGCAGCATCGATTCCGATCCATGTCGGAGAAGTCGAGCTCGAACCATACTTTGCCATGTGCATTGAAGAGAAGTGTGCAGGATGCGGAATGTGTGTGAACCTCTGCCCATACTCGGCACTTGATCTCGTCGAGAAGAACGGTAGGAAAGTGATGCAGGTCACAGAAGCAAAATGCAAAGGATGCGGGACCTGCGGAGGGTTCTGCCCCGGCGGTGCTATCTGGATGCAGCATTTTGCCACACCACAGATTGTTGCACAGATTGATGCGTTCCTCCTCGGTGGTGAGCAGTAAATGACTGAAGAGTGGAAACCTAAGATTCTCGGCATCATCTGCAACTGGTGTTCCTATGCGGGAGCAGACCTTGCAGGGAGTGCACGGACACAATACCCACCCGATATCAGGACGATACGGGTCATGTGCACCGGCCGTGTCGATACCCTCTTCATCATGAAGGCGTTCGTTGACGGAGCTGACGGAGTCCTTGTGTCAGGATGCCATTTCGGAGACTGCCACTACCTTGAAGGTAATTTGTCTCGGCATCGGAAGGTGCAAAGTGGGCAAAGGTCGTTGAAGATGTCGTCATGACAGTAACCGAACTCGGGCCAAGCCCGATTAAGGAGTTCCAGAAGTAGACGGAGGGTGAGATATGACGAAAAAGATCGTGCTGAATATGATCACACAGCGATCCATTGAAGAGGGAGTGGCCATGGAAAAAGGGAAGACCACCCCGGAATATTTCAAGGCCTGTTCGATTGTTGAGATGAATCCTGAGGATATGAAAAAACTTGGCATATGGAAAAATACCAATGTCCTGGTTAAAAGCGAGGTAGGGGAAGTCGTCGTGACGGCAATTGAACCAACCCAGTTCTGTCCTCCGGGACTTGCACATATCAGACAGGGAGTGTGGGCAAATCAGGTAGTACCCCCACGAACCCAGTCAACCGGAACACCACAATACAGTGGCTTTCCCGTGACAATCGAACCCGCAATTAATGAGAGAGTGAAGACGGCTCTCGAACTTGTTCAGGGGGCTGTCGGACTCTGGAAAGGAGGTAATTAGCTATGCCAAAATGGATCACCCAGGTCGGATGCCCATACTGTGGGGCATCCTGTGACGACCTTGAAGTTCTCGTCTCAGATGACGGAAAGAGAGTCCTTGAAACACGGAATGCGTGTGCAATTGGAAATGAAATCTTCCACCATGCCCAAAGCCCTTCACGTCCAAAACGGCCCAGAATGAGGCAGCCGGATGGCAGTATGAAGGAGGTTTCATATGATGAAGCCATCGATTATACCGCAAAGACACTGCTCGCCGCGAAGAAGCCTCTTATTTATGGATTTGGATCGACAAACTGCGAGGGTATGAGTGCAGTTGCGCGTGTTGCAGAAAAAGGCGGGGCAGTCCTTGACAACTGTGCATCTATATGCCATGGACCTTCGTTCCTTGCCATCTTCGACAACGGCTACCCAAGCTGTACCCTTGGAGAAGTAAAGAACAGGGCTGATGTGGTCGTATTCTGGGGCTGCAATCCGATGCATGCCCACCCGCGCCACACCTCCAGATATTCAATCTTCCCAAGGGGAACGTTTACTGCCAAAGGCCAGATGACCCGGACTATCATCAGCGTGGATCCAAGGGAGACTGATACGGCCAAACTGGCTGACCACCATCTGATGGTGAAACAGGGGCATGACTATGACCTCTTTGATGCGTTCAGGACCGTAATCCGCGGACATGACATCCCTGATGAAGTTGCCGGAATCCCAAAGAAAACAATTGTGGATGCGGCTAAAGTCATGAAGAACGCCCGTTTTGTCATGATCTTCTTCGGGATGGGATGTACCCATACTGATGGGCGGAATCATAATGTCGATATTGCAATCAGCCTGACCCGTGACCTGAATGCCTACACCAAGGCCTCGATTATGGCAATGCGTGGACATTACAATATTGCGGGACCCGGCCAGGTCTGGTCATGGCAGTTTGGCTTCCCATACTGTATCGATCTCTCCAAGGGAACCCATGCCCACATGAATCCGGGTGAGACAAGTTCCATTGACCTTGCAATGAGAGGCGAGGTTGACTGCTTTGTGAATGTCGGAACAGATGCAGGGGCACATTTCCCGATCCGAGCCGTCGAGCAGTTGAAGAAGCACCCGTTTATCACCGTCGATCCAAACATCTGCATGGCAAGTGAGATCTCTGATCTTCATATTCCTGTCCGTGTTGTCGGAGTCGAAGAACCTGGTGTTGTTTACCGGATGGACAACGTGCCAATCCAGTTCAAGAAGGTCGTTGACGGACCCGAGGGAGTTCCAAGCGATGAAGAACTGTTCGACAGGGTCTATGAACGGATGTGCGAACTCACTGAGACCGAACCAATCTGGCTCCTTGCAAAAGATCATGCAAAGGCAGCAACCAATGCGGAGCAGTAAATATGGCGGAAATACTAATCAGGAATGGATTTGTTATTGATCCGACCCGCAACATCAATGGAGATGTAGCAGATATCGCCATTAAGGATGGTCAGATTGTTGAGGGTGTTGGATCGAAGGCAAAAGTCATTGATGCCAGTGGAAAGGTGGTAATGGCAGGTGGTGTTGATGTTCATTCACATGTTGCAGGGCCAAAAGTGAATGTCGGCCGCCTGATGAGACCGGAGGATAAACTCTTCAAGAGCCCCCATAACCAGAAAAACTACCGTATGGAGAGTGGTTTTTCAATTCCAAGCACCTTTAAAACAGGATATGATTATGCAAGGATGGGATACGCCTTTGTTATGGAGGCAGCGATGCCTCCACTCCACTCTCCTCACGTACATGAAGAGATCCATGATACGCCGATCATCGATCAGGCGGCACTCCCGGTCTTTGGAAATAGTTGGTTTGTGTTTGAATACCTGAAGAACGAGGAGATCGATAACTGTGCTGCTTATATTGCATGGCTTCTTAAGGTGACAAAAGGGTTTGGAATAAAAGTAGTCAATCCCGGAGGTAGCTCCGCGTGGGCATGGGGATTGAATTGTCTTACACTCAGCGATCCGGTACCGTACTTTGACATCACTCCGGCTGAGATCATAACCGGCCTGATGAAGACAAACGAATATCTTGGATTGCCACATTCGATGCATATCCACCATAACGATCTTGGGAATCCCGGTAACTATGAGACAACTCTGGAATCACTCCGCCTTGCTGAAGGGGTTGCAACGAAGAATAACTTTGGACGCGACACCGTTATGCATTCCACCCACATCCAGTTCCATTCGTACGGTGGGGATTCCTGGGGAACTTTTGAATCGAAAGCTCGCGAAGTCATGGATTATGTCAACAAGCAGAAGAACATCAGCATTGACCTTGGCTGTGTGACACTTGATGAAACCACAACCATGACTGCCGACGGACCCTTTGAGCACCATATCACCAACTTAAACCACCTGAAATGGGCAAACACCGATGTAGAGCTTGAAACTGCCGCCGGAGTTGTTCCCTATGTCTATGACAAGGACATCAAGGTGAATGGTATCCAGTGGGCAATCGGCCTTGAGATGGGTCTCTATGCAACGGATCCGATGCGGACATTCATCACCACCGATCATCCAAATGCAGGTCCCTTCACCCGCTATCCACGGATCATCAAATGGCTGATGAGCAAGCAGGCAAGGGAAGAGACACTCGCATCATTCAAGCATACCGACAAGGTGATTGATGCAACAGACATCCATTCCATGGACCGGGAACTCTCACTCTTTGAGATTGCCCAGATGACAAGAGCCGGCCCTGCGAAGGCACTCGGCCTCTCCAACATGTTCGGCGGGCTTGGTGTGGGAATGGATGCCAATGTTGGTATCTTTGACCTGAATTTCAATGATATGCCAGCTGATCCGGAAGCTATCGAGAAAGCCTTTTCCCGGGCATGCTGGTTCATCAAATCCGGAGAGATTATTGTGAAGGAAGGCGATATCGTCAGCCATGGCAACAAGAGAACGATCTGGGTGAAGCCGAATGTTGCAGAGAATCCACAGGTCATACGGGATATACAGGATAAATTCCTGAAAGATTATTCCGTTGGATCTGACACATACCAGGTGCGGGATTATCTGGCTCCAAATCCCTACGTGATTGAATTCGATGTGGAGGCCTGAGGTGCATTATGGCTCAAATTACATTAAAACCAACGAAAGTGCCAGAACTCTATCTTGAGGGTTACAATATCACCCCTGATGCATTCGCTGGAAAGTCACTCATGGAGATTGCTGATCTGGATGCACATGAAGGAAAAATAAAAGTGAAGCTGGGCGATTACTTTGAGATCGCCGGACAGTCCGGGGACACTGCAGAGGAGACCGCTATTAACATTGATGGAGATTGTTCCAGAATTAAATATATCGGCAACAAAATGAGTGCCGGATCTATAACCATCAATGGAAATGCCGATATGTATGTCGGCGGATGGATGAAAGGCGGAAAGATCCATGTGATGGGGAATGTTGACTCATTCTGCGGTATTGCAATGGAAGGAGGAGAGATCGTTGTCGAAGGAAACGCCCAGAACCATGTCGGGTGCGCATATCGTGGCGACTGGCGCGGTATGAGAGGAGGAACAATCCGAATCAAAGGAAGCGCCGGGAATGACATCGGGACCTTTATGCTCGGGGGAACCATCATCATCGAGAAAGATGCCTTCATCCATGTTTCAACCCATGCAGAAGGTGGAACTGTTGTCATCAAAGGGAATGTCCAGGGGCGTGTTGGAGGCCAGATGGTAAAAGGAGATATTTATGTCCTTGGATCTGTCCAGTACATGCTCCCGGGATTCAAAAAAGTGGGTTCTGTTGAGCAGAAGATAGATGGAACTGAGGCAACCTTCACCCATTATATAGGCGATCTCGGAGAACGCCATCCGAAATCCAAGGGAAAGGAAGTGTATGCAAACCTCTATGTTCAGGAAGCCTGAACATACACTTTTTCAATAGAGACTGAGGGGTACCCCCTCAATATAGTTGACCAAATATATAGTTGACCAAATCAACCAGCAATCAGGTGATCTATGACCAATCCCGGGAAAGAATTTATGGAAAATACCAGTTATCCGGACTTCTCGACATTTGATATGATATTGAGAGTTCCAGAGCCGCCACCAGAGAATTCCGTTCCAGAAGATGCAAAGATAATAAAACTGCCCAGTCCAAAACGGATCAAGTTCCCCGGGTTTTCTGCACGGGATGCACTTGAACATTGGGAGCCTGTCGAATTCTTCTCACGATCGTCCATGACCTTAAAAGAGCTCTCTTTTTTGCTCTGGTGTATGCAGGGAGTCAAAACAGTTCGCGACAGGGAGACTGTTATAAGGAATGTACCCTCATCAGGAAGACGGTACCCGATAAACACCTATTTTGTTGCCGGGGAAGTTAAGGGCATTCCTACAGGTCTGTACCAGTATATCCCTTCAAAGCACCAGATTGCATTACTCAGAGAGGATTCGGATCTCCCATTTGCCTTGGGTACTGCCAGCATGAATTTCAAGATGATCACCCGTGCTCCTGTCTCCTTCATCTGGACAGCAGTTCCCTACCGTTCGGTCTGGGCACTCGGGAACAGAGGATATCGGAATGTCCTGATTGAAGCAGGACACATCTGCCAGGCCCTGATTATGGCATCTGCAAGTATCGAATATATTGTTCATCCAATCGATCTCTTCCATGATGCAATGATAATTCAGCTTACCGGCATTGATCCGGAATCAGAATGGCCACTCTATATCGCTGCAGTTGGGAAGACGGTTCCTGATTACTAGGATTTCAGCAAAGACAGACCAATCATGATCGCCGGAACAAGAGACAGACACATTTCGGAAATTCAGGACATATCCTCCAATGAGAGGGAAAATGAGAGGTTCCAGCTGGATCTACGACTTGGTATCCCGCACGCCAAGCTGCCTGGAGCACTCGAATGGTGGGGTGGAGATTCCGGATTGTGCCGGAGATCGGATCAGCATCCCTATCTTGTCGGGGCTATTATCTCAGGAGATGAATGGTGTAGTCTGAAGGATATCATGACCGCTGTTTCATATGCATGCCAGAAATCCGGACAGATTCAGGTTTCAGCATTTGAAACTCCTGTTGTTTCTGGAGAGAATAATGTTTCATTTTATCTTTTCCACCCAAATCCCGGTTTACGCTCGTTTTTCTATTATCTCTCCCGGACAACACCGATATGTCCTGCAGGGAATTCATTTGCGGATGCAATGCTATCCGGAATCCCGGCAACAATGACCACTGTTCCACCATTAGCACCGGAAAATGATATAAGAGTGGCCGTCCGCCAGAATAAAAGGATGAAAAACAGAATAACTGAAAAGAGAAAGAAATCCGGAGATGCGCGTACCCTTTATCCCCAGGATCTTCCTCGCAAGCCCGTTCGGATAGATATTCTCAGGATGGTTCTGCGGCGGGATAAGAAACCTGTTGCTGAATACGATCTGCCACTTGACCGCTGGCTCACCCCTCTTCAGGCTGTTCAACGAAAAAACGCACGCAGAACACTCAGGGAATACCGAATACAAAGAGGATATCAGATAACAAGTCCTCGTATCCGGGATGAGGCAGAGATATTCACGATCAGCGATCTCCATCTTGGTCATGAAAACAGCATTCCCCGCTATAAACGACCTTTTTTACAGAGTGATCCCGGAGAGATGAATCGGATTCTTATCCGGAACTGGAACTGGACCGTGAAAAAGACCGACATGGTACTTTTCCTTGGAGATCTTGCCTATAAGAGTCTGGATCCGGCAGAATATTACCTTGACCAGCTGAATGGGAAGATAAGCTTTCTTGAAGGAAACCACGATCCCTACCGGCCATTTATGTCTCATTGTCTTCTTATGCAATACCGGGAGATCCCATATCTTTTTATTCACGATCCGGAGGAGCTCGTCAGGCCGTTTGATGGTTGGGTGATTCATGGTCATGTTCATAACAAGGATCTTACCCGGTATCCTTTCTTCAATCCAAAAACAAAGACAATCAACGTGAGCGCTGAAATGGTTGGGTATCGCCCAATACCGATGAGTGAGATCGATGATCTCGTCAGGACAATGGATGAAACCATGACATTCCGTGAGCTTATGCCGGTTCATACACTACCACCTCTCAATCCCAGAGAACATCTCAATCCCAGAGAACAACTCCGATACAACGACACACGAGGCAACCATGTCAGTCAGAACTGAGATCCAAAACAACCTTGAAACAAGGGGAGGAATTATATCCGAGCTGGATAAAGAATGCCGGATAGTTCGTCTGCGAATACCAGGAGGAATCATTACTCCCGAACAGCTGATAGCAGTAGGAAAAGCCGCTAAAAAAATTGGTATTGATACTGTTCACCTGACGATACGCCAGACAATAGAAATACCCCACGTCCCATTTGGTAAAATCCCCGGACTTCTCAGGGATCTTGAGAAACAAGAAGTGTTCCTTGGTGCAGAATATGAAGAGGTCGTAAATATTACTGCATGTCCGGGAACTGAGAGATGCCGTTTTTCCATCATTGATACACGAAATATCCTACTCCAGCTCGATAAAAACCATCATGGGCGGAATATGCCAATCAGGATTCGTATCGCTATTTCTTCATGCCCAAACGGTTGTACAAGTGAACGGGCAAGTGAGATCGGTATCACCGGTCTTCGCACCCCGATACGGAACGAGGGATTATGCACCGGATGCGGGACATGTGCACATACCTGCAAAGAAAAAGCGATCATAATGGTCAATGGCCGTCTGCACCTGGACGAAGCACTCTGTGTGAACTGTGGAATGTGTATCGACTCCTGCCCGTTCCACATTATCAAAGGTCATCCCCCACGGTATATGATCACAGTCGGAGGACGCAGGGGGCGCCACATGGTGCAGGGAAGGGAGCTTATTGTGGTGGATTCGGAAGAAAAGGCTGTAGCTGTTGTTGAACGGGTTATTGACTGGATATATAGATTTGCCTATAGCGGAAAATTTCTTACCGATCAGATGGATGCCATGAAATTTTCAGATTTTCAGAAACGGATACAGCGTGATTTTCCATCATTCACAAAAGAATGAACAACACACACATGAGGTTTGCATATGAACAACGAAGAAGAGATCAGGGACAGAGAGATTATCTATCGCCCAATCGGTGTTGTCAGAACAGAATTCACCGAACAGGAACAAACCCCAATCCAGGGAATCTTTAATACAGCCATTGGAACGATTGAACTCTTACCGGAGTTTGAAGAGGGGCTGACAGAGATCGAATCGTTCAGCCACCTCATTCTCCTGTACCATTTTGACAGGGCAGATGGATATTCCCTCTTACAGCGGCCTTTTCTTGATAGCGAAAATGCACGTGGCATCTTTGCAATCCGGCATTTCAAGCGGCCAAATCCAATTGGAATCTCAATAGTCCGACTGCTTGAAGTCAAAGGGAACATTGTGCGGATCCAGGGCGTTGATATCCTTGACGGGACACCCCTCCTTGATATCAAGCCATATGTCCACCAGTTTGACAATCGTGAGCAGGTATCAAGCGGATGGGTGGATGATCAGCATCTTGATGAGATTGCTGACTGGAACTGCACTCCCAAAGAACTGAGGAATCGCCAAAGGACACATACCGGAAGTCAATGAGAGAGGGTATCTGCATACCATCATCCCTGCCGGCATTACTACTACCACAATTACAACAACTCGGTAACTATTCATTTCAGTGCAGATATGCGCTCCTGCACTAATCATTTCTGAAAAGGATACCAATGACATTTATTTAACCCATTGTTACTCCGGATTCAATCAATAACAAATGCCTAACAAATTTGGTGGAGTCTGCCTGACGAGAGAGTTAATACCATTTATTTAACAATTAAAAATATACAATTAAATCCATAATACTTATTACACCCAAATCAAGAGATATGAATCATGACAGAAAGAAGACAGATGAAAGAAATAGGCCTCCTTCTATTCATTCTTCTGGCAGCGGCCCTTTTCATTGCCGGATGTACCGGAGTACAGGGAGAAGAGAAACCAGTTGAAACCGGAGCAGAGGGAGAATTGATTGTGTACACAGCAGCATCCCTGACCGGAGTATCACACGATCTCGGCAGTGCATTTGAGAGCATGTATCCCGGTACAAAAGTCACGTTTAATCTCGCAGGAACCCAGACCATTAAAAACCAGATCCAAATGGGAGCATACGCCGATGTCTTCATGTCAGCTTCAACCCGTTATACAAATGAGTTAATGGGTGGAGGATACCTGGTGAATGATACTGTCAGGAAATTTACCTCTAATTATATCGTCATCATTGTGCCGTCAGGAAATCCAGGGAATATACAATCGTACACCGATCTCGCAAGGCCCGGAGTAAAGATCGCCATGGGAACCGGGGAGGTGCCGGTAGGTATCAATACCCGTATAGTTCTCGATAAGCTGTCCGCTTCACCAGATACTCCTGATGGATGGAAAGACGCTGTATTTCAAAATGTTGTCACTTACGAGAATGCCGAGCCGGGTATTGTAACCAAGGTCAGCCTCGGTGAGGTGGATGCAGGATTTGTGTACGAATCATCGTTCAGTGCAGCAAAAACCGGCACTCTTGAACTCATTCCGATCCCCGGGGAATACAATGCACTCCAGATATATACTCTTGGTATCCTGACAGACAGCAGAAACAAAAAGACAGGTGAGACGTTCATTGAGTTCATCCTCTCGGATGAGGGGCAGACGATCCTGAAAGAGTATGGCTTTACATCAATCTCCTCCACCTGATTTTTTTGGTCAATTGTTATGAACAGCAGCAGACCTGATACTATGCGGCAGAGAATAGGAGTATGGTTTGGGCAGGGAGTTGGCGCATTCCTCATTCTTATTGTCTGCCTCTTTCTATCGCTACCACTCATCGCCCTTCTTCTGCGGGTTACACCTGAGCTGCTTGCCACCCATATCCCGAATGAAACCGTACAAAAAGCGCTCTGGCTCAGCATTACGACAGCAATCATCTCAATGGCTATCGTGATTCTCATAGGAACGCCGACTGCCTACTTTCATTCCCGATCATGCTACCCGGGAAAATCGTTCGTTGACACACTCATCGATCTCCCCCTTGTCCTTCCTCCGGCAGTGGCTGGTCTTGCACTTCTCCTCCTCTTTGGGAGAACCGGGCTCCTTGGGAAGTACCTGAATGTGATCGGAATTGATATTGCATTCACAACCGTCGCAGTTATTCTGGCACAGATCTTCGTCGCCTCACCATTCTACATCAGGCAGGCAAAAGCACTCTTCGAACAGCTTGATCCAGCATATGAAGAGACGGCAAAGACACTTGGTTCATCATCCCTGCGGACATTCCTCTTCATCATTCTGCCACTCTGTGCCACCGGACTCACCTCCGGCGCAATCATGACATTTGCCCGTGCACTCGGGGAGTTTGGTGCAACCATTATGTTCGCAGGAAACCTGCCCGGCATTACCCAGACGATGCCCCTTGCCATATATGCAGCCATGCAGGGAGATTTCGATGTGGCAATCACCATCTCCGTTCTGCTTGTGGCGATATCGCTGGCAATCATGCTTACTGTCAAACTGCTGTCTGAGAAATGGAGATACAATGTTTAAATTCGCTGCCAGTAAACAACTCAGGGATTTCACCCTTGATCTCTCCATTCAGGTTGCAGATGAGGAGATCATGGTTCTGATGGGTGGAAACGGTGCCGGAAAAACGACAGTTCTGAGGCTGACAGCAGGACTCCTCACCCCAGATTGTGGAACAATAGAGACCGGAAAGAAGATCCTCTATCACCATCACTCAAAGATCAATTGCCCGGTACAGGATAGGAACATCGGGTATGTCTTTCAGAATGCGGCAGTGTTTCCGCATATGACCGTATATGATAATGTCGCCTTCGGCCTGAGGGCACGCGGCGTCGATTCTCAGACACTAGCCAATAGGACAGATGAATGGCTCGAACGCCTTGCCATATCCGATCTTGCAACAGTCCGGGCCGGCCACCTCTCAGGCGGGCAGAAGCAACGTGTCGCCCTTGCAAGAGCCATGGCCACCGAACCGGATCTCCTGATGCTTGATGAGCCATTTACCGCACTTGATCAAAAAAACCAGATTGCAGTCAGGGAGTGGATCTGTCTCTGTGTACGTGAGCAGAAGATCCCCTGCCTGCTGGTAACCCATAATCCCGCTGATGCAGAGGCCGTGGGGGATCGGATCTGCGTCATTGATCGCGGCCATGTTCTGGAGGATAGTAGCAGTTTTTTAAGATCCTGAGGGGGAAGACGGACATCTGGTCAATCGGGGATTTTGATACGCATCTCAGATTAACGGCAGATTTTCATGAAATGAAATAATGGGTCCTCGATTCTGAATCACGTAATAGAATGGAGATAAACCCACATATGGTTTATTGTAGGTGAAGACCGGGAATTGTAACCAAATGATATTCATACCAATTGGACAGATATACAGTACCAAAGAGAGATTCAAGGAATATAACCATATTTTGGAGACAATAGAACACGAGGGAGAATGGTGCACTGTTCACATCTTATCATAAACAATATACATCAGTAAACAGAAACATATTATCAACAGGTGTATTCAGATGGTTCTGTTCTTTGAAGTAATCAGGGTTGATGAAGCAATAGACATAATCCGGACTATCACGCCAACGTTAGACTCAGAAATGGTACCATTACTGGAAAGCCTTGGCCGTGTCACAGCATCCGATATCAGCTCATCTGAAGATATACCTGGTTTCAGGCGATCGATAAAAGACGGATATGCGGTTCGATCACAGGATATAAGAACCGCCTCTGAAGTATCCCCTGCAATCCTGAAAAAGCTCAGACCCACCACCATGGGATTTCAAAATGAAGTCAGAACCATCAATGAGGGAGAGTGTATGTACATACCAACCGGTGCGGAATTACCGGATGGTGCTGATGCAGTGGTGATGGTTGAATACACCGAGGGGGCAGGACCCCGGATAGTTATCACAAAAAGCGTAAAACCAAACGAAAATGTTCTTCTCCCGGATGAAGACTTCAGAATTGGTGAAACACTTATACAGCAGGGGACAAACATCTCCCCGCGTGAAATTGGAGTGTTGGCTGCGAGCGGTGTCTTTTCTGTTCCGGTCATACGAAAGCCTGTTATTGGAATCATATCCACAGGGATAGAACTGGTAGAAATAACAGCAAATCCTCGCAGAGGGGAAGTGAGGGATGTAAATTCATGGGTTATTGCCGCCTTTCTAACAGAACACGGTGGCATACCAAGGATGTACGGGATTGTCAGGGATGATCCTGAAGAAGGATATTCTGTCCTCTCAAGGGCTCTTGATGAATGTGATGCTGTCCTGATATCCGGCGGCAGCTCCAAGGATACAAAGGATATTACCGCATCGATAATGACCCGCTCAGGAAAGATTCTCGCCCACGGGCTTGCTCTTGCACCAGGAAAACCGACAATCATTGGTATATGCAGGGGAAAGCCGGTTATCGGAGTCCCGGGACATCCCTCATCCACCTATGTCGTGCTGAATGTGCTCGCTACTCCGATGATTGCACAATTGTCCGGCACCACCAGATCCAGACCTGCTACCGGATATGGCACATTACAGGAGAACATCACCTCCGAGCGTGGAAGAGAAGAGTGGTTCAGAGTTGCACGGAGCGGAGACACTATCACCCCCCTTCACGGAAAATCCGGGCTTGTGAGAACACTTGTGGAAAGTGAGGGTTTCATTCGCATTCCGCAGGATAAAGAAGGAATAGAAGCAGGTGAAGGGGTTGAGGTGATCTACTGGTGAAACGGTACCTCTCACTTACCAGCATGGAGGAAGCGATACATATCCTCAAAAAGAGCTTTTGCCATCCTGAAAAAAGTGAAACGATCCCTGTAACTGAATCGGGAGGCAGAATCACCATAAAACCACTCTATTCTTCTTTCACCGTTCCAAACACAGATGTATCCACAATGGATGGCTATGCAGTATCTGCGGAAGACTTTGCAGATGCATCGGATAGAAATCCTGTCAGGCTACAAAATGAGATCTGGGTCAATACCGGCAATAGCATCCCACCAGAATATAATGCAGTTATAGCAGTTGAAGATGTATATTCAGACAATGGGAACCTTTTCACCAGAAATACCGTACTTCAGTGGCAGAATATCAGAAAGATGGGATCTGAGATACAGAAAGAGAGAATGATCCTGCCATCGGGTCATTGTATCCGAAAATATGATATCGCCCCCCTTGTTACTTATGGCATTTCATCAGTTGATGTTGCGAGCATTTCTGTCGGTTTGATCCCAACAGGAAGTGAACTCGTCTCTTCCGGAACGATCCCGGGTCCGGGGCAGGTTGTTGAGAGCAATACGGTGATGGCAGATGTGTGGCTCAGTGAAATTGGAGTAACATGCAGACGCTATCCCATTACAGGGGATCAACCAGAAAGCATCAAAACCGCAATAGAAGAGGCGGTTGTCGAGAATGATCTGGTCATCATTTCTGCCGGTACCTCCGCCGGATCACGGGATTACACTGCCCGGATACTAGCAGAAATCGGGGAGATTCTTGTCCACGGTATCGCAATGATTCCGGGCAAACCAACAATTATCAGCAGAGTCTCCGGGAAACCGGTCATCGGGCTCCCGGGATCTCCACAAGCTGCCCAGACAGTCCTCAGGGAACTTGTTATCCCACTTTGTATTGAATGGGGCATGTCAGGCAATGATGATGAGCAATGCACTGTGCGCCTGACACAGGCAATTCCATCAGATGCAGGATTTAATGAATTTGTGCCACTGATCATTGGAAACCTCAATAACGAAATTATTGCTTCTCCCCTTTCAAGAGCCCCGGGTATGCAGCGATCAGCACTTTCTGCAAATGGATATATCCATATACCACAACATATCGAAGGGTATCAGGCAGGAAGTATCGTCGATATTCATCTTACAGGTAAGCGAAGCGAGATTGAACGCAGCTTACTACTCTCCGGTCAGTATCATCCATACCTTGACTGGCTTTCAAATTGTATCAGCAACAAACACATTTCATTGTATATGAGGGATTCAGGCATTTTAGGAGGGATTCTCTCACTCCGAAAAAAAGCCTGCCATGCAACCCCGCTCAGTTATTATGGATCATCCGGCGGTGCACATATACCCTACATTGCCGATTATTTTGACCAGGGAGAACTTGCCGCACTCCACATTGCACAAAAGCAGTATGGAATTCTCTCATGTAATTCACTGGGTACCATTGAGTCACATCGAATACGGTTTAGTGAGGATACAGAAAAGATATTAGAACATAATCTTCTTCAACGTCTTCATACCCGGTTTGATGCCCACGATCTGGTCACCATCAGCGATACGGAGAACACACACAGATATACCCCGCCAGAAGCAGTACAGGCAAATCTTGCCGATATATGTATTGGAGATCAACAGACAGCTGATATCCATAATCTTTGCTTTACACCTCTCGAAACCGAACATTTTGAGATCCTCCTGATGAAGGGCTATTCTGAGGATTACAGAATTATGCAGCTCATTGAATCGGTACGCACGAGCACACTCATCCAGCAGTTGAATGATGCCGGTTATGATACATCCCGGACAGGAACTATCCGGGAGATCCGGTGAGCTACACCATACCAGAGAGTGGCATTCCTGCAGTTCATAATAGAGACGAAAACATAAAAATCGCGTATAATTATCAAATAATCCTGAAGACAGCAAATTTAAAAAAAAAAGGAAGGTGTAGACTAACTCCATCAACCGGTGCAATTATTCCTTGAAGACGTTGTCAAAGATCTGGTCTGAGCCGGTGTCATCAAGACGCTTCCGCTCGACTTTCTCTTCGGCATAGGCAAGAACCGGAGGCTCCATGTTGATACCCGGA
>LDZU01000099.1_pt1 | contig 15539 bp, 19 predicted proteins | sample 615531 | NCBI WGS metagenome assembly LDZU01 (sample SAMN03408293, study PRJNA278302) | terrestrial metagenome | isolation source: oil reservoir sample SB2 | place: USA: Alaska, North Slope, Schrader Bluff formation | collected 2011-09 | reverse complement strand
ATGAGTGCTCCTTTGATGTGGTGTCTGAGAGGTATTCATCTTACCGCAGCTTACCTCTCTTTGACCTTCAAAGTTGCACTTGCTTGTTGAATTCAGGATGTATTAGAATTAGGCAATTTCTTTAATTTTCAGGAGGTCAGTATGGTGAAACACTTATATCTGTCTCTTTTACCTGAAGCACTTATTGTTTCAATGTTAACACCAGAAGAGTTCGGTGTCTATTATGCAGTTGGGTCTTTAAAAAAATCGCGTGGGCAAGCGATTTTTTTTGAAATTGACCCCGATTTTCGTTCGGATGAATTCCAGATTGAAGAAGCACTCAAACGCTGCATCCCGCACGAGGATGGTACTCCCAAGCGCTCCATTTATGCTTCCGTATACCGTGTGTTGGAGCGCATTCCGCTGAAAGCGCTGCAAAAACTGTATCTTGTCACGCAAGATGGCCGCACATTGGGAATAGAAAAAAGCTTGCAGTTGCCCAAAGCTGAAGAAGGTATGCATCTTTATCGGGAGATCACTCCTGTCGATCCTCTGGTCGCCAGCACTCTTGATCCAAAGGCATTCTATGAATTAATCGTTCGCAGCCCAACCAGCCTGATCAAACTGCCGGCGGTTTGTTTTGCAGAGTTGAAACTTGGAGCGCTGGCTGACGATCCTCAAAATGGAGATATCGGTGATCTACCCTACGAAAATATTTTTCATATCCGCGATTGTCTATTGGAACTACGCACAAAATACGTGCATTCCAAAATGGTAGATCGCACGCCCTCCGGGGAGCTTCCATATCGCACGATCAAAAATGGCATCTTTGTTGGAAATGAAAAGGATATTGTTTATTACCCCATCCCTGGCCAGGAAGAATTAATCAAAGATCACTATTCCTGGTGGCGATCCGCAAGTTTCTAAGGCCAGAAGAGAATGACCTTACTAGCTGGGATTTCCAGATGGGTGAAGTATGGGTTTTTTTAATTCATTATCCTAAAAGGAGTTTTTATGTCATCAGAAAGCTGGTTGTTTATAGGGGTGGGCGCCGGATTATTATCCGTCGCTGTGGCGCTGTACCTGTTCTTTTGGGTTAGAAAACAGGATGCAGGAACCGAGAAGGCGAAAGAAGTAGCTCGCTGGATCAGAGAAGGTGCATCTTCATATCTAATAAAGCTATACTCCTCCCTGGCTTTAGTTGCAGTGATTCTGGCCTTTGTTATTGCTCTGGTATTCAGTTTCAAGATTGGTGAGCTGGGGAATTCTCAAATCACTGTCAATAGCAGCGAAGGTTTGCGCGTAGCAATTACTTTCATCTTTGGTGCACTTTGCTCGGCTGTTGCCGGTTATTTGGGAATGAGTGTTGCAGTCGAAGCCAATGTGCGCAGTGCCACCGCAGCCGAGAAGTCGTTAAATCAATCTTTCAGAGTTGCTTTTTATGCAGGTTCCGTGATGGGTCTGGCGATGGTCGGGCTGGCCGTAGTGGGGATGTGTTCCATTTACCTCATCACCGGAGATCCTGAACTGATCCTGGGCTTCAGCTTTGGTGCCTCAACATTGGCGCTGCTGGCGAAAGCGGGTGGCGGGATCTACACCAAGACGGCTGATATCGCGGCTGACCTGGTAGGTAAGGTCGAAATAGGTATACCTGAGGATGACCCCCGCAATCCGGCTGTCGTAGCCGATAACGTCGGTGATAATGTTGGCGATGTGGCTGGGATGGGTGCCGACATTTTTGACAGTTATGTGGCCAGCGCGATTGCATCAATATTACTGGGTGCAGCACTACCCAATCAATCGGATTCCCGATATGTAGTTTTTCCATTAATACTGTGCATCCTGGGTATTTTTGCCTCTCTTATCGGTATTCAGTTTGTGCGCGTAGGAAAGAACGGGAAACCAGGTGATGCTTTGAACCGTGGCACAATCATCACTGCAGTCATCTATGCACTGATGGTTACTGCTTTGGTAAAATTTGGCGGGTATGATATGGGTGCTCTCTGGGCAACCCTGGTCGGCTTAACCACAGGTGTGATCATTGGCTTCACTTCCGATTACTTTACATCTGATGCTCATAAACCCGTAAAAGAGACCGCAAGAGTTTCGGGCTCCGGATCGGCTATCAACATCATCACAGGTTACAGTTATGGCTTGATCAGTATTGTGCCTTCTGTGATAGGAATTGTGGTTGCTACCCTTGCTTCTTATTTTCTTGTCCAAGCATCCGGTGTACTGACCGGTGTGTACGGCATAGGGATCAGTGCAGTTGGTATGCTTGCTATCAGTGGCATGATTGTATCCGCTGATGCGTATGGCCCGATCGTCGATAATGCTCGCGGCATTGCGGAAATGGCTGGAATGAATCATGAGGTCATTGAAAGAGCAGATATGCTCGATTCAGCCGGGAATACTGCAAAAGCTATCACAAAAGGTTTTTCCATCAGCGCAGCCGCCCTGACCGTACTGGCGTTATTTGCATCTTATGCAGAAGCAATTGAAGCAAGTGGAGTTACCATCAATCTCAGTTTACGTGATCCAATTGTGATTAGTGGTGTATTCCTGGGCGCGATGACACCTCCGCTCTTCAGCGCTCTCACCATGCTGGCGGTAACCCATAATGCCTTCGATATGATCGAGGAAATTCGCCGCCAGTTCCGTGAAAAACCGGGTATTCTGGCCGGAAAAGAATTACCAGACTATAACACCTGTGTGGGTTTGGCAGCCCAGGGCGCTTTAAAATCTTTGGTTCTTCCTGCTTTTCTGGCGATCGGTCTACCTCTGGTGGTTGGATTCATTCTTGGACCTAATGCTCTGGGAGGTTTCTTGGGGGGTGCCATCTTCACCGGCATTGTTTTCGCACTTTTGATGTCAAATGCAGGTGGATTATGGGATAACGCCAAGAAATTTATTGAAACCGGAAAATATGGCGGTCCCGGATCTGATGCTCATAAAGCTGCGGTAGTAGGTGACACGGTTGGTGATCCATTTAAAGATACAGCCGGACCATCTATTAACACTTTGATCACGGTTATGTCACTGGTTTCAACATTATTCGCTCCGGTGATCGCCGCATTCCATCTTTTCTAAGTTTTTACGATAGATTAAAAGCAGCCCCTTAAAAAAGAAGGGGTTGCTTTTTGATTCTTGTTTAGGGATATTTGGGGAGCGATTTTTTATGAATCAAGATGGTTTTACTGGCTTGAGCAATTCCATAAGCGATCCCGCTGACCAGGATAATGGTTGCACCGGAAGTGAGGTTGAAAGAATAGGATAAGAATAATCCGCATGTGGAAAAGATCATCCCGAAGAATGAAGCAGCGATCATCATCTTTTTTAAATCCTTGAAATAAATACCTGCAATTGCCGGTGGGATGGTGAGAAGTGCGATCACCATGATTAATCCAACCAGGCGCATGGTAATCACCACTGTCAGAGCGATCAATCCGAATAGAACGAAAAAGAGAGTATTGACTGGGACGTTTTCTACTGTCGCAAATTCTTCATCAAAAGAGATCGCAACGAATCCTTTATAAAGGAATATGACGATCAATAGAATAAAAATATCCAGAACGAACATAAAAAGGAGATCGCTTGATGGAACAGCCAGAATGCTGCCAAAAAGATAACTCATCAGATCCGCTTTATATCCCGCACTGAAGTCAAGAAAAATGATTCCCAGAGCCATACCGATTGCCCACATAACTCCGATGATCGTATCCGCACGTTCTCTGGTTTTTCGCGCTACATAACCCATCCCAAACGCAGATAATAACGAAAAAATGATTGCACCCAGAACTGGATCCTGGTTGAGAAAATATGCGATACCAATTCCTCCATAAGCTGAATGTGCTATTCCTCCGCTTAAAAAGACCAACCGGTTTACGATGATGAATGTCCCGATGATCCCGCAGGCAATGCTGACCAGCGCGCCTGCGATTAATGCATTCCGAAAAAACGAAAACTGTAATGCTTCAAGCATGGTCTTCCTTTTCGTGCGTATGAGGTGACAGGACGCGGTGGGGTACCCCATGCGCGATCAGATCGATCGGGCAGTTATAGATGGCATTCACCATTTCTTCAGTGATCTCCGTTGTGCCGTGGTAGTACAACCTCCGGTTGATACAGCCAATAGACTTCACATGCGAAGATACCGCATCCATATTGTGGCTCACCATCACGATTGTTATTTCTTTGTTCAGTTCATGCAGTAATTCATAAATGTTTTTTGACGCTTGCGGATCAACGCTGGCAGTTGGTTCATCCATCAGCAGAATCAAGGGACGGGTGGCTAATGCTCGAGCGATATAAACTCGCTGTCGCTGTCCGACCGATAGATCCCCGATTGCTCGCGTGCGTAAATTATGGATGTCAACCTGCTGTAAGGAGTCAATAATGATATCCTCATCATCCTTGCTCGTTCTTTGCAGCATCCCCCTGCACCCAAGTCGCCCCATTTTTACCACATCCCACACGGAGATCGGAAAATCCCGATCGAGGGCTACCTGCTGGGGTACATAACCAATATGACAGCGACCCTGCTTTGGATCCTTCCCCATGACGCTGATTATCCCCTTGTGCGGTTCGATCAATCCCATCACAACTTTTAAAAGGGTTGTTTTCCCGCCGCCATTGGGTCCAATTAATCCGATGAAATCCCCCTGCATCACATCCAGATTGATATCTTCCAGAACAGGTTGAGAATCATACCCAGCCCATAAGTTCCTAATAGAAATGATTGGCTTTTCTTTCATTTTTTCCGTCATTTTTATTGTAAGGCGCTCGCGATGGATTGTGCAACACTTTTTAAATTTCCCAGCCAATCCTCGGCTAAGGGACTGATCAGAATTACCTGTCCATCAATTTCAGCAGCGATTGTTTCTGCAGATTTTGTATTGAATTCAGGCTCGGCAAAAATAAAATGAATGTCATGCGCTTTTGCAAAACTGATCAAATTTGCCATTTCCGTTGCACTGGGCTCATTTCCTTCGACTTCGATGGAAATCTGTTCCAGGTTATAATCGCGCGCGAAATACCCCCAGGCGGGATGGAAGGTGATGAATTTACGGGTGGAGAGTGGGCTAAGAGATGCACGAATCTCCTCATCCAGGGAATCAATATCCTGCAGGAAAGCAGCCAGGTTATTCTGGTAGGTGGCGCTGTTTTGCGGATCGGCTTCAGAGAGCGTTGTAGCAATGGATTGGGCAATCATGCGCACATTAGCGGGAGATAACCAGATGTGGGGATCCATTTCTCCATGCTCGTGGTCTTCTTCATTACCTTCTTCATGATTTTCTTCTGCGATCATGGTGATTTTTTCAACATTGGCGCTGGTATCAATGATTTTCAATTCCGGATTGGTATCTTTGAATTTTTCCAACCAGGCATCTTCAAATTCAACCCCGATCGTGAAATAGATTTGTGAGGTGCTGAGCGCTTGCATTTGGGCTGGTTGTGGTTCATAGGTATGCGGATCTTCGCCGGGTCCGACCATCACATTGACGGTCACAAGATCTCCACCGATGCGTTCCACGAAATATTTCTGAGGAAGAATACTGACAGTCACTCCTATTTTTTCTGACTCAGTAGCCTGTGGAGTGCTGCAGGCGGTGAGAGTGATTCCTGCAGTGAAAATACAGATGATTGTGCATATAATGTAAATCTTCTTCATGGGAAAACCTCTTCTATAATTTTTGGCATTGCAGGCATAAGCCGCCTAGCTGAAGCCAGTGCCCTTGCATGAGAAAATTGTTTCTTTTCGCGACTTCCTCGAATTGGCTTTCAAAGTTCAATCCTTCGAAATAGACTGCTTTTCCGCAATTGGTGCAGATGAGCAGGTGATGATGACCTTCTTTCAGCTTGAGGTATTTGTTACAGCCGCTTTCCTGATGTACTTTTTGAAGCAGACCGAGGTGTTCAAGGCATTCCATGGTGCGGTAGACGGTCACGATGCCCAGAGAGGGATGGTTTTGGCGGGTGAGGTCATACACTTCAATCGGATCCAGCGCTTTCTCACTTTCCAGCAAAATATCTACAATTGCTTCGCGCTGCGCGGTAATGCGCATTCCTTTTTCTTTCAATTTATTTATCCAAATATTCTTCATCGTGTTGAAAGCCTTTCTCTTATTGATAATGAAAATCAATTTCAATAATTATACATCAATGTTTTTTGCAATACCAGAATATGATTGCGTTTTTTTGATGGATTCCGCTAGAATGAGAATATGAGCGAAAGCATATTTTTCAAAATAGCCGGGAATTCTCTTTCTGCAGAGGTCAAAACTTTTCTGGAAACTCGCTTGATCCGCAAAAAGATTGCTAAAAGCGAACAATTTCTTTGGGAGGGGGATGCGGTTGAAAAAGTATTTTTTATAATCCGAGGTTATGTGAAGGTTTTTCACTTTTCAGGGGATGGACGGGAACAAATTCTGGCAGTATTAAAAAGCGGTCAGTTTGTAAATACTGTCTCCGCTCTACGGCAGGAGCAGGGGAACCATGCAAATGGAACGGCTCTGACTGATGGGGAATTGGGAATGTTGGATGCAACCGACTTTCTTTCCGCAATCCGGAATTTCCCCGATTTTGCTCTACTCCTTTTGCATGATTATGCTGACAAATTGGACCACCTGACTCAACTAGTTGAAGAGCTTTCTCTTTTTTCCACCCGTCAGCGCCTGATCCGGTTTTTACTGAAAAATGGGGAAGAGGGTCAAACTGTCAGAGGATGGACACAGGAGGAAATTGCAGCGCAGGTGGGAACTGTGAGAGATGTGATCAGCCGCTTGTTGGGCTTATTTGCCAGGGAAGGATTGATTCGCATAGAACGCCAGCGTATCATCATACTAGATGAAGAGCGCCTGCAATCAGAATTGGAAGATAGAGATATGCGACTTAAGTCATAGAAAATGGATTGATTTGTTGATATGCTTTTCTACAAGGAGATAAAAAATGGACTGGGCTTTACCTGTGATTGATAAACAAAAATGCGTGATCTGCGGGGATTGTGCAGAGATCTGCCCGACAGGTGCCTTAAGTCTCCTTGATAAAAAAATCATATTTCAAAACCCCCGTAACTGTACTTTTTGCACACTGTGTGAACAGATCTGCCCGCAAAAAGCGATACGCTGTGAATTTACAATTACTACAGGGGAAAGGAAAGGGTAAAAATGAGCGAGTATATCAACAATTCCGCAAAGCGCGAAGAACAATTAAAAGAAATCATCAAACAGCTCCATGCCGGTCGTGCATTTTCTGACCTGAAAGATACTTTTCAAGATCTATTAAAGGGCGCCTCTGCTCAAGAAATTGTCCATATCGAACAGGCATTGATTGCTGAGGGACTGCCAGTTGAACAGATCCAATTTCTGTGTGATGTCCATGTGGCTTTATTCAAAGAAGCGCTTGACACGCAGCTTCCCCCGGAAATGCAGCCCGGCCATCCAATTTACACCTTTCGTTCGGAGAATGAATTTGCAGAACTACTGCTGCATTCTCTGGATGAAAAGGTCGAGAAACTGAAACAAGTTGATGATGAAAACATCCGGGATCAGCTTGCAGCGGATATCGAAAAACTCAAACAGATTGATATCCATTACCTGCGCAAAGAGAACTTACTATTCCCGGTCTTGGAAAAATATGGATTCAGCGGACCATCCTCCGTGATGTGGGGTATTCACGACGAGATTCGCACCGGATGGAATGAACTTGGTAAATTCATCACCGATGGCAGTGCGCCGGCATCTCAAATCGGTGAGCAGTATGAACAGTTGCAGCATAAAATTCGTGAAATGATCTATAAGGAAGACCATATTCTTTTTCCGAATGCTTTGGAACGGCTTTCACCGGAAGATTGGGCAATCATCTATAACGGCGAACCGGAAATTGGTTTTGCCTTTGTATCCAGGGGGGCTGATTGGAAACCGGAAGAACAAAAACCGATAACGAAACCGCCGGTTGAATTTGGCGAAATAAAAAATAAAAAGGAGATGGAAATGGTTGAATTAACACTGCAAGTTGGTAAATTATCTGCAAAACAGGTCGATCTACTGCTGCAAAATCTGCCTGTCGATGTGACCTATGTGGATGAAAATGATCAGGTTGCATTTTACTCGCAATCGCGCGAACGTATCTTTGCGCGCACTCCCGCTGTCATCGGACGCAAAGTGCAAATGTGCCATCCCCCGGCCAGCGTGGCTAAAGTTCAGAAAATACTGGATGATTTTCGCGCAGGCAAGCGCAACGAGGCGGGTTTTTGGATTCAGATGAATGGAAAATTCATCCATATCCGCTATTTTGCGATTTACGACGAAGAAGGTGTTTATCAGGGCACAATTGAGGTTACGCAGGATATCACAGAGATCCGAAAATTGGATGGTGAAAAACGGTTGTTGGATGATTGATCAATCCCAAAATGGAATATATCAAGATAAGAAAGTTGACCTGTGCAAGATGGACGGGTCAACTTTTCTTTTGGCAATCGGGACAGATCCCGAAAAGGACAAGATGGTTCGTGGTGATGTGAAATCCTGATTCTTTCTGGACCCGTCCCAGAAAATCAGAAACCTCTCCGTTTTTAAAGGTAAGTTTTTTGCCACATTTTTCACAGACCAGATGATGATGGGGATTCTTTGAAACGAGTTCATAAACAACCGCTGGTCCCCCCATATCAGAAATGGAGACCTGACCTTGATGGACCATCCGTTCCAGTGACCGGTATACCGTTGATGGATCTATGGCGCTCAAGGTGATTTTTACCTTTTCATAGATTTCTTTGGCGGTAAGGTGATCTTCCTGTTCTCCCAGAACCTTAAAAATTGTATTGGCTATCGAAGATGATCGCATTTTTCACTCATTTATATTATAATTTGCAAAGACTTGCTATTACAAAATATTGCATTAGGAGGTTTTTCATGTTCATCAAACAACAACTCATGCACATCCCTGATGGTTTTCTTTCTCTTATTCTATCGTTAATCTTGTGGATCATATCCTTGATTGTGATCTTTTTTGCGATCAGACATTATGCGAAAGAAAAGAATAATCAAAAACTTCCACTTATGGGAGTTCTGGCAGCGGCCATATTTGCCGGTCAAATGTTGAATTTCAACGTGGTGGGGGGTACATCTGGCCATTTGTTGGGCGCAGCGCTGGCAACGATCATCGTTGGACCCTGGGAAGCTGTTTTAGTGATGACCAGTGTTGTATCAGTACAAGCTCTCATTTTTCAGGATGGCGGATTGCTTGCTCTGGGTGCGAATATTTTCAATATGGCAGTCATTGGTGTGAGTGTTTCGTATGCAGTTTATCAAGGAATGAGCAAATTGTTAAAAAAGGGGAAATGGGCTATTGGTATCAAAGGCTTTATAGCTGGCTGGTGCTCAATCTTCATTGCAGCCCTGGCGGCCGCTTTGGAACTGGCAATATCTGGAACCTCACCGGCAAACATAGCCGTCCCGGCAATGGGAAGCATTCACGCCCTGATCGGGATTGGAGAAGGATTGATCACATTTGCAGCTCTTTTGTTCATTTCCACCTCGAAGAAAGAAATGCTCGATGAAACTAGCACGGGAAAATTTATTGATAAATCGGTTCTCATCGGTGGCGTAATTCTTGCCCTGCTTCTGGCAGTTCTCTCACCCATGGCTTCTTCGAATCCTGACGGATTGGAAAAAGTTGCTGAAGACCTTGGTTTCTTGTCTCTTGATAGTGGACCCCTGTATCATATCATTCCCGATTATGCGTTCCCCGGAATTCATAATGAAAATCTGGCGACTATCGTTGCGGGTGTCATCGGTGTCTTGCTGATTGCTTCAGTAGCCTTATTTACCTACCGCGGAAAGAAAAACAGCACAACAAAGAAATAAAAATTGGCACTTTTCATTAATAGGAACGGTTATCTTTATTCAATAGACACCCGGGTGAAATGGGCTGGCGTTTTTATCATCGTTTTCATCGTACTCTCCATACCCATTTTCGCCTGGGCTGTTTATATACTGCTGCTTTCAATCTTGATCGCGGTTTCCATGGCATCCCAATTACCCGTTCGGCAGATTCTCCAGCGCACTTTATTGGTGGAGATCCCTTTATTGTTCGTTTTGATCCCCCTTCCATTTATTAAACATGAATTACCTGTCATAACACTCTCAATGTTGGGATTATCCCTGAATATCTCCCTGACAGAATTGTTGCGGGTTGGTGTGCTCATACTGCGTTCCTGGTTGATCATCTTTGCAATGGTATTGTTCACAATGACAACTCCGGCGGATGAGATGCTTTCCTCATTATCTACCATGGGGGTACCTGCTGTGCTGGTGAATATAATCCTTTTAATGTGGCGGTACTTGGCGCTTTTTACCAGGCAGGCACAAGCCATGTCTGCGGCAAGGGAACTGCGCAGCATACCACTGGCAAATGGAGTAAAGCGAAAAACAGCACTGATTTTCTGGAACTTCCGTTGTACCGGCTCCATGATCGGCAGTCTATTTGTCAGAGCGTATGAACGCAGCGATCGGATTTACCAGGCAATGGTGCTGAGAGGCTTTGATGGAACTGTGCGTTCGATCCAATATGAACCGCTGCACAAACCTCAAATAGTTCAGATCCTTTTTATGCTTTTCTTAGGTTTTTGTTTTATTATTGGGTCTTATGGAATCTACGGGAACTGATCGTATGCCCATACTCGCGGTGCAGCATTTGGATTTTGCTTATTCCGAGCCTTCCAAAATATTATCGGATGTCTCTTTTTCTATTGAAGAGGGACAAAAGGTTGCCATCGCCGGTCCGAATGGGGCAGGAAAGACCACATTGCTTTTAAATCTGACCGGTCTATTAGCTGGCAAAGGAGATATCACAATAAAGGGGATGCGGTTGGAGAAAAAGAATTTATCTGAAATACGCCGGTTGACAGGAATGGTTTTTCAATCGCCTGACGACCAGCTCTTTTCCAATCGTGTTTTCGATGATGTTGCCTATGGATTGATCTATCAAGGCTTGGGAAAAGAAGAGATTGAGGAACGGGTACAAAAAGCATTAGCGGATGTTGATATGGATTCTTTTAAAAATGCTGTTCCCTATCATCTCAGCCTCGGTCAGAAGAAGCGAGTTGCCATTGCCACCGTGCTTTCCATGCAGCCTGAGATCATTCTTTTTGATGAACCGACCATGGGCTTGGATGCACGGGCGAAAAAACAATTTCTTCAAATTGTCCAACAATTCTCACAGACTGTTCTGGTAGCGACACACGATATGAAACTGGCTGCTGCAATTTGTGACCGGCTTTTGATTTTGGATGAAGGTCGGCTGGTTTTTGATGGATTGATGAAAGATGCCCTTCATGGCCCCGAATTATTGGAAAGCCATGGCTTGGATCTGGAAATGTGAAAAAGGTCAAATACCAATGTCATGGTGAGCGAAGCGAACCATCTGTCACCCACGAAGTCAAATAAGTCGATAAGTTATGTAAACCAACAATCCTTAGATCAACCGATTTATTGACTCGTTTTTTACCAAATCCTTCGGTCGCTGCGCTCCCTTAAAATGACGATAGACAATGTCATATTGAGCGTAAGCGCAACATCTCTCCATAAGTCAAAAGAACTATCCAACAGTGAAGAAACCAATTATCAATCTCAACTACCTTTATAATTCATTGCGACCTATCGAGGAATCCTTCACGAAATGGAGCGATTCCTCCATCGCTACGCTCTGTCGGAATGACGGTGAAGAAAGTTAGCTGAGCTATCTTTCCTTAGTGAGTTTCTCCCCCATGGAAATGGGGGAGCCAGAGGGGGTGTCATCCCGCAAAGCGAGTAATCTCTCCATGAATAAGACAAACCAGCCCACAATAGAATATTCAATTTTCAGTCGTCAACATATCCAAAGTTTATTTTTTTGCGACGTGTTCTGGAATGGGCAAGGAAATGGAGAGATTTCTCAGTCGCTACGCTCCTTCGAAATGACGTAAAAAAGATAAGGAATCTACCTGCCGGATTAAAAACGTCATGATTCTTCTATTTCAGCAGGATCCTGCTTAATGCTTCTTCGTCAAAATCCAAAATGATCGTGCCATCAATGTCAAATGTCGGTGTGATTTGATAGCCATCTCCCCATGAGCGCACCTGACGGGCGGCAGTAAGATTGGTGGTGATATCCACCTCAGTATAGGGGATGTTTTTCTCTTTTAACCACACCCGTGCTCTGCGGCAGTCGGGGCACCATCTGGTGCAGTACATGACAATACCGCCATGTGGTAGAGCGTCATCCTCTTCTTTATTCAATTCCGCTTTTTCAAATTTTTCAGGGATGATTTTGCGCAGCTCCGAAATCAGCAGGTCGTTGCTGGGTTCGTCATCGATATTGTGGATATCTATATAACGAATAACCCCTTCTTTGTCGATAATGAAAATTGCCCTTTCTGTAAAACCCTCCGGGCGCAGAACTCCATATTTCTTAGCGACTTTCCCGTGCGGCCAGAAATCACTCAATAATGGATAGGTGATTCCGCCCAGGCTCTCAGCCCAGGCTTTCAAGCAGGGCACATGATCAATGCTGAGTCCCAACATTTGGACATCCAATTCGGTATATTTGGGTAAAAATACCTGATACGATGGAATTTGACCGGAACAGACTGGAGTCCAGGCCCTGGGAAAGAATGCCATTACTACGGTTTTCCCGCGCAGATCGCTCAAAGTGACATCTTTATCCAAATGACTTGACAGGGTAAAATCAGGAGCACGTTGTCCAACATTTAATTTCATATCTTCCTCCCGGATTAAAATATCGAAGAATCAAAAAACATGGTAAGGTTAATTAAATTCATTATAGCAAAGGATGAAATCGGATGTATAAGGTAGTTTTACTTCGACATGGTGAAAGCGAATGGAACAAAGCCAATCTCTTCACCGGCTGGACAGATGTGGACCTTTCTGAAAAAGGGCTGCAAGAAGCACAACACGCTGCCGAACTGTTGAAACAAGACGGTTATACCTTTGATATAGCCTACACATCTGTTTTGAAACGAGCAATACGCACTTTGTGGATCGTTCTGGATAGGATGGACCTGATGTGGATCCCGGTGGTACGCTCGTGGCGTTTGAATGAACGCATGTATGGTGCGCTGCAGGGGCTGAACAAGGCTCAAACCGCCGAAAAATATGGGGATGAACAGGTGCATCTCTGGCGGCGCAGCTACGACGTCCCCCCCCCGGCGTTGGAAAAAGACGATGACCGCTATCCGGGGAAAGATCCGCGCTATGCTGATCTTGCAGAAAAAGATATACCCACTACCGAGTGTTTAAAAGATACTGTGGAACGTTTCTTACCTTATTGGAAGGATACCATCGCTCCCATGATCAAAACCGGGAAACGTGTAATTATTGCCGCTCACGGCAACAGCCTGCGCGCATTAGTGAAATACCTGGATAATATCTCCGATGAAGAGATTCCTGAATTGAACATTCCCACTGGTGTGCCCTTGATCTATGAGTTGGATGAGGATTTAAAACCGATCAAGCATTATTATTTGGGTGACCAAGATGCGGTCCAAAATGCAATCAACGCAGTTGCAAATCAGACCAAGAAAAAATAATAATTAATGAGTCAAAAAGAGCGCCGCATCGGCGCTCTTTTTCATTCTCGTTTTTGCGGTTAATGTCTGAAAAGAAATTTTACTCGATAAATTTCCCTTTCTACATTTTTAGATTACACTATAAAAGAAGAGGATGACTGGTTCCATGATTACACAGAATATACAGAAAATATTAAAATCCATCCCTGCCGGTGTAACTGTACTGGCAGCGGCGAAGACCCGCTCCGTGGAAATGGTGAAAGAAGCTCATCAAGCCGGACTTATCCATTTTGGGCATAATTATGTGCAAGAAGCAGCAGCCATGATTCCTTCCATTCATGAAGGAATCCACTGGCATATGATCGGGCATCTGCAGCGCAATAAAGCCAAACAGGCTCTGGGGTTATTTGACATGATCGATTCGGTGGATTCGCAGCGGCTGGCAGATGAGCTGGAGAAACAAGCTGCGCAGCTTGAGCGCATTCTGCCGGTTATGATTGAGATCAATATCGGGGAAGAAGCGGCGAAATCGGGAGTTGACCCCGACCAAGCTTTACTGCTCGCTCAATATATCAAAAAACTTGCACATTTACAATTGATTGGTGTAATGACCATGGGACCGCTATCCGGTGATCCGGAGAACTCGCGCGCTTATTTTAAGCAAACAAGGCGGATATATGAACAGATCGATAGCATGCACTGCACCGCTGCATCCCTGCGCTATTTGTCGATGGGGATGAGCAGTGACTATCTGGTGGCTGTTGAAGAGGGAGCGACTATGGTACGGCTGGGCACTGCCATCTTTGGGGAACGCAAGAAAATGGATTGACCTTTGGCGAAAAATAAATTCAACGTTTTCACTGATAACAAGATATTTAAACTGAAGATGGTCTAGACACCGAAACCAATTTCAATATTTGTGTGAAACTATCAATAACCATTTCATGGAGATTATAAGCATGCGGGTCATTACACCATAGACTTGTTGAGTAAAACCACTCGCCTAACATGATATTACAAAACGCATCAACCGTTATTGTTTGCGAAAATTCTCCTTTCTGCTGTCCCTGGATGAATGCATCTTGTAGAATTTGATGAAATGCATTCTCATTCAAATCTCCAATATTGATAGTTGAAAAAAGCAGCATGGAATATACATGAGAAATGAGATCGACTCCCTTGAATAAATACATATCCGCATAATATTCTGCAACAGAAATCATAGCATTGCCGTAGGATGATTTATCGCATTGGTTGTAATAATTCAGGAGATTTTTGTTTTCTTCATCAATAAACGCGAGTAGCATTTCTTCCTTTGAGCGGAAATAATGGTAGAAGGTTCCAATCCCAATCCCAACTTCAGTGCATATATCTTGAATGGATGTTTCAGAATAACCCCGGGTTCTAATCATATTTATACCAATGTCAATGATACGTTGATAGGAACGAAGACCTTTGTCTGTGAGTTGAGCGATATTAGTTTTTGCTGAATTCCTACTTGTATTTTGCATTGTATTATTATATACTTTTCTAAAAATAGAATTGATTCGGTTTTATCTCTCAGATTAGTTTTTTTCAATATACTTATGACCATAAAAGTAAAGGTATATGCACCGGGGTTTATCAATCACGATCTAATCGATCAAAACGGTTATATTGACATGTCAGAAAATGATTCTATAGGGGTTTTATATCAACAACTCAAGGTACCACTTCCGCTCCGTCCCTTTGTAACCTGTAGTGTAAATTACGAACAGGCGAAATTAAACACAAAACTGAAAGATGGCGATGTGGTTACATTTTTATTCCCCATATCAGGTGGCTAGGCAATACCTGTTATTGCAGGTGTATAAGTGTATTTCTTAATTTTGAAAGGTGGCAGATGAAAGGATATACAGGAAAAATTCTGTTCGTTAATTTATCAACTGGTGAAATTCACTCCGAAATTGTATCAGACCAAGTTTATGAACAATTCCTTTCTGGTGTTGGATTAGGA
>LDZU01009205.1_pt1 | contig 15556 bp, 15 predicted proteins | sample 615531 | NCBI WGS metagenome assembly LDZU01 (sample SAMN03408293, study PRJNA278302) | terrestrial metagenome | isolation source: oil reservoir sample SB2 | place: USA: Alaska, North Slope, Schrader Bluff formation | collected 2011-09 | reverse complement strand
CCTTAATAGGGCACGTTGGGTTCTGTGAGGGGCGTAGACGGCCTTCTCACATTCAACAAAATTTGGAAGTGAGGTGAAGGTCGAGCGTCTACTCGACATAAAATGCCAAGACATGCAAGGAAAAAAGGAGAGTTCTCAACCTACCATATAATCCAGCGAGGCAACGAAAGGAAAAACCTTTTTAATAGCTCTGATGACAAAACGAAGTTCTTAGATACCCTGAAAAAAATAAAAGAAAAATATAACTTTACCATATATGCATACTGTCTAATGGATAACCATGTCCATCTAATAATAGATGATAACGGAAACGACATATCAAAAATAATCAAAAGCATAAATATTAGCTATGTATATTACTTTAACAAAAAATATCGGAGATGCGGTCATTTATTTCAGGATAGATTTAAAAGTGAGTTGATTGACAATGATGGTTATCTTTTAGAGGTCAGTAAGTACATCCATAATAACCCTACAAAGGCAAGATTGGTTAAAACTCCCTCAGATTACAAGTGGAGTAGTTACAATATTTATCTGGGGAAGGAAAAAGATGTGCAAGGGTTAATAAATACTGGCAAAATACTTGGATGTATTTCAGAAAGAAAAGAAAAAGCAATAAAGAGATATATGGAATTTGTTACGGAGCAAGAAAGCACAGCATTTAATTTTATGGATTTAGAGGATGAGATTGATGAAAAAAATAGTAATTATATATGTACGATAGAACAAGCACAAAAAAGATTAATGGAGATAATAGAAGAAGACGGTATTTTATATGCAGATTTATTGAAAAACATAAAAGCGAGAGACGAGTTGATAAAAACGATAAGAAAAAATTCATCTCTAACATTAAAGCAGATTGGTGAACTTTTTGGCGGTATCAGTGAGTCCTGGGTGAGTAGGATTTTAAGTAGTTAGCAAGCAAGAACCGTCCCTGCTTGCCCTGCTTGCCCTGCTTGCTAGTTTGCCTGTAATTTCCTGATCAAACCTTTCCCTGTTTATGTTATTATAATCTAGAATGCCATTCGAGTTATTTCGCCGGAAAGGAAGGTTTCTTTCGTGATCAAGGAAATTTGTCTCGGTGTGGTTTTGGCTGTCCTGATTTTCCTATTTGTTATCGGATACGACGCAACACCGCTCATTTTTTTGGCTGCCGCCGGCGCCGGGGCATATTATTTTGCCACCACGCGGGGTTTGCTGAATAAAAGTTTCAGCGAACATCAAGTGCCCGTCAACCAGCAGATTTCGTTTGGAGATGTGGGCGGACAGGCTACCGCCATCCAGGAACTCAGCGAGGCTTTGGATTTTATCAGAAATATAAGCGCAATAAAAGAACTGGGCATCCGCCCGTTAAAGGGTCTTCTGCTCACCGGGCCTCCGGGAACGGGGAAAACGATGCTTGCCAAAGCAGCGGCAAACTATACCGACGCCGTCTTTGTCGCGGCAAGCGGCAGTGAATTTATAGAAATGTACGCGGGAGTCGGAGCCCAGAGAGTGCGCCGCCTCTTTCAGTCAGCCAGGGAAAAGGCTTTGAAGCAGGGAAAAAGCAACGCGCTTATTTTTATTGATGAGATAGAAATACTTGGCGGCCTGCGGGGCCGCACCACCAGCCACCTTGAATATGACCAGACTCTGAATCAGCTTCTTGTTGAGATGGATGGGCTCAGGGTTGACGAGAATGTGCGGTTGCTTGTGATGGCCGCGACAAACCGTATAGATATGCTCGACCCCGCTCTGCTACGGCCGGGAAGGTTTGACAGGCAGGTCAGGGTTGACCTTCCGGACAAAGAGGGAAGGCTGGAAATAATCAAGCTGCATACACGCAACAAACCGCTTGCGGAGGATGTTTCTTTGGAAGCGCTCGCCCGGGATACTTTCGGCTTCAGCGGCGCTCACCTGGAGAGCCTGGCCAATGAGGCGGCCATCCTGGCAATGAGGGGCAATTCCAAAATAATCGAGCAGCGTCATTTCCAGGAGGCTGTCGATAAGGTACTGCTCGGGGACCGTCTCGAGCGGCGGCCGATAAGGGCTGAACTGGAGAGGGTGGCCATCCACGAAACCGGCCATGCCTTGATGAGCGAGATTGTAAAACCCGGTTCGGTTTCTGCACTGACTGTAGCTCCGCGCGGCCAGGCGCTGGGTTATATGCGCCAGAGCCCCGAGGACGATACATATATGTTCACCAGGAATTACCTGGAGGATCAGATTGCGATCATGCTAGCCGGGGCAGTGGCCGAAGAACAGGTTCTGGGCAACAAGAGCACCGGCGCCGTAAATGATTACCAGCAGGCTATGCGGCTGGCTGAGAAGATAGTCGACAGCGGCATGTCCAGGCTGGGTGTAGTCAGCTCCGAGCATTTGCCCGGCGGGCTTCATTACCGCGTTCTTTCAGAAATTCTCAGCGCACAGGAGGCGCGTGTAAGAAGCTGCCTGATCAGCCTCCGGGCTGCCTTGTACCGTATAGCTGAAGTGCTTCTGGATCAGGAGAGGATCAGCGGCGACAAGCTGCGTGAGACCCTTTCGGGTATACCTGCGCCCGGTCAGAGAATGTACTGTTGATTTTTTGTCTCTTCCCCACTATTTTCCCCGTCCGATCCGCAGTTAGAAAATTAATGGTTCTTGACATATTTTATACTCTCGTTTTAAAATAAGTGAAAGAATTACCATTTAAGGAAAAAGATTAAAATGCAGGCTGAGTTGATTTTCACCGGAACGGAACTGTTGCGGGGCGAGATATTAAATACACATGCCCAGTACCTGGGGCAGCGTCTGGCGGCCCTTGGCATAGACGCATCCCTGCATACCACCGTAGGGGATCACTGGGACCGGCTGGCTGATTCGCTCGCCCGGGCTGTGTCGCGTTCGGACCTGGTTATTGTGACCGGCGGGCTGGGCTCAACAACGGACGATCTGACCAAGGAAACCGCTGCAGGAGTCCTGGGCCTTCCTATGGTACAGGATCAGGCTACCCTTTCCTGGTTAAAAAATCTTTACCGCAACAGAAGCCTCAAGCTGCCTGAAGTTATGGATAAGCAGTCCTATTTTCCGTCAGGCTCCAGGATCCTGCCTAATCCGCGCGGCAGCGCTCCCGGGGTTCTGATCGAAAAGGACAAGCGTTATATTTTCCTGCTTCCGGGGCCGCCGGGAGAGCTCAAAGCGATGTTTAAGGAATTCGTGGAGCCCTTTCTTGCAGCTCTGGACGTCCAGGGGATGCTAGTGCGCAGCAAAATTATCAAAGTAACCGGCATTGCCGAGGCCATGGTACAGGAAAAACTGGCTGATCTGGGCGGGCAGGGCAACCCCGGGCTGGCTTACCTGGCCAAACCGGGTGAAGTCCACGTGCGGGTGACCGCCAGGTCGGAGAGCCCGCAGGCCGCGGAAGAAATGATTTCCGTTCTTGCGGAGCGGGTAAAGGAAAGAATGGCCGGTTTTATTTTTAGCGAGGATGAAGAAATTATCGAGGAAACGGTTGGCGCTTTATTGCTCGGCAAAGGCCTTTCAGTATCTACGGCGGAGTCCTGTACAGGCGGTCTGATTGCCGAAAGGCTGACCACCATTCCGGGAAGTTCCGGTTATTTTTTAGGAAGCATAGTGGCTTATGACAACATGGTCAAGGAAAAGCTTTTAGGCGTACCCGGGAAGACCCTCGAACAGCACGGCGCGGTAAGCCGTGAAACCGCCGTGGCTATGGCTTTAGGCGCGCGGGATTTAACCGGAAGCTCTCTGGCTGTTGGAGTGACGGGTATTGCCGGGCCCGGCGGGGGGACGCAGGAAAAACCTGTAGGTCTGGTTTTTATTGCCCTGGCGGTTGACTGCGGGGCTGCCTGCCATCAGTTCCGTTTCCCGGGAAACCGGACGAGCGTCAGGTGGGGAGCGTCAAATGCCGCCCTGAACTTAATCAAACTTCATTTAGGCGGTTGATTTCGATATAGAGGAGGAAGACTTGGTTTGAACGATAAATATAAAGCCCTGGAAGGGGCCCTGGTGCAGATTGAACGCCAGTTTGGCAAGGGTTCGATTATGAAGCTGGGGGATGTGGCGGGGAAATTCGACGTGGAGGTTATTCCAACGGGGGCCCTGTCGCTGGACATTGCCCTGGGTATAGGAGGTGTGCCCCGCGGGCGTGTGGTAGAAATTTTCGGCCCTGAATCTTCCGGAAAGACCACCGTAGCCCTGCATATCATCGCTCAGGCGCAAAAAATGGGGGGTATCGCCGCTTTTATAGATGCCGAACATGCCATGGATCCCTATTATGCAAAAAATCTGGGTGTAGATATTGACAACCTCTACCTGTCCCAGCCCGACACGGGAGAGCAGGCGCTGGAGATCTGCGAAGCCCTGGTCCGCAGCGGGGCTGTCGACGTGGTCGTGATTGATTCGGTTGCGGCTCTTGTACCGCGTGCGGAAATTGAAGGCGAGATGGGCGATCCATTTGTGGGCTTGCAGGCCAGGCTTATGTCCCAGGCCTTGCGGAAGCTGACCGGCGTGATCAGCAAGTCCCGCGCGACGGCTATTTTTATTAACCAGCTCAGGGAAAAAGTAGGCGTTACTTTCGGCAACCCCGAAGTGACACCCGGCGGCAGGGCGCTGAAGTTTTATGCTTCAGTCCGGCTTGATGTCCGCAAAATAGAAACCTTGAAGCAGGGCTCCGATATGATTGGCAACCGCACGAGGGTTAAAGTAGTGAAGAATAAAATTGCCCCTCCTTTCAAGCAGGCTGAATTTGACATCATGTACGGGCACGGAATATCCCGGGAAGGCATCATCGTGGATATGGCGGCCGAACTTAACATAATCAACAAAAGCGGGGCATGGTATTCATACGGGGAAGAACGCCTCGGACAGGGGCGGGAAAACGCTAAGGATTTTCTTAAGGAACACCCGGAATTGGCCTTGGAAATTGAAAAGAAATTGCGCCAGACTTTTAATTTGAGTGAAAACAGATCGGCTCCGGCTGCGCCCCAGGAGTAGTTTTTGTTTTTCTTGACAGATAACTGTAAAGCTAGTACAATTTACGCTGGGAGAAAATAGAATCAGTATAGATATTAAAGTCCTTTTGGATCAGATACAGGTAATTACTATCCTTTAAAATAAAGCCATAGCAGGAATTATTACCAATAGGTAAGGTAGTTAAGTTATTACAACTGCCCTTTTGCTGTTTGGAGGTTTTATTTGTAAGTTTTTTAAATAACGAAGGAGAAGTGTTATATAACTGATTCTTTTTCTGCCGAGTATTGTCTCGGTATTTTTTATGTAATTTTTAACGCGTGTTTTCTAGGATTTGGGAGGTGAGATGCTTGGAGCCCCAGATAATAGGGGTATTGGTTGCTGTTGTTATAGTTGCTTTTGCAATTGGGTACCTGATCAGAAAATACCTTGCAGAGGCCAAAATTACTTCTGCTGAAGCAGAAGCGAAAAAAATAAAAGAAGAAGCTGTATTATTCGCTGAAGCTACCAGGCGGGAATCTGTTCTAGAAGCCAAGGAAGAAGTATTAAAGCTTCGCAACGAAGTCGAAAAGGAAAACAAGGAGCGGCGTTCCGAACTTCAGCGCCTGGAAAGAAGACTGGTCCAAAAAGAAGAAACCATGGACCGGAAAGTAGAGGGTATTGAACGCAAAGAAGAAGCATTAACCCGCAAGGAACAGGAAATTGAGGACATCAAAAACAAACTCAAAGAGATGCAGAACCGGAAGATAGCCGAGTTGGAAAGGGTTTCCGGAATGACCTCCGAAGAGGCAAGGCAGTTGTTGCTCTCCAACCTGGAAAAAGAGATTCAGCACGAAGAAGTAGTCATGATCCGCGAGATGGAAAACAGAATCAAAGAGGAGTCTGATAAAAAAGCACGGGATATTATCTCGCTTGCTATTCAGCGCTGTGCTGTGGACCATTCCGCTGAAACCACAGTTGCCGTAATTCCGCTGCCGAATGACGAGATGAAGGGGCGGATCATCGGCCGGGAAGGACGCAATATCAGAGCTTTTGAAACACTTACGGGTGTTGAGTTAATTATCGACGATACTCCGGAGGCAGTCATCCTGTCGGGGTTTGATCCCGTCCGCAGGGAGGCGGCAAGAATTGCCCTGGAAAAATTGATCGTGGACGGCCGAATCCATCCTGCCAGGATTGAGGAAATGGTGGACAGGGCTCAAAAAGAAATTGAGGTTCAGGTCCGGGAAGCCGGCGAACAGGCCTCCTTCCAGACAGGGGTGCACGGCCTGCACCCGGAAATGGTCAGCCTCCTCGGACGGCTGAAATACAGGACAAGTTATGGTCAAAATGTTCTCAAACACTCTGTTGAAGTAGCTCACCTGGGCGGTTTGATCGCTGCCGAGCTCGGGGTGGATATTCAGCTGACCAAACGCGCCGGCCTTCTGCACGATATAGGCAAGGCAGTGGACCATATGGTAGAAGGCCCCCATGTAACAATCGGTGTGGAACTGGCTAAAAAGTACCAGGAGCATCCCGAGATAGTTCATGCTATTGCCGCCCATCACGGTGATGAGGAACCAAAAACGATCATTGCGGTGCTTATCCAGGCTGCGGACGCGATTTCGGCCGCCAGGCCGGGAGCAAGGCGGGAAACCCTTGAAGCCTACTTGAAGAGGCTGCAAAAGCTCGAGGAAATTGCCAACTCCTTTGAGGGAGTTGATAAATCTTACGCTATCCAGGCAGGCAGGGAAATCCGGATCATGGTTAAACCGGAAAAAGTGGACGACCTGGGTTCGGTACACCTTGCTCGCGGGATTGCCAAAAAGATAGAGAATGAAGTTGAATATCCGGGGCAGATTAAAGTAACCATCTTACGGGAAATAAGAGTTGTGGAATATGCTAAATAGCAGGGGACGGCCCTGAAAAGGGCCGTTTTTTTCTTTTTATGGATCAATTAGATAAATATTTCTTTTTTTTAGGGCGTTTTTTAAGCAGGATTTATTGCATAAAGACAGAACATGATAATTGTTCTAGATAAAAAAAGGCGCCAATGATCAGTTTTAGACGGGAGGGTGATTGTTTTTGTTAACTGTCCGGCCAGGTGGCAAAGAAAACGTAAATTGGAGCGACGGTCTTTTAATTTCTATTCTCGTACGATATCCAGAAATAGCCACGATAAATTTTGATCCTGTCGGGCATTATTTAAAATTTTCCTTTATTTCTTCAAAGGTCCTCGAACCCGAATATTTTGACCGGATAAAGAAACAAGCGGTGGATAGCATAGAAGTTTTTAACCTTCTTGAAGGGAGAAAATCGAAGGTCGTTGAAATAAATCGCCTTGATTGCGACCAGTTAAATATAATAGAAGTCCAGCGTGATCTGGATACACTGGTGCACGAAGAGATTGCCTTGATAGTAAAGCTGGCGCGCGTGCTGCTTGGTGAAAATTTGGTTACGGAAGATGCAGACTTAAACCTTGATGACGACCAGTTCTTTCAAGAAGAGATAATCGAATACATGCTTGAAAGCATGAAGGGTTCCAATAGCGAGAAAAGTTTATTTGCCTTCCGGGAGGAAGACCGCGTCCTGGTATTCAATAAGTAGACGCCCATGCCCCGCGTAAAGCGGCGCCAGCAGAAAAATGAAAATTCATCAATACTAGGGAGGGCAATGCCTTAAATGCGAGGCGATTAATAAGCACGCAGGCAGTTGATCTCCCTAATGTAAATTGATTCTCAAGGATAGCGGGAGGAAAATTTTTTGCGTGTCTTACTAATCGGGGATATTGTCGGCAGGGCCGGCAGGAGGGCTGTAAAGGAAAATATACCGGAACTGGTTAAACAATTTGAAATAGATTTTATTATTGCCAACGGTGAAAACGCCGCCGGCGGCAACGGTTTAACCAATGAAGTGGCGAATGAGCTTTTTGCCTCCGGAATCAATGTCTTAACCATGGGAAACCACGTCTGGGACCAAAAAGAAATTTTTAATTTTATCGACAAAGAAAGCAGGATTGTAAGACCGGCCAATTATCCGGTCGGCGCTCCGGGAAACGGTGCAAACATATTCAAGAACAAACAGGGTGAGTCCATAGGTGTTATGAATCTATCAGGGCGGATTTTTATGCCCGGCAGCCTGGACTGCCCGTTTCACAAAGCTGACGAGATTTTAACGAAGCTTAAAAACAAGGTTAAAGCCCTGGTGGTCGACTTCCACGCAGAGGCGACCTCGGAGAAGATAGCTTTCGGACTCTACCTTGACGGACGTGTTTCGGCGGTTTGCGGGACACATACTCATGTTCAGACAGCCGATGAAAGAATACTTCCGGGCAGGACGGCTTATATCAGCGACATCGGTATGACAGGCCCGGCCGATTCAATAATCGGTGTGAAAGCCGACCTGGTTATTAAAAAGTACCTCACCCAGCTTCCCAGGCGGTTCGAGGTAGCCCCGGGACCTTACCAGTTTAATGCCGGGTAAAAAGAAGGAGGTTTCGACCATGGAGGTGTTAAAGGTAGCAGCAAAGTCCAGTCCAAATTCTGTAGCTGGCGCATTGGCCGGGGTGCTCAGAGAACGGGGCTGCGCGGAAATACAGGCAATCGGCGCAGGGGCCCTCAACCAGGCGATTAAGGCAATTGCTATTGCGCGAGGTTTTATAGCCCCCAGTGGAATCGACCTGATTTGCATACCTGCTTTTACCGACGTAATTATAGATGGGGAAGAAAGAACGGCAATCAAGCTAATTGTTGAACCCCGCTAGCATTCAGCGACAGGAGTCCATGCAACCTGTTTATTTTTGATAAACAGGTTTTTGATTTTTCTGCGGTGAAATTTTTTTTGGAGGGTACGGAATGAACCATCAACTGCACACAAGCAGTGTTATTGTAGACGCGCACTGCGATGTTCTGACTGTCCTGGCGCAGGAAAACTGCAGCTTAAAGGAGCGCAGGGACAGCGGGCACGTAGATCTGCCCCGTCTTCGCAAGGGCGGGGTGAAGGTCCAGTTTTTTGCCGCCTTTATTTCTCCGCAATACAGAGGGAATTATCTTAGAAGGGCAATGGAGCTGTTTGACCGCTTTTATGGCGAATTGAACGAGTGCAGCGGGGAAATAATGTTGGTGCGAGATTTCGATGATCTTGAAAAGGCTCTTGGACTTGATAAGATAGCCGCCATTCTGACTGTTGAAGGGGGAGAGGCGCTGGAGGGGCGGATTGAGGTCCTCCGGATGCTTAACCGTCTTGGTGTGCGGTGCCTTACTCTTACCTGGAATGGCCGTAATGAGCTTGGCGACGGAGTAGCCGAGGCGTGGACGTATGGCGGATTAACCAAGTTTGGGGTTGAAGTTGTAAAGGAAATGAACTGCTTAAAGATGTTAATAGATGTTTCCCACCTCTCGGAAGCCGGATTTTGGAATGTACTGGAAATTTCTACTCAGCCGGTAATTGCCTCGCACTCAAACAGCGGGACAGTCTGTCCGCATCCCCGCAACCTGACTGATAAACAGATCAAGGCCCTGGCCACCGGCGGGGGAGTGATGGGCCTTACCTTTGTTCCTGATTTTGTCCACCAGCAGAGCCCGTCTTTAGAAAAACTCCTTGACCACATTGATTATATAGTCTCCATTGCCGGGCCGGACTGCATCGGGCTGGGCTCTGATTTTGACGGGTATTCCGGGCGTCTGGAGGGCCTGGGTGATGCAGGTGATTTGCCTGCCCTGACAGAGGGACTCCTCTGCAGGGGTTATAAAGAGGAAGATATCCGCAAGTTCCTGGGAGGCAATTTTTTGCGCTTGTTTAAGAAAGTCTGGAATGGGAAAACAGGTGAAGGCGTTGTCTGCTGATCTGCATATTCATACTGACGCTTCCGACGGTGATAAATCACCCGCCCAGGTGGTTCACCTGGCAAAAGCAGCCGGCTTAAAGGCGATTGCCATTACCGATCACGAGACCTCGTCAGGTATTGCTTCCGCCCTGGAAGCAGGCCACGGGTTATCCCTGGAGGTGCTTCCCGGCGTTGAAATGAGCACCGAGCATAAAGGACGCGAGGTCCACCTGCTCGGTTATTTGATGGATTATACTGATCCTGTTTTTATGTCTTTTCTTGAACTGCTGAATCAGAAGAGAAGAGAGAGGATTGCTAAGATTGCAGCCAGGTTGCGTGATCTTGGTGTTCAAATAACCCTGGACCAGATTTTGGCCGCTGCCGGGAATGGCTCCGTAGGCCGTCCGCATGTGGCCATGGTTCTTATTAAATCCGGCCTTGTCCAGTCTGTTGCCCAGGCTTTTGAGCAATACCTGGGCACAGGGCGCCCTGCTTATGTCCCGCGGTTTAAATACAGCACAAGCGAGGCTATTCAACTGATCCGCGAAGCAGGCGGGGTTACCGTTCTTGCTCATCCCATGATTGACAACAGTGAAAGTTTTATTCCCGAGTTCGTTAAAGACGGGCTGCAGGGCCTGGAAGTCTATTACCCCGGGCATAATTCCGAAACGATTAGCCGCTTTCTGAAAATCTGCAGATTGTATAACCTGGTTTCTACGGGAGGCTCCGATTTTCACGGGGACAAGGCCGGGCACGGATACATCGGGGAAGTTACTGTTCCTTACCAGTCGGTTGTGAATTTAAAGAAATGCGCAGGACAAAAATAGGAGACACCGCCTTTTTGCAGGTTTGTCAATGTCTATATCGAAGCGTACGGCATATACTAAAAAGGAGGTGATTGCTCTTGGACGGTTGCGACGAGGTGTGCTACTGGCAGCAGCGGGTAGGGGAACTGGAAGAAAAAGTAGAACAGCTGAGGCTGAGCCGGAGAGTCCTGCTTAATCTTGTAGAAAAGCTGGAAAAAGAAAGAGTTTGTTCACTTACGCGACTAGAAAAAGAAAACATAAAACTGCATTTGGCAAACAATCGTTATGCCCGTTCGTTTGTAAAAAAATATTCAGATTGTCGAGATGGAATCAAAAAAACAGGGAGGATGAAATTCCCAATATTTTTCTAAGATCTTTTCATCTTGAGCGGGTATGATATAATAACTGACTAGGGCGATGAAAATGAGGATTGCGGTTATTGACGGACAGGGCGGAGGCATAGGCAGGCATATCATGGAAAAACTCCGCCGGGAGCTGCCCGAAAATGTTGAGCTCCTGGCCCTTGGGACAAACTCCGCGGCTACTTCCGTTATGTTGAAGGCTGGAGCCAATGAGGGCGCAACAGGTGAAAATGCAATAATTTACAATGCTCGAAGGGTCAATCTTATCGTGGGGCCGGTGAGTATTTTAATACCGCATGCGATGCTTGGAGAATTAACGCCCGGCATGGCTGAGGCGATCGCCTTAAGCCCAGCCCGTAAAATTCTTCTGCCTTTAAGCCGCAATGCATTTGATCTGATTGGCCTTAGGTCCGAACCTCTCCCCCATTTAATTGCCGAGCTTGTACAAAGAGTTAAAGAATTAGTTGAAAAGGAAGAACGTTAATTATAAAAACGCCGGTGAAGGTTTTGCTGGGAGGTCTTTGATTGAGTTGCCGTATCTATCTTGTCAGACATGGTCAGACAACCTGGAATGCCGAATTTAAATTCCAGGGACATACGGATGTGCCGCTTTCCGGGCATGGGATTGAGCAGGCTGAATTTTTGGCCAGGCGTTTAAGAGATTACAAAATAACGGCTTTTTACGCGAGTGATTTATCAAGGGCTGTAAAAACAGCGGAGATTTTAGCCCAGCCCCATAACCTGCCTGTAATGCCTATGCCTGTGTTAAGGGAAGTCAATTTCGGAAGCTGGGAAGGAAAGGTTTTTACTCAGGAAGTCAAGGACAAATTGATTGAGTCCGGTAAAAACTGGTGGGACAGTCCTTTCGACGGCTCAGGTTCTCGGGGAGATTGTGGAACGCCATCTGGATGATCAGGAGATAGTCGTCGTTTCCCACGGCGGTGTCATCAGGGCTGTTGTCGCAGATGTTCTGGGCATGGATCTGGTTTATTACTGGCGGCTGCGTCTGGACAACGCCTGCCTCAACATCATCGATTTCAACTCCCCCGACTGGGGTACGCTGGTTCTATTCAACGACCTCAGCCACCTTGGTTGCTCTTAAAAGGAAGGTGGGAGGTGCCTGATCTGGATCCTGCTAAAAAATCTTTTACAACTAAAAGGGTTGCCCTTGTTTTTATACTTATTTCATTAGCCCTTTTTGGCCTTGTCTCCCGGCTTTTCTGGGTGCAGGCAGTCTGGGGACCCGGACTTAAAAGACAGGCCGAGGAATATCACACCCAGGATGTAACCGTCCAGCCTGAGCGCGGCAGTATCTATGACCGCAATCACAACGAACTGGTCACAAACATTCCCGCCTTCTCAGTTTACGCGCAGTCAAAAAAGATAAAAGACCCGGCAGGCCTGTCCGAAAAGATTGCGCCTGTTCTTGGCATAAAACAAGCCCTGGTATACGAAAAACTCTGCAGTAAAGAACCTTTTATCTGGTTGACGCACAACCTTGAATACAGCGCCGCAGAACGCTTAAAAAATCTCAGCAAAGAACTCGGCGGAAATCCCGACAAAGATTCAAAAAAAGATCCGGACCTGCAGTGGATTGGTCTAATCGAGTCAAACAAGCGTTCCTACCCCCAGGGGAGCATGGCTGCGCACTTGTTGGGTTTTGTCGGCAGTGACAATCAAGGCTTAACCGGCCTGGAAAATTCTTATGACAGTTATTTAAAAGGTAAGCCAGGCTCTTCAACAATTGAAAGTGACGCTAAGGGACTGCCTGTTCCCCAGGCACAGACCGATGTCAATCCTTCCGATCCCGGCGCCAACCTGGTTTTAACAATTGACCAGACAATCCAATTTTTTGTTGAACGGGAACTGGACAACCTGGTTGCCTCATATAAGCCGGCCAGGGCTGCAATAATCGTCATGGATCCTGCGACCGGCCAGATCCTGGCTATGGGAAACCGGCCTGCTTTTAATCCGGGAAACTGGTCCAAGGAACCGGAAAGTGTCTGGGGAGGAGATACAGCAGTACTATATAATTACGAGCCCGGCTCGACCCTGAAAATGTTTATTGCCGCCGCAGCCCTGGAAAAAAGGTTTGTCAGTCCCGGTGAAAGATTATATGATCCCGGTTCGATTGTAGTAAAAGGCAGAAGGATTTACTGTGCGGAAAGAGAAGGGCATGGAAGTCTGACATTTTCGGAAGCTGTGTCCGTCTCCTGCAACGTTGCCTTAATACAGGTAGGCCAAAGGCTGGGTAAAGAGAATATATACAAATATCTGCAGGAGTTTGGCTTCGGCGCCCGCACGGGGATAGATCTGCCGGGGGAGGAATCCGGCGTCCTCATGGATAAGAAAAAAGCCACCGAACTTGATTTGGCTACCATGTCCATAGGACAGAGCATCGCCGTTACTCCCATTCAGCTGATTACTGGAGCATGCGCGATAGCTAACGGCGGCAAGTTGATGAAGCCTTATCTTGTCAAGGCGCTTGAAGATGACCAGCGAAAAATCGTTAAGGAGTTTAAACCGCAAGAGGTCCGCAGCATTATTTCCAGTGAAACAGCCAGGACACTTACTTCTATGATGGAAGATGTGATTTTAGAAGGAACTGGAACAAAAGCGCAGGTTGAAGGGTACAGGATCGCTGGCAAGACGGGAACGGCCCAGATCCCGGGGCCCAAAGGATATATAGAGGGTAAATATGTGGCTTCCTTTTTGGGCTACGGGCCGCTGGATAATCCCAGGGCGGCAGTCCTTGTTATAGTTGATGAGCCCAAAGGGAGCAAGTATCACGGGGGGGAGGTTGCTGCTCCGGCCTTCCAGTCGGTGATGCGGGATACACTTGTATATCTAGGTATCCCGCAGGAAAAAACGGGCGCTCAAAAAAGCGAAGAAGAATTGCCCGATCCAAGTAAGGTTCCTTCACGCGTGGCGGTCCCGAATGTAATCGGGTTTCCCGCCGAACAGGCAACCCGGCTGATTAAAAACCGCGGTCTTGTATGCTGGGCTTCGGCGCCGCAGGGTGTTATATCCGGGCAGAAACCCGGGGGCGGAAGCAATCTGATCAAGGGGAGCCTGGTCACGCTCAAAGTAACTCCCTTTGATTTATCAAAACCCCCGGATAAAATAACCGTACCTGATTTAAAAAGCCTTACACTTAAGAAGGCGGCTGTCCTGCTGGAAGAAATCGGCTTAAAGCTCAAAGCGGAAGGCAGCGGGCTGGCTCTGTATCAAAGTCCCCCGGCAGGCACGGGTGTGAAACCGGGCAGCGTTGTGAAAGTTTATTTCAACCCCGAATAGATAGTGTCTTTTAGAGATCCTTCCTGTAATACCGGTGGCGCTTGATCAGCCGGCTGTTTTCCAGTTTGGGGATTAACTTGAGCATCGGAAGATTGTTTTCGCTGATTTGAGAAGCTTCAATTATTTTATAACCTTTAGATGAAAGAATAGACTGTGTTTTTTGAAACAGCAGCGCTTCTAAGCCCTTAAGACGGAAGCGGGGAACTACTCCGAGGAGGGCTAACCGGGCGCAATACTTTGCGCTCCCCGGCAGTGACATGGAAAAGGCTGCCGGCTCTGAGTCAATAAAGATTGTCAAGACAAGCGAAGGGTCTCCCCGGGACAGACAGAAATAAAGCATTCCCTCCACTTCCTGGCGCGACAGCGGTATATATCCCCAGTTTTCAGCCATGGACTCGTTTAAGATCAACCTGATCGTTTCTACTTCCCTGGACAGACTGGTTACTTTCAAGCTGCGCATGAGCAATCCCGTTTTTTGCGCAGCCCGGCCGGCAACCTTGTTAATGACCGCCGGCAAGTCCTGGTCAGCGGAATACTTGTAGGAGAGTAAATCATTCAACTTTGTAAAACCATACTCTTCAAGCAGGCGCCTGTAATAGGGGGGGTTGTAGGGTATAAAGGGTTGCGGGGGTTCGTCAAATCCATCGATCAGGAGACCTACCTGCTGATTGGTATTAAAAGTGGCCGGGCCTGTAATCTCTTCCGCTCCCTGTACGATAAGCCATTCTTCTGCAGCTTTGAACAGATTCTCCGCTGCTTCCTCCATGTCTTCAACAATTTCCAGGGCGCCAAAAAATCCTGTTTTTGGTGTACGGGGGTCGTATATGGCGGTCAATCTTCCAACGATCTGGCCGTTGTCCACAGCCAAAAAGCATTTGTATTTGGCTTTGAGCCAGTATGTATTCCAGAAACTGAGCATGTTGAGCATTTCGTCGGGAGTTGTCCAGGGGCGGTGCTTTTCCCGGCTGTAGATTCGGATGGGGAAATAAGCAAAATCCAAAAGCTCATGCCTGGAGCTGATAACTTTTACAGTAACGGACATAGCAACGACATCCCTTCACGCTTTACTTGGGAAAATTTAATGTTCGTAAGAGACGCCCTGATGATCTCCATAATTAAGTTGTATGCGCAGAAGGGATTTCAATAGACTGGTTATTAAAGGCATTTTATGTAACTACTCAGGCTAACGCCTGGGCATAAACATAAGGCAACTATACCCGAAACCGGGTAATATCCAATTGTAGAACCTTATCGCAATATGGGATAAACGGATTACCCTTAAAGAGCGTCCCGGATTGCCCCCAATACCGGAACAGAATTCTTTTTAACCGTAGAAATAT
>LDZU01000097.1_pt1 | contig 15622 bp, 14 predicted proteins | sample 615531 | NCBI WGS metagenome assembly LDZU01 (sample SAMN03408293, study PRJNA278302) | terrestrial metagenome | isolation source: oil reservoir sample SB2 | place: USA: Alaska, North Slope, Schrader Bluff formation | collected 2011-09 | reverse complement strand
CCTGATCAATAAACTCAATTATAAAATCCTGAATTCCCAGCGTCTTCATCACCTCGATATCACTGACACAGGTTTCAATGTCTTCCTTACAGGGGATGGAACTGCGCGTGTGAGGGCGGATTAGAACGAAAAGCGGCAAGGATACCTTCTTGCGAATTTGTGCAACCATACCATAAGATGGTGTGACTCCTGTACTGGGATAATGGGAAAGGATGGTTAATTGGGTGGCGCCTCCCTTTTCTGCTTCAATCGCATCTTGCACTGTGTCAACAATGATTTCTAAAACTGGCATAAGTTACCCCGATACTTTCTTTCTACTTATAGATTTGCATGTGACGGAATAGGACATGAACCTTCTGCGATTCTTCAAATCCCCATGATGTGTTGTTCAATTATCTATAAATTTTGATTATTGTCAAATAATTGATAGGATTTTGGTCGTTCTTAATTCTTCGGTATAATTCACGCGTTTGGATAATACAAAATAAATGCATAATATGGATAGTCAATTGGATTTTACAACGTGTATCTTTGATTTCGATGGTATTCTTGTTGAATCGGAAAACCTGCTGGTTATGATTTGGGAAAAAGCAGCGCGAGAATACGGATTCAACTTCACCGAAGCAGATTTCTACCCTGGGCTTGGGCGAAGTATTGACGATTATAGGAAGATTCTTTTAGCCAGGTTTGGTGAAGAATTTCCGTTTGATGCGGTGTATGCCAGAGTTCAGATTTATTTCAAGTCTAGAATCCAATGCGAAGGATTACCGTTGGTAGAAGGTGCTACAGAACTCAGGCAGTATCTTGAAGAGATGCACATCAAGATGGCGGTGGCAAGCTCTACCTACCGCGATGAAGTCTTGTATCGTATGCAGAAGACAGGGTTGAGTGGCTTATTCCCAGTGGTGTTGGGTGGCGATGATATCCAAAATGCAAAACCAGCTCCGGATATTTTTCTTAGAGCCGCAGAGTTACTGGAGTCAAAGCCACAAGATTGCCTTGTTCTTGAGGACTCAGAGAATGGAATATTGGCTGCGAAAAATGCAGGGATGAGAGTTTTTCTGGTTAAAAATTTAAGCCCTGTTACTGCTATCATGCAAGAAAAAGCCGATGCGATCTTTTCTTCCCATCATGAACTACTTCAGTACCTTCAAATGAACGGGGCAGCTTTATCCTGAGATAAGCTGTTCGTATAGCAGTTGCGTTTTATAAGCTTCTAGAGCATCCGTGCTGGGTTGCTCGCGTGTTCGTACGCAGTGAAGAAAATGCTCTATCTCTGGAATAAAACCACGTTCCTGCAGGTTTGGAATCCAACTACCGGCACGATCCGCGCCATACATTTCCTCATGGTCATGTTGATGGATGATCAGGTTACGAAAGGCGTTCACATGGACACTGATCTGGTCGCCGTGCAGGGTGGCACTCTCCTGCCAGGCTCCTGCGGTGTGAGAGGTTAGCAAAGTTCCTAGCCCATTATTGGGGAGATGTACGGTGCTGACAGCACCTTGTAGGATTCCATCCTTCATCTCATATTTTGTTTGAATAGGGATGACCTCCCCGCACAGAAACCGCATCAGATCGATCTGATGGATGATGTCTTCCAGATATGCCTCCTGCAAAGAAGGGTAATGTGGGTGAGTGCGATGTTTTTGAATGACCGCAAGTTGGATGGGTTTCCCTTCCATTATCTCTTTTGCTTTACGGTAGAGGCGAGCGAAGCGGCGGTTATATCCTACCATTACAATGCGTTTGGTTTTTTGTGCCAGGTTTACCAATTCAAGGGCTTGCTGGCTCGTTTCTGTAAACGGTTTTTCCAGATACACATCCATCCCGTTTTCAAGCAATGTTTTCGCCAGATCAAAATGGGATTCTTTGTTGGTGAGCAGAAAAGCAGCTTTTGCATCCAGTTGAAGGATTTCCTCAATTTTTGTGGTTCCAAAGGGTATGTTCCAGCGCGCGAGGGCAGCCTGCATATGGTCTTCCGTGCGGCTGTAGATCCCGCGAATCATGATATTTTCCCATTGGGTTAATAGCGGATAGTATGCTTTTTGGGTGATTGATCCTGTTCCGAGCACAATGATGGGAAGTAGTTCGCTTTTTTTTGTATTATCAGGCATAGATTGTGACCCTTTCTCCACCCTGTTTAGCAGAGTAGTAAGAAGCATGTAGTAATTCCTGTGCTGCCAGCGCTTCCTTGAAATCAGCAGTGGGCTTTTTCTTCCCATCCATGATATTCAGAAAATCAACGATGGTCGTGATGTGGGCATCCATGAATCGTCCTAATGATTGTTTGCTGGCAGGCCACAGAGCCGGGTCGTAGTATTTCCCGCTGTACTTTTCAGTCAGGTTGATACCGCTGATCCATTGATTTTTAGCGGCATCGAAGAAATGAACCCGATCGCCATTTGCCAGATCGATCTTCAAGGAACCGCGGCTGCCGTAGATTTCAAGGAATGCCACATTCCCGGCACCACCCGATACTCTGCTCACTTCTAGCGATCCGATTCCTCCCTCTTGCATTCCAAGTGTACAGAGCGCCCAATCATCTACATCCACTTCAGCGCGCTTGGATTCTCCCTGCTCTGAAGGGCGTGAGTCTATAAAGGTGCGAGTCTGGCATTGCAGCCAGCTTACATCTCCCAGTAAAAAACGGATGAGATCCAGAAAATGGATCCCCAGATCGGTCAAGGCACCACCTCCTGCAACAGACTGTTGTAATCTCCAGGAAATCGGGCGATTTGGATCCAGGTAACTGCTGTGAAAGAATTGGGAGCGAAAATGGTGTATCTCACCAAGTATCCTGGCATCCAGGATTTCCTTTGCGATGCGACTGGCGTGGATATAACGGTAAGTGAAAGCAGTATGAGTGATTAGATTTCTCTCCTCCGTTATCTTTGCTAACCTTCTGGCATCCTCGATATCTCTCGTAAGTGGTTTTTCACAATAAATAGGGAGGTTTCTTTCGACTGCTTTGATAGCCTGCTCATAATGAAAAAAATTCGGGGAACAAATGTCAATGCAATCCAAGTCCTGTGCCCAGAATATCTCTTCGTCACTGGTGCATAATGGAATGTCAAGTGCTTGCAGCAGGGCTTGATCTTGTGCTGGGTGAGGGCGAAGTACTGCCTTCACCGCGGCTTGAATTTCTGGATTATTATAGCAGTAAGGGATGCTGTGATAGGCGTTGGCGTGTACTTTCCCGATGAAACCGAAACCGATCAAACCGATCTTATATGTTTTCATCCAATGATCCTCTTTATTAATCGAAAAGGGAAAATCTTTTCGATGGATTCAGTAGAACGTGATGGTTAGATTGATTATAAATGAAGAGCAGCTTTAATTATGAAAATAGGGGAAGGGTCGGTTGAATAATGCTTTGTTTGCCATTCATCGTGATGAACGGTAAACCGTTTTTTATGCGAATGCCGGCTTTTGAAAAATCCGCAGCATCACAGAACGGGTGGACAGAACGTAATTGAATGATCTTCTTAGCTCCCCTGGTGCCGATTCCGGGTATCCGTATGAGTGTTTCAAGATCTGCCTGATTGATCTCTACCGGTGCTTCTCTCAGGTGAGCTTCAGCCCAAGCCACTTTTGGATCCTTTTCGAGAGGTAAATTAGCCTGCTGGTCAAAACTGAAATCCTCCAACGTATAGCCATAATCCCGGATTAAGAAAGAAGCCTGGTACAGCCGTAATTTTCTTTTTAACGGGATGGCAGCATGATTTTTCATGGGAGTACTGCTATAGGGTTGCAAAGGGGAGAAATAAGCTCGTTGCAATTGGATTTCGTTATACAGGAAAGCTGTTGTTTGCAATAATTCTGTATCAGATTCTTCTGAACCGCCCACCACAAATTGGGTGCATACGGATGGCCAGCGTCCTTTCCAGTTGCTAGGGGTTGCCGGGTACTGCTTGATGTAATGGGTCCATTTTAAAGGATCCAGCAGCTTTTCAAAAGCAGTTTTATCAGGCGAGAGAAGGGCAATGCGATCAGCGCTGGGAGCTTCCAAATTGAGTGATACACGATCGGCGTATAACATGACATGCCTTGCTTGTTCAAATTCAACACCGGGCATTAATTTGACGTGCAGATAACCCGTGAAATGATATTTCAACCGCAAGATTTCCATGGCTTTGATCAGGGTATCCTGTGTTCGCACGGGGTTATCTTCCACGGCTGAACTGATAAAAGCTCCATCGATCAATCCGGCATGGTAGAGATTGTGGATCAGTGCAGCGTATTCTTCGGGTTGAAAACTTGCGCGGGGATGGTTGCTGTCTTTACGTATCGGGCAGTAATAACAATTATTACTGCAACGTGAACTGATGAGCGATTTAAACAACCGCATTTTCTTGCCGTTCGGTAAAGTTGCGTGGGAAACATAGATGTTGCCAGTGTTGATAGGGCAGGCGGAGGGGTTACTACCCTCTTGCATTTCGAGATTATTGTGTAAAGAAAGCAGGTGCAATTTTTCCTGTGTTTCCATACTGCTTATTATAGAACAAGTATTCTAATTTATCCAGATAGAAAAAATACTTCAAATGATAAAAAAAGAAATGGAATAATCCACTTGATTAAAGTTGAGATGTAAGTGTTTACGGTTCTCTAATATTATAGGAGGGATTCTGGTAGTATTTTCTTATCACACTGATATAATTCCGATAGAAAGAAAGTAGGAGAAAAAATGCGTATAGGATATGTTGAGATCATCGCTCTTCTGGTAATTGTATTACTGCTCTTCGGTCCAGGGCGTATCGCGAAGGTTGCGGGCGAATTAGGGGAAGGAATTAAATCCTTTAAAGAAGGACTCTCTGATTCGAAATCTGAATCAAAAGCAGGGGCAGAAGATAAAACAGACGAAAAAACCGATAAATAGAATTCAGAATAAGCATGCAAATTTTTGGTGGTATTGGTGTTTCTGAGATCCTTTTTATCCTTGTGCTGATGGTGATTGTTCTGGGTCCTCAAAAAATGGTTGAAGGTGCCAGGGATCTGGGGAAAACTATCAGGAAGGTCACCCATTCTCAATTCTGGAAGGATGTGCAGCAAACTTCACGGGAAATTAGAGAAATCCCTCAGAAAATCATGGATGAAGCGGATATCGAAGATGATGTAAATGAGATCAAGCGTGTTTTAGATGGGAATATCAATGATCCTATTCTGAACCGTTCTCACCAACCTGAATTCAAACCACCTTTACAAGAAAATGGGGAAAAGGATGATAAATCCAGCAAAAAGTAGCAGGAAATGAGCGAAGACGAAAAAAAGCTAATGCCATTTTGGGACCATATCGAAGAACTGCGTAAGCGTCTTCTAATTGCCCTGGTTGCTCTGGGCATAGCAACTTTGATCAGTTTTCTTTTTGCGGAAGATGCAGTTGATGTCCTTACACAACCGATCGGTGGTATATCTGCTTTGCAATCCATCGAAGTTACCGAGAATATTGGGGTCTTTACAAGGGTTTCGTTACTGTGCGGTGGGATTATTGCGATGCCGGTCATTCTGTATGAGATTATGGCTTTCATCATGCCCGGGCTGAAGGCATCAGAACGCAAGTGGCTTTTCACCGGTTTGATATTCGGAACGATATTCTTTATTGCTGGTGTTCTCTTTGCGTACTATATCATGCTGCCGCGTACGCTCGAGTTTCTCGTCACATTTATGGGTGTGCAGACGGTACCACGCTTTTCAAGTTATATTAAATTTATCACCAACATGATCTTTTGGATGGGAGTTTCCTTTGAAATGCCCCTGATCATCTTTGTGCTGGCAAAGTTGAAGGTTGTATCTGCGCCACAACTGCTAAAAGGCTGGCGTTATGCAATCATCGTTATTGCTGTGCTCTCTGCTGTGATCACGCCCACAGTAGACCCGGTCAATATGGGGTTGTTGATGCTCCCTTTGATAGCGTTATATTTCATCAGCGTGTTATTTGCTTATCTGGCGGGTGGAAAAGAAAAGACACCAGAAGAAAAAACAGAAAAGAGAACAACCTGAGTATTACACACCAAAATGGAATGCATGTATTGTGAAAGGACAGCAATATGCTTTACCGAAAATTTGGAAATAGCGATCATCATGTTTCAGCGATTGGTCTGGGTTGCTGGCAGTTTTCAGGGAATCGTGGATTAGCAGGTCGCTTTTGGGGAGATATGGATGAAAGTACAATCCGTTCTATTGTTCAAACCTCACTGGAGGGTAAGGTAAACTGGTTTGACACTGCTGAGATGTATGGTGGGGGATATTCTGAAAGAAGTCTTTCTGCGGCGTTGCAATCCTTGTCGATCCAAGAGCAAGATACCTTTATCGCCACCAAGTGGAACCCTGTGCTGCGTTTTGCCAGTTCAATAGGGCATTCTTTTGTGGATCGAGAAACGAACTTAGCCCCCTATCCTATCCGTGTTTTGCAGGTGCACAACCCATCTAGTCTGTCATCCATTGAAAAACAAATGCAAGCAATGGCAGCTCTGGTTCACGCGGGCAAGATTGAAATGGTGGGAGTGAGTAATTTCTCTCTGGATCAGATGAAAAAAGCCAATGAGGCTCTGAAAGCGGTTGGTCTTACACTAGCATCCAACCAGATGCGCTATCATCTGCTTGATCGTTCTATAGAAACCAACGGTGTGCTGGATTATGCCCGGCAGCATGGAATTACGATCATTGCCTATTCCCCGCTGGCGCAGGGGTTATTAACCGGAAGGTATCACGAACAACCCAATCTGATCCGCAAACGTCCCGGCTTTCGTAAGTATTTACCCGCTTTTAGTGAGAATTCCCTTCATAGAACACAGCCGCTCATTGAGATTTTAAAGGATATCGCGGGGGAACATAACGCAACACCGGCGCAGGTCGCTTTGCGTTGGGTGGTGCAGGCTCGTGGAGAAAACGTTATTGCTATTCCGGGTGCAAGTTCAGCACATCAGGCACAACAGAATGCGGCGGTGATGGATCTGGAATTAACCTCCGCAGAAATTCATCTCCTGGATAAGATCTCGCGTGAGGTAAGCGGACGCCCATAAACTGCTTTATTCTTGCTCGCGCACATCCCTGAAAATAGCCGGTAAGATGCCACCCGCCGTAAAATAGCGATACTCCATCGGAGTATCCACTCGAGGAATGGCTTGAAAAGTGATTTCACTTCCATCTGCTTTCCTCATGCAAACTGTAACGGATTGCCCTGAACGTATTGCCTGTTCAATGCCTGTGATGGAGAATTTCTCAGATCCATCAATTCCCACAGAAACGGCATTTTCTCCTTCCCGGAACTGCAGCGGCAGAATTCCCATCATGACCAGATTGGAACGATGGATACGTTCATAACTTTCAGCCAGCACTGCCCGCACTCCCAGCAGGAATGGTCCCTTGGCTGCCCAATCACGGCTTGAGCCGGTCCCATACTGTTTTCCAGCTATCACAATGAGAGGGATATTTTCGTTTTTATACAAACAGGATGCCTGGTAAATGCTCATTTCCTTCCCGTCCGGGAAGTGGTTGGTGAATCCCCCCGCTTTTCTACCAACCAGTTTATTCAGTAGACGTGGATTAGCGAAGGTGCCGCGCAGCATAGCTTCATGATTTCCTCTGCGAGCTCCATAGGTGTTAAGATCTCCTGCAACGACGCCTAAGGTTTGCAGATAAACCCCGCTGTCGCTTTCTGCCTGGATGTTGCCGGCGGGTGAGATGTGATCTGTGGTGATGGAGTCGCCCAACAATGCCAGCACCCTGGCGCCCTGAATATCCTGCAGTGTGTCAAAATAGTCCTGGATGAATGGCGGTTCGCGTAAATAACTCGAGTTTGCATCCCATGAGAAAACATCCTCATTATTTGCTGATAAGCTTTGCCATTGTTCATTGCCGTGCATCCCGTTTTCGTAGACCTTGCGATACAGTTCTCCATGTATGAATTGCAGGTATTGCCGAACCTCTTGCGGTGCAGGCCATACATCACGTAGATATACAGGATTCCCATCTTCCCCAATACCCAGCGGGGAATTTTGTAGATCTATATTCATTGTCCCGGCGATTGCGTATGCGATCACCAGCAAAGGTGAAGCCAGATAGCAGGCTTTCACGCTTTTGTGGATGCGTCCTTCAAAATTGCGATTACCGGAAATAACCGCACTGCCCACTAGTCCCTGTTTCACTGCCAGGTCGATGGCTGGTGGCAGCGGTCCTGAATTTCCGATGCAGGTCGCGCAGCCATGCCCGGATACCTCAAAACCCAGTTTTGCTAAAAAGGGTAGTAACCCACTCTGATTGAGATATTTATCCACGACCTGTGAACCGGGCGTGAAGCTGGTTTTTACATAGGGCGGTACCTTCAATCCTCTCTCAACCGCCTTTTTTGCTAACAAACCCGCTCCCAATAGAACCACCGGGTTGGAGGTATTGGTGCAGGATGTGATGGCTGCTAGGATGACCGCACCGTGTTTCAGGGAATATTCTTGAGAATCCATTTTTACCGGAAAGGTTTTTTGTGTGTCTTGTTGGGGTAAACCAAATCCCGTATTTCCGGGTGGATTCTGCAGGGATGTTGTGAAGGTTGTGTCCAAATCCTCAATTTGCACAAGATCGAATGGTCTTTTCGGACCTGCTACAACCGGTCGCACGGTACTAAGGTCAATCTCGATCAGCTCATCATAGAGCGGGTCAGCAGAATTTATCGTACGAAATAGATCTTGCGCTTTAAAATATGCTTCTACCAGGGTGATTTTTTCTGCTGCTCTACCTGTCAATCTGAGGTATTCCAATGTGCGTTCATCCACAGGGAAATAGGTGATGGTGGCGCCACTTTCGGGTGTCATATTGGCGATCATCGCGCGGTCTTCCAACCGTAAAGCGTTCACTCCCTCTCCATAAACCTCAACGAATTTTCCAACCACACCGTGCGCACGTAAGCTACTGGTGATGGTGAGGGTCAGGTCGGTGGGGGTCACATCCTCGGGCAGGCGCCCTGTTAAATGAAGCCCTACTACTGGTGGTGTTGTGAATTCGATCGGGTAACCCAACATAGCAGCCAGCGCTTCAATGCCGCCTACTCCCCAGCCCACTACTCCCAATCCATTGATCATGGGTGTGTGTGAGTCGGTTCCCAGAACGGAATCGGGTTGCAGCAACAGGTTGCCGCCTTGCTGCGAGACGGTCACAACATCTGCCAGATATTCAAGGTTGAGCTGGTGCACGATGCCGTTGCCGGGGGGAATGATGTTCAGATTGTCGAACGCTTGCTCTCCCCAATGTAAAAATTGATATCTTTCTTGATTGCGTTCAAATTCCTTCTTTTCATTTAACTCCTGGGAATGTGCACAGCCGGCATAATCCACCTGCAGGGAGTGATCCACTACCAGATCAGTACGAATGACCGGGTTGACCTTCCGGGGATCCATCTCTTTCCGGGCGATGGCAGCCCTAAGTGCCGTCATATCATTTAAAACGGGAATGCCGGTGAAATCCTGTAATAAAACGCGGCTGGGCGAAAAAAGGATGGTCTTTTTTACGGATGTATTTTTATCCATCAGATTCAGTATCGCAGCGCTACTGAACCCTTTTTGCGTGTAATTGCGGATCATCCCTTCCAGCAGGATGCGCAGGCAGTAGGGCATTTTTTCAACATTTTTAAAACCCAATGTCTTTAACGCTGGCAGGCTGTAATATTGGTAGGTCTTCTCCTGGATGGATAAAGTACGAAGAAGGGATTTGAGATCAAGGTTGGTCATGGGGCTATTCTTTCTATTTTATATTGTCGATGATTAATTCACAAAAATGGGCAGTGCCAACCTCATGGCTGTTGCTTAGCTGTGCGTGCAGGTCAGATGGTACATTGCCGGATTGAATGGTCATTATGATCCCCGTACGCATCAACGATGCCGCTTCACTCCATCCAATGAAATCAAACAGCATGGCACCTGAAAGCATCAACGAGCATGGATTGGCTTTATCCACCCCGGCAATATCTTCTGCTGAGCCATGATTGGCTTCGAACAGACCCACTCCCGTTTCGTGATTAATGTTAGCGCTGGGTGAAATTCCAATTCCGCCTACCAATGCAGCAAAAGCATCCGACAGATAATCGCCATTGAGATTGGTGGTGACGACTATATCAAAATCGCCCGGGTTTGCGATCGCCTTTGCAAATGCATTGTCAGCGATTAGATCATCCACATAGATTTTCCCCTTTTCAATTGCTTTGGCTTTATCACTATTTGCTTTTACTTTCCCTTTTTCTATCAGGGTATTTAACCAAACTCTTTTTGAATAACAGGCGTCTTTAAAATCCTGTTCTGCAACCTCGTATGTCCATGTTCTGAAAGCGCCTTCGGTGTACTTCATGATATTCCCTTTATGGACGATGGTGATCTTCTGCCGCTGGTTGCTGAGTGCCCATTGAATGGCAGCGCGCATGATCCGTTGGGACGCCTGTTTGGAAATGGGTTTAATATCAAGACCTACATCTTGCGAATAGCGCAGCTTGGCATACTCAAAGGGGAATTTTTCTTCCAGGAGTGATTTCAAAACTAAATTTCCTTCAGAATCGGCGGGAAATTCAATGCCGGCGTATATATCTTCGGTGTTTTCGCGAAAGATGACCACATCCACATTTTCCGGATGGTTCAATGGGGAAGGCAGACCGCTGAACCACTTCACCGGACGGATGCAACTGTATAGATCCAGCGCTTTGCGCAAGGCAACGTTCAGAGAGGTGATTCCACCTCCAACGGGTGTGGTCAAGGGTCCTTTGATGCCAATTTTATACTGCTGCAGAGTTTCAATGGTTTCCTGCGGCAGATATTTTCCACACTGTCGGTAACTTTTTTCCCCTGCGTAGATCTCCTTCCATTGAACTTCACGCTGTCCGTTGTATGCCATCTGCACGGCGTAATCCATGATGGATTGCGTGCCTTTCCAAATCTCTGCGCCGATTCCATCTCCAACGATGAATGGGATCGTGACATTTGATATTTCCTCTTTTTGCATTGTTCGCTTACCTTTCCATGAGGATCTAAATAATTCTAACAACTCAAAAACCACTTGTAAAAATAATATAGTACGTGTAAAATATACCATATTATGTGGGACGCTGTCTCACTAAATGGAACAAAAGAGGAAAGATGACTACCGATAAAATACAGATTTTGCAGCGAGTAATTGATATTCTGGATTGTTTTACCCTTGAACGACCCGCCCTGGGGGTGAGAGAAGTGGCACGTATGGTTGATCTCTCCAGCAGCACCGCCGGTAGATTGATGTCTGCTATGAGAGATTTACGCATCCTCAGCCAGGATCCCGTGACGAAAACATACTCGATCGGGTCGCGCGTCTTAACTTGGGCTGGTATCTACACCGCCACCTCGGATCTGCGAGCGGTTTCTCTTCCTATTATGGTTAATCTGCTCGAACGTACTCGCGAGACTATCAGCCTATATGTATTGGAAGGGCGTGAGCGGGTTTGTATCGAACGGCTCGAAAGTCCCGAACCGGTGCGCATCACTGCCAGGGTGGGAAGACGCATCCCGCTGTATGCCGGTTCTGCCGGGAAGTGCATGCTGGCGTTTATGCCGGAAGCCAAACGAGAAGAAATATTGAGCAAGATCGTATTGACACCCCTAACTGCCAACACCATCCGTGATAAAGATGTGCTGCGGGCTGATCTTGAAAAGATTCGCAAAGAAGGTTGTGCAGCTAGTTTTGGTGAATGGATTATGGAAGCGTCGGGTGTGGCTGCTCCTATCTATAATGAATACGGCAGTCTGGTGGCTGCTCTCACCATCTCAGGCCCCGGGCAGCGCTTTACAGATGAAAAGATTCAGGAATATAAAAGCTTGGTGAAGGAGAAAGCTCTCGATATCTCGATGAAATTGGGTTATACGCCTCGCTAAAATTTACTTTTTGGAGTACATGAGCAATGGAGCTGTCAAAGCGACTGGAAGAGAAGATTAGGGAGGTGTACGAACAGGTAAGGTATCTGGTAGCAGTTTCTGGTGAAACCATTATCAGCCAGGTTTCGCTGCGACAGTTTTTAAGCGGGAATCGTGGTGTTGATTTGTTATTGAGCGATGTTTCCTATGTTGATCCATTTGATGGATTGCATTATCGGGGGCTTTCTATCAATCAGGTATTGAATCTGCTACCCAAGCCGGTAGATTGTGTTTTTCCTTACGCTGGCGGTTTGTACGCATTCCTTCTGACCGGTGAAATTCCTGCTCTCGATGAAGCGCTGGAAGTGGAAAATATCTGGAAAGATCGCGCAGCCATCCCTGACTATGTTATTCGCATGTTAAAAGCTATGCCGCCTGATACGCATCCGATGACCATGCTGTCACAGGCTATCCTCGCACTGCAGTCACAATCAAAATTTGTGCAGGGATATAACAATGGACTGCAGAAAGAGGATCATTGGAGAGCCACACTGGAGGATAGTTTGGATCTAACAGCCAAAGCGCCTTCGTTGGCTGCAGCGATTTACAATATTAAATACGGTAGTGGGGAAGTACGAGAGATCGATCCGAATTTGGATTGGAGCGCAAATTTTGCACATCTCATCAATAAGGGATGGGATCTGCACTATCAGGAGCTGTGCCGCTTGTTTTTCCTTCTGCATGCCGATCAAGGAACTGGGAATGTATCTGCCCACACTGCCTGTTTGGTGAATTCTGCGCTTTCTGATGTGTATTATTCCTGTTCTGCTGCTATGAACGGTCTGGCAGGACCCCTGCATGGTCGAGCAAATCAAGACTCTCTGGAATGGTTATTGGGAATCATGGAATTCTTTGGAGGGAAACTTCCAACGCTTGAGCAATTGGCAGCTTACATCTGGGACACACTCGATAGGGGAAAGGTGATCCCGGGTTATGGGCATGCTGTACTGCGCTGCCCTGACCCGCGCTTTGTGGCTCAATTTGAATTCGGCGAAAAATATATGGCAGATGATGACCTTTTCAAATTGGCTGGCATGGTCTACCAGCTTGTCCCTGATATTCTGAAAAAGCAGGGTAAAGCGAAAGGGGTTTGGCCAAACATTGATGCTATCAGTGGGACGTTGCAGTACCACTGTGGGTTGAAGGAATTTGATTTTTATACCGTTCTCTTTGGGGTGGGTAGGTTGCTGGGTATCACCATCAACCTGGTATGGAACCGTGCCCTGTTGCTGCCGTTGGAAAGACCCCAATCTATCACTATTGAAATGGTCAGGGACCGCCTGCACGGAACAATGGATATTTCCGGATTGGGCGCTGATACTTACCTGTAAATATTGATGAAATGCTATGGCTTTTCTTCATGGCAAACATGTATAATCACTGCGGCAGGTTGCTATGCAAGTTAAATGTGAGGTCTGTGGAAGAACGGTAGTGTACACGCCAACTAACTGGCGCTGTGAATGTGGTGGAGCCTGGCTTTTAGATGAGGCTCTTACACCGCACCCTGAGCGTATCTTCCCTATTATCTTATCCTTATGGCGCTTTGCTGCTTTCTTCCCTGCTGAATTGCAGCAGATGATTGCCACATTGGGAGCGGGTTGTACACCGTTGCTGCCCTGTACTCTCCAAGACCGCCAGGTGAATTTAAAATTAGATACGATGATGCCGACCGGATCTTTCAAGGATCGCGGTGTTGAATTGATGATGAACCATCTGGCAGCCAATGCTGTGCAGGATATTGTGGAAGATTCCTCTGGAAATGCCGGTGCATCGGTGGCAGCCTACGCTGCCCGACTGGGAATGAAAGCATCGATCTATGCTCCTGCGTATGCTTCTCCTGCCAAGTTGGCGCAGATCGCCTGTTTTGGCGCTGCTATTCACAAAATTGAGGGTCCGCGCGTGAATGCCAGCAAAGCTGTGCTGGATGCAGTCGCGGGAGGTCTGGTGTATGCTTCACATGCTTACAATCCTGTCTATCTGTTTGGGCAGCAAACTGCTGCCTGGGAGGTGTGGGAACAGCTGGGTTTCAGGGCACCTGACTGGGTGGTAGTGCCAGTGGGTCAGGGTGGCAACTTATTGGGGTATTATGAAGGGTTTAAAACCCTCTACTCGCACGGATGGATCGAAAAAATACCGGGAATGATCGCTGTACAGCCCAAACGTCTTGCGCCCATTTGTGATGCGTTCGAAAACAACTGGCAGGAGTGGAAATCAATAACTATTCCCGATGAGCCAAGCGTTGCAGAAGGGCTGGCGATCACTACGCCGGTGCGCTGGCGCCATATTGTCAATGCAATTGCTGATAGTGGGGGTTTCTGTGTGAGGGTAGAGGAAGAGTCCATTCTGCCTGCCCGCCGTGATCTGGCAAGACATGGTTTTTTTGTTGAACCAACTACTGCGGTGGTCATTGCTGCGCTAGAGCAAATTTTTAAAATTGTGGAAAGGGATCAGACTATTGTCATCTCCTTGACTGGCAGCGGGCTAAAATCCGTCGAGGCATAAAAGATGTGCATTTCTGAGATCAGCGAATTTATGAAGCCAGTCATGTTTACCCGAGGCGTTCCCCCACGCGAGAGCTTGCCGGTGGATGCATTAGCAGATTGTGCGCACCAGGTGATCCTTGCAACCGGAGTAGATGTGTTGCAGTATGCTCCGGTTGCAGGTTACCAGCCGTTGCGAGAGATACTTGCTCACCAGTGCGGAATACCTGCTGAGCGTGTTTTATTGGGGCAGGGTTCGCTGCAAATTCTGGATATATTGCTGCACTGCTTGTTGCGTCCAGGCGATGAGGTGGCAGTTGAACAACCCACCTATGATCGTGTGCTGACGTTGATGCGGCGGGCTGGATTACAGATCATGCCAGTTCCCCTTCAACAGGATGGGTTGGATATTGAAAAATTCGAAGAGGAGTTGAAAAACGGCAGAAAGATCCGATTGTTTTATACCATTCCTGATTTTCAGAATCCCAGTGGCAGAGTGATGACTCTGGGGGAGAGAAGAAGACTGGTGGCACTCTCTCAAACATATCATTTCACCATTGTCGAGGATGCTCCCTATCGCGCATTACGTTACTCTGGCGAAGAAGTGACTTCAATATTTGATCTTTCTCCGCAGACCATTATACAGTTATCCTCGTTCAGTAAACTGATCAGCCCTGGATTGCGTGTGGGGTATGCGTTGCTACCGCAGGATCTCATCGAGAATGTAAGCGAATATGCGGCGGATACCTATATCAATCCAAGTTATGTAAATCATGCTATTATTTATCGTTTCATCATCAATGGATACATGCAGGATCATATAGCTTTTCTACAAGCAATGTATGCCGGTCGTTTGCAGGCAATGCTGACTGCTTTGCAAAGGCAGTTATCTGGAAAATGTATCTGGACGCAGCCGCAAGGTGGTTTTTTTGTGGGGCTGTGGGTGGATCCTGCTTTGAAAGAGCATGTTCTCTCACTAAATGCGGAGGATTACGGTCTTAAACTATCAGATGGACGAGGCTTTTTTGTTACTGGTGGTGAAGATTTCATCCGTCTTCCCTTTTGTGCGTTGCAGACGGATGAAATTCAAGTCGGAATCCAACGGTTAAGTGCTATGCTCACTAGGTGATGTTAAATACCCTGGTCAGGGGATTATCAACGGTTTTTATTTTTAAAAGAAAGGAAGAAATCTATAAAATTCATTGCGAGGGTGTATGAGCACCC
>LDZU01010031.1_pt1 | contig 15630 bp, 14 predicted proteins | sample 615531 | NCBI WGS metagenome assembly LDZU01 (sample SAMN03408293, study PRJNA278302) | terrestrial metagenome | isolation source: oil reservoir sample SB2 | place: USA: Alaska, North Slope, Schrader Bluff formation | collected 2011-09 | reverse complement strand
TCCGGCCGTGCATTGGGATGTGACGGCGTGGAATTTAATGGACAAATCCGTCCCCATAACCGGATCGTACGCTACGAAATTGAAATCCGCCGGTTTAGTGAGATCAGAGAAACCGGAGCCATGATTGCCGTGGGCAATGGGAAAGTGTTTGTGGATGACGAACAGGTTTATGTTATGAAAAATGCCAAAGCCGGCATTTTTAAGGATATTGCCTATTCAGATTATCCAATCCGGTCCGATCATGCCATTGGAGGATTACCACCCCACGAAGAATCACACCTTGACAAGATTCTTAAACGGTTCAGGAGGAACGATGGACAGTAAACAAGCTCCTGCGCATATCAGAGAAAAAGTCCTGGAAAACATGCCTCAAAAACACCCCTTCCGGTTTGTTGATGCGATTTATACTCTGTCTACAGAAGAAATCAGCGGAGAATACCGGATAACCGGTGATGAATTCTTCTTTCCAGGACATTTCCCCGGAAGACCCACTATGCCTGGCGTGATCCTGATTGAAGCTATGGCACAGGTTTCAGTGGTGGCTTTGGGGATATATGGAACTATGGTGACCGGAGGAGATCTGAATAAGGTAACTCTTTTTACGGAATGTGATATAGAATTCTTTAATGTGGTTTCGCCGGGAAGCAAAATTTTAATTCATGGAAAAAAGATATATTTCAGGCGGGGTAAAATCAAAAGTAAATCATGGGTGACCCTGGAAGACGGAACATTAATAGCCCGGGGACACCTTGCCGGAATAGGAGCAGATGTATGAATCATAGACGTGTTGTTGTGACCGGGCTGGGAATCATAGCCCCCAATGCCCATGGCATACAGGATTTTGAAAAAGCCTTAAGGGATGGAAAAAGCGGAATTCGTTTTCTTCCTCATCTGGAAAAACTCAGGTTCGGATGTCGTGTCGGAGGGATTCCCGAAAATCTTGATCAAATATCTGAAGAATACTTTCCGGCGGATATATTGCATGTGCTTAATGAGTCTATGCGCTATGCAGGTATTGCAGCTCTTGATGCCTGGACAGATGCCGGTTTACACATCCCTTTACCAGACGATGACCGGGTCAACTGGGATTCGGGTGCCATTGTTGGGACCGGTATTGGAGGTGCGGACACTCTGGGTGTCATCATTCCGAAAGTGAATGAGGGGCGGACGAGAAGGTTGGGATCCGCCGTTGTGGAACAAACCATGTCCAGTTCTGTTTCAGCACGCTTGAGTGGACTCCTGGCCCTGGGGAATCAGGTGACGACCAATTCCAGTGCCTGTTCGACAGGGACGGAAGCTGTTATTATGGGATATGAACGCATTCGTGAAGGCAAAGCAGATAAAATGTTATGTGGCGGGGCCGAAGGATCTTCTCCCTATATATGGGCTGGCTTTGATGCCATGCGTGTCCTGAATACAGGGAAAAATGAAGCGCCTGAACAGGCATCCCGCCCCATGAGCGCCACTGCCGGAGGATTTATTCCAGGTGCAGGAGCCGGTATCCTCCTCCTTGAAAGTCTGGACAGCGCTCAACAGCGGGGAGCCCGGATTTACGGAGAAATTCTGGGAGGTGCCGTCAATTCCGGAGGCCAGAGAAATGGCGGAAGCATGTCCGCCCCAAACAGTGAAGGCGTTCAGCGATGTATCCGTGCAGCACTACATCATGCGGGTATCGGATCCGAAGATGTAGATGTTATTAACGGTCACCTGACTGCAACAATGGCTGATCCTTTGGAGCTCGCCAACTGGGCAGCAGCTCTGGAAAGAACTCCCAGTGATTTGCCCTATATCCATTCAACGAAATCGTTGGTGGGACACTGTCTTGGAGCCGCAGGAGGGGTTGAATGTGTTGCTTCCCTCCTCGAAGTACATAAAGGATTTATTCATGGCTCAATCAATTGCGAGGATTTACATGAAAAAATTCAGCCGTATGAAAAGCGGGTTGTACATCACACAATAGAAAAAGATTTTAAAACCCTGATCAAAGCCAGTTTTGGTTTTGGTGACGTTAATTCATGTGTCGTTTTTCAGAAATATGAAGGATAAAAATTCAAATAAAATAACGATGAAAGCCTACAAAGGAGAAAACCATGGAAGAAAAAGTCATCTTTGAGAAAGTCCTCGAGATTCTCAAACCCTATGTGCGTGAAGCAGAAGACTTGAAAACTGCTACGAAAGAGACGGATATTTTAAATGATCTGAAAGTAAATTCTTCCCGGCTGGTAGACATAATTCTGGCCATTGAGGATGAATTTGATATTGAAGTCTCGGACGATGAGGCCGATGAGGTTCAGACAATCGGCGATGCTGTTTCTTTGATCACAGGGAAAATTTAAACCCGGTCAGAGTATCATGAATAGTACCCATTCACTTCAAATAGACCCGGCTGCTAACAGCCGGGTCCTGTCTGTCATGAAACAAAAGAATTTACAAAAGATTTCTGTTCCCTTCAGAATACGCTTCCGCTGTACGATACAAAAATGGATTGATTGGATCTGTTTTCCCCTTCTGGCCCCCCTGATCATTTTTATCCTGAAGTACAAACGGAAAAACCGGATCAAGGATTTAAAAAAAGTACGGATGCTGTTTAAACGAATTGCAGGAGAAAGCAACATCCCTACCCTCATTTGTGCCAATCATCTGACGAAAGTGGATTCCATTTTCATTCATTATGCCTTTGCATCGCTTCCTTACTATTGGCGTCATTTCAGGCTTTTTTCCTGGAACATTCCTGCCAAAGAAAATTTCTGGACAAGTCCATTGGACCGACTTGTGACGTATCTTGGAAAATGTATCCCTATTGTTCGGACAGGTACTCCGGAACACCATAAGGAAGTCCTGGATACACTTCGGTATCTCCTTGCCCGTGGTGAATTGTGCACCGTTTTCCCTGAAGGTGGCCGAAGTCCAAATGGCCGAGTGGATGTTCAAAATGTCCGCTATGGGGTAGGAACGATTTTAAATGGCTTGCCTGACTACCGGGTTCTCTGTGTGTATATGCGTGCTGAAAACCAAAAAGAAATGACAGATATGCCTCCGAAAGGGGATACTCTTTATTTTGATTTTAAAGTCATCACACCCCAAAGTATGCAGACAGGCAGACGTGCCGAACGAGATATTTCACGGACTATTATCGGAAAGATCAAAGAAATGGAAGATCTCTATTTTGAAAAGCATAAACCATAACATCCCTCTTGTTCTTGGGAATGACATTGTGGATTTAAGTCAAACCGATACTCAGGAATTCCATCCCCGTTTTCCGGAGCGTACTTGCACATCTTCTGAACTAAATTATCTGAGCCGATGGCCTCTGGGAAGTCCTGAACGTATTGAAAAACTTTGGATGATATGGAGCGTAAAAGAATCAGCTTATAAAGCTTACAAACAATATAAACCGGACATGTCCGGATGGTGGAATTCCTTTGAGGTGATGCCTGAAAAGGGTCAAGTTCTTTGTCATGGTGAACTTTTACTAAATGTGAACACAGAAAAGGGATTTGGCGGTAAGGAAGGAAACATACCCTATATTCACACCTTGGTCTATTCACCTTCTCTCACGCTTGAACAAATAAAAAGGGATGTAACATGGATGGATACGGATCTGGACCATTCCAAGGCCGTGAGAGACTTTACCGTCCGGAAGCTCTTTGGGGTTAGATTAAAGCCTGAAACAATCGATTGGTCCAAAGAGGAATCAGGTGCTCCGGTACTTAAAGTCAATCAGGAATCTTTGAATGGATGTCTTTCATTAAGTCACCACGGCCGCTTTGTAGCCTTTGCAACAAATTATATTGTTATTGAAAATAACTATAATTAAATATTTTAATACCGTATGCTGAATAAACCGATATACAACCTTCCCATTTTGGTTTTATCCGCTATGCCTTTGTCCGTGAACACAGGCTTTTTCTGTATTTCATGCCCGCTGGTATATGAAAGGCAGGGTTTCCATCCCGCTTACGCTATAAACTATATGCAGGGCTCTCTTCAGATTCTATAGGCTATTTGATCCATGTGTTTGCACATACCCCTAGGGCTTCTGGATGTATACGTGGATGACAGTACAAGACCAACGATGAACTTTTATTCCGTGTGGGCCAGATGAAAGTTCCTCTCAGTGATTCCAATTTAAAAAGTCCAGCTTCTGCCATACTACCGGCCTTTGACGCGTCAGATTACGCCACCTATCCGTGATATCGGGATCCAGGGCTGCGGTCTCCGGGAACCCGGGGTTTTATATTTTTTGACGGTCTGTTTAACGGAGAAGGATATAATGCAGTGTATGCAGATGAAAATTTAAGTGGCGGCTTGCGGAGGGGGGGCAAGCCCCCCTGTACGATAAACATAAAATATCTGTTTCATGAAATCCCGGCATACTCGAGGCACGTATATCAAGGGTGCTTATTTCTGGTCTCTAGTGAGCGTTTTGAAGCCGACAGTGAAGTTGTGTTGTTAAACCGAAAGAGGAAACGCTCTAAATCTTTTTACGTGTTTACAAAACAACATTTGTGACAAATAATCCCCGGTTTGGCTTCTTTGATACGGCCTTTCTTTTTTGAACATCTTGACGAAGCTGTTTTTGTCAAAACAAGCCAATTGACGACAGGATGTACTTTCCATTTGGATAAAAATGCCCTGAATATTTTCCTGGTCGATTACAGCCATCAAATGGATGATCACAGGGATAAAGTCTTCACTTCTTTGCTTCAACTAACCTGGTAAAACCTGCTTATTTTATATTCAACGTTTTTTCAAGGTTTAAAAGTTGATGATCCAATTGATTGAAGCGCTGTTTTTCCAATACTGTCGGCCATGGTGTTCTTTTATCTGATAAATAGGATTTCAGAAGCTCTTCCGTTTCAGATGAAGTAGCTGATACCTTTTCCAGATTGTTTAGCAGATCATTCAGAGCCCTTTTTTCTTCCATGAGCCTTTCCTGCTCTGTTTCAAGTTCATTTTTTATTTGCCGAACTTCGGATATTGCTTTCGATAGATTGATTTTTGCATTGGCGATTTCGATGGAAATGGATGTGGATTGCCAGGCAATTCCCAAAAGTCCCAGAGTAGCCACAATCATGCAAAAACTCAAAGAAATCCAAAAAAACCGCGGAATGTTAGTTGGTGTCATCTAAAACCCTCCTTTTCAATATTTGCTAATCGAACATGTCCGGACATGTTATTTAAGAACCATTCTTATGCAGTATCCTTACGAATTGTCATATAATAAGTCACGCCACCGCCAAGACTGATGAGTGCCGCGGCAAGAGATGCATATTGATAATTGCCGAAGATATCCGATAGCCATCCTCCTACCAAAGGACCGGTTATTCCGGCGATGCCATATCCAAGGAAGACCCATGGATAGACTTTCCCCACATTGGATACGCCAAAGAGCTGGGCTGTTTCTTTTGCAAAGAGGACAAAGTTGGAACCAAAGGAGAAGCCGGTAATCAGAGAGAGTAAGATAAAAAGCAGGCTGTTCAGGGGAAGAAATCCCAAAAGAAATGTGCTGATGCCTAATGATCCCAGAGCTAGCAGAACCAGTAATCTGTTAGAGAAAAAATCACTCAACCAGCCCCATACAATTCGTCCGGTAAAATTTGCGATGGAAAAAAGAATAATTGTGGCAGCGAGAATTTGTTCAGGTATCGCATGAACGAGGCCCATGGGTTTCAGGTTGCCGATCACCATTAGACCTGAAAACGTACCGCAAAATAAAGTGATGAGTAAGATCAGATATTTTTTTTCTTTCAGGAAACCAGGTTTCAGGGGAACTTCGACTCCTGATTGTTCGGGAACGGTATAAAAAAGAGCCATGAACAGGAGGATAATTCCAAATGCAATTCCGATTATCGAAAATATATTCAGGGCATGGTACCCTTTAGAAAAAAGGGATTCTGCCATCAGGGTGACGACGACAGCCCCACCACCGAATCCTGCTGCTGCAATACCGGCAATGAGTCCTTTCTTTTCCGGGAACCATTTAACAGGGATGGTCAGCGCCATCAAATATCCAAATCCGGTAGCAATCCCGCTGAATATACCGATTCCCAAAAGGATCAGAAAAAAATTTCCATTGGAGATCCCGGAAAGACCATATCCCAGAAAAAAGAGAAGAGCCGAAATGATTGCCAATTTTTTGGCATCGATTTTCTGTTCCAGAGAACCAGCCCAGATCATGGATAAGGCGAAAACTGCAATGATAAGTCCAAAAATCAACTGGGTCTGGACACTGCTGAGACTGTAATCTGTTTTAAGGGAAGGGACGAAAACGCTCCAGGCGTAAATTCCGCCCAGGCATAACATGGATAAAAATGAAGCAAGGATATTCATTCGTTTCATAAGGTATTCCGGTGATTCGTGAACGGTTGTTGTTAATTAACGATATTCTGTAGAAAAGATAGGAAGCTTTTTAAATGATGACAACGTAATAATAATCTGATATAAATCAAACAGGCCGTTCTGAAAACGGCCTGTTATGGTACGGATGTAAAATATTTTAGAAGATAAATTCCATACCGATCAGCAATTGCTCCCATGATTCATCCTGCCCCTCGTATGTCCATGTCCAGGATTGCCAGGACGTGCAGAAATTGACGCTTTGTTGGAAAAGCCATGAGAAACCGGCACTTTTTACGTGTACCGCATCTTCCCCTTTACGCGGATTGGGCCTGAACTGATATCCTCCATAAAGATTCATGGGTAAGAAGGGTGGATGAATGGATGCTCCTACTCTGTGGGTTAAGGTTCGATCAAACTTTTCTTCAATCCCTTCATTGATTTTCTGATCAAACAGTTCACTGTCTTCAGATTCCCATTTTAACCCGCTCCACTGAATCAAATCCGCCTGATAAAAGATGTCAAACCATTTGAGAAGAAGTGCTGCTCCTGCCTGGAATTCCATAGGGCGTGTCAGGGTATAATCAAAGGGCTTATATTCCACAACTAAGCTGTCTCCAAAAATCTCCGTATTATCTTCGGTTACCCATAAAGTCTTCGGCAGTTGGGCAGCCAGTCCGATGTTCAGATATGGGGTTAAGGTATGGATCAGACCGATTTTTCCAGAGACACCGATAAAAGATGGTTCAACCAAAAGCTGTGTGTTTTGGTCAAAATATTTGGCTGTCAACTTGAAATCCCCCATGGGGATTTGAAAATCAGCACCAATATAGAGATCCTTGGCGAATTCCGTAGCCCCTACCAGATGAAAGGAATAACTGCTGCCTTCAATACGTTGGGAATAGGAGGGGATTTCATATTTCATAGCATACTCAAGATCCTGGGTAATTCCTGTTGACCAACTCAGATGCCCACGAAAAACGGGGATGGCATGGGTATAAGAAACATGTGATATCCGGTTTTGAGGCAATGTTTCGTTTCCACTGGTGAATTCACCGGATCCATAGGTTCCTCGGAGAATCCGGAATTTCGTCATGGCGATATTTGCCGGATTAAGTGAGAATTCAGGCATGACCTGACCTGCTGCCACGCCGGCCCCACCAATGGCTGTACTTTGAGGCAGATGTCCAGAAAATCCGATAAAAGGACGCAAAGCATCTTCTTCACTGTACTGTGCAAACAGAATCTGAATACTTAAGGAAGCAATAAATAGTATTTTTCTCATCATCGTTACCGTTTTGGATTACTGCTGCGGCGATTGTCTGAACTTTTCGTTTTGGTTTCTTCTTTTGGTGTCTCCGAGGATGAGGATGAGCTGCCATTGGACGATGATTTAGGCGTGGAGTATGATTTGGTTTCACCTGAAGTGGCCGGAGGGGGTGAAGAGACGGGGCTTGCATTACCGGAAGACACGCGGGTATCTGCTGAAGGTGCCGGAATAGATCCCGGTGAGGGTGAAGATGGCCCGATAGCCCTTGGAACGGTTAGTGTTCGCCTTCCAGGTTTTTTATCACTGTCATTATTCCCTGAAGATCCGCTTCCCGGTGTGGGCGTATAATACCAGTATCCGTCCCGGTACCAGTAATACCGGTTATTGTAATAATACCAGTCCCGGTTATAATATCTGTAATCATAGTAGTAAGGATCGTAATAATAATTCCCTGTAAACCAGTCATACCGTAAATGCCAGCGATAGGGCGAATATGTATGATATCCATAGGGGTCGTAATAATGATAGTTTTCCACTCTGTTATCATTGTATTCCTCATGGTAATAGATAATGGCCGCTGAGGAATCTGCCTCGATGGCGGACAATGGCGGACGCGTGAGTGTATAACATCCCGATGTGGAGATCAGAATCACTGCCAGCATCGAAAGGTTGAAAGGTAAGTGTTTCATGAGTTTTCCTCTTCTTCCCGTATATTAGACACGGAAATGGATGAATCGTTAATTTATTTACTCTAAATTACGGATATTTGTTCCCCTTAAAAAGGAATATCAGGTATATGAAACCATCCTGGCAGCTATTCACATGAAATAAAAAAGGGGGTTGTTATTAACCCCCTTGAAAGTGTATTTGATATACTTATTTATTCCAGAGATTCAATGGCTTTTGCCTGATCCCAGATAGACTGTCCTTCTTCGTGCCGGCCCTGAAGATATATAACACGCCCCAGCTTCTTTAAATAATTCGCATCCATGGGATTTTTATCCACCATTTGCTGATAGTAGTATTCGGCAGTGACATAGTCTTTTAATTCTGTATATAAATCTCCCACGGCTTCCAGGACAAGCATGTCGTCAGGATTCATGGCGAGAACGATTTCAAACTGGTTTTTAGCCTTTTCATAATACGTGGTGGCCATTTCCGTTTCTGCCCGTTCTTTGGCTTCAGATGCCATTCTAATGTAAAGGTAACCCAGGTTGAAATAGTTATCTGAAATGTCCGGATTTTCTTCCAAAATTTGCTTAAATGTGGCTTCAGCTTCATCATACCGCTCTTCTTCCAGAAGAATCCGTGCATAAAGTTTGGCAGCATCCTGCTTTCTTTCCGTTTCCATCTGGATCACATCTTTCAACAGTGCCAGGGCTTCATCCTTTTCTCCCTGCTGAATCAGCTGAATGGCCTTGTATTCTTTCAGAATCGGGCTTTTTTCAGATTTTTCGATACCTTCATTGATATAGGCCATGCTTTTTTCCGGATCGTTTTCAAAGATTTTTGCAATTCGTGCCAGTTGGTAGTATGCACGTTCATCATCCGGTTTCAGGTTTTTGGCATCTTCCAGGAAACGGACAGCCTCCTGAACAGCACTTACGGAATCTGTGGCTGTTTTGTTCTGCAAAGCCGTGTAATATTTCAATCCCTCATTATAGGATTTCTGCCAGTAATATTCTTTCAGCTGTTCAATATCTTCTTTAAACTGAGGGCCCCGTTCCAACGATTTGTTCAGATATTCCAGAGCCAGTCCATATTTTTCCTGTGGGCCGTATACATCCCGGGCCAGCATGTAAGGGATTTCCGGATTGGTTGGTTCCCGTTCCATGGCGAGCAGAAAGAATTCCTCAGCTTTGGGAAGGTTTTTCTGCTGGACATAGAGTTTTGCAGATGTGAATTCCTGGGACGAGCACCCGATAATCAGGGCTATAGCTGCCAGAAACAGTAAAATGTTAACTTTTGAAATTTTCATTATGTCTCCTTTTTAATATCCTTATAATTTATTTAATACACAGCCGGAATCAAATAATTTGTCCGGCAAATTTTCCCGACATTGATTGTTTTCTGCTTTAATCCACGCAGATCATTTCCAGCAAATTTTGTACCCGGTGTTGTATTGAATCTCTGGTTACTGAAACAAGCCGGTCGGTGGAAAAGGTCTCCACAAGAAATGAAGCCATGACCGTCCCGTGGACCATGGCATTTTTGTAATCCTTCAGGGATAATTGTTTGAGATTCCGGGTAGACAGGTATCCCATAAAGCCGCCTGCAAAGGAGTCTCCCGCACCGGTGGGGTCTACAACATTCTCAATGGGGTAAGCAGGTATGATGAATAATTTATCTTTATGAAAGAGCATTGCACCGTTTTCTCCCCGTTTCACAATGAGGAATCGGGGTCCGGTTTGAAGTGTTTTTTTTGCCGCCGTGAGGATGCTGGAGGTTCCGTTCAACTGTCTGATCTCATCTTCATTGATGAAGAGGATATCCACTTTCGAAATAACGTTTAGAAGTGAATCCCGGCTGATGTCGATCCAAAGGTTCATAGTATCTAAAGCCGTGAGGGGATGATTTTCCATCTGCTGTAACACTTGTAGCTGTAATTCGGGGTGAATGTTCCCGAGAAAGAGAATTGGACTTTTCCTGTATGAAGGGGGAAGAGACGGTTGAAAATTTTCAAAGACATTCAGCTCGGTATACAGGGTATCCCGTTTATTCATGTTGCTTTTATACCGGCCGCCCCAGCGAAAGGTCTTTCCGTCCTTTATTTCGAGTCCTTCAAGGTCTATGCCGTATTTTTGAAGCAAATCGATAGCGGACTTTGGAAAATCTGTTCCTGCCACACCAACAAGGCATGTTTTCGTGTAATGAGATGAGGATAGACTGAAATAGGTGGACGATCCACCCAAGGCGTTATCCCGTCTGCCAAGAGGGGTTTCCACGCTGTCCAGCGCAATGGATCCCACCACCACAATCTGTGTCATATTACATTTCACTTTTCTTGAGTTGTTCCCGGACCCACATATTCAATCCTCCATACAGGACCAGTTCCTGAGCGGGGACACCCAGTCCGTCCATGGGAAATTGTTCCTTCTGGAAGTAAATATTCCTGGTTTTCCAATCCACAAGGACTGACAGATTTGTCTGGTGTGTCAGTTTCCCTTTACCGAATTGCCGCAAAAGATAATGAATAAATTCGGGAGATTCCACGACGATAAACCCATTGTTAATGGCATTTCGCTTGTATGTCTGGCTAAAGGATCCGGCAATCACCATTTGTATACCCAGATATTTCAGGGCAGTGGCCGCCTGTTCACGACTGCTGCCGGTACCGAAATTGAACCCGCCGGCCAGAATATCTCCCGGACGGACCAGGGATTGGAAGTCCGGATCGTAGTTTTCCATGGCTACAGCGGCCTGTTGCTCCGGCGTCATGGCGTCGTTGTATGTGTATTTTCCCGGATAAATTCCATCTGTATTCATGTTGTCGGCCGGACAAAACAGGAGTTTGCCATGGGTCGTTTGAGGAAACCCTTCTATGAGTTCGGAAGGTGCCTGTTCGGTAGTTTTTGCCAGAGGAATCCTTTTGGCGATGGGATGGAGATCTTTTTCATCATTCAGAGGACTAATATATCCCTTGAGGGCGGATTGGGCCACAACAGCCGGTGACGCCAGATACGCTTCTGCTTCTTTGGATCCCATGCGTCCTCTGAAATTTCTGTTGGTGGCGGAAATTCCCACCTCACCATCTTCAAGAAGGCCCCGGCCCAGACCGATACATGGACCGCATCCCGGCGGTAATGATACGGCTCCGGCTTCCAGCAAAGCTTGCCAGTCACCCGCTGCCTCACTTTTTTTCTGAACCTCTGCCGATGCGGCAGCAATGTAAAAGGTAACACCCGGTGCTACCTTTTTCCCTCTCACAATTTTTGCCGCTTCAGCCAGATCTTCATACCGGCTGTTCACACAGGAAAGCAGATAAGCTTTGTTGATTTTTATTTTTTGCGTTTCAGCCCGGGCGGCAGATTGAAATGTTTTTACATTGTGTGGACCACTGACGACGGATGTGACGGTTTGCAAATCCAGGGTGATTTCCTGGGCATACACTGCATCGGGGTCTGGATGGAACCGGAGTTTGTATAATGCCTCCAGGGTTGCTGAATTGATTCGGGGATGCCGTCCATTCCCGTCTGTGTCGGAAGGTACACCCGGGAGTCCCTGCTTTCGAAGTTCTTCCTCCCGGTTTTTCATCCATTCCAGGGTTTTGCTGTCAATGGGGAACAATCCCGCCAATGCTCCCCATTCCGTTGTCATGTTGGCAATGGCCAGGCGGTCTGCAATGGGAAGAGTTAAAACACCTTCTCCTGAGAATTCCAGAGCATGGTTCAATACTTCGTCATGATTGAAAATCCCGCATAAAGTCAAGATGACATCCTTACCACTGACACCGGGTTTTAAGGCGCCAGTCAAAACCACTTTGGTGACTGGCGGAATTTGCCACCAGGTCTGTCCCGTTGCCCAGAGAGCCGCTGCGTCAGTCCTGACAACCGGTGTCCCCAGGCATCCCAGCCCACCGTACATATTGGAATGGCTGTCTGATGCTACAACCAGTGTTCCGGGAAAAGCATATCCCTGTTCACACATGATCTGATGGCCGATACCATATCCTGCCGGATAGAAATCCACTCCCATATTCCTGGCAAATTCTTCGATTGCCCGGTATTTTGACAGATTTTTTTCTGAGGTATCCTGGACATTGTGATCGAGGGCAAAAACCGGCTGTCGGGGATTGGCGATGGAAGAGGCACCGATTTCCCGGAATTTCGGGATGACCGCTCCGGTATTATCATGGGTTAATACATGACGCGGCCGGATACTGACATAATCTCCGCTATGCAGCATCCCCTTGGTATTCACTGCGTGTTGTTGAACGATCTTTTCAATAAGATTTTGTCCCATGCCGAACTCCTGATTGTCTTTATTGCTTTCTGTTTAGTCCTTCTCCCGGAAAATCTATTAAAAATTGAGGGGAATGATAACCAAAATAGAGAAAATTCGAAGAGAAATCGTATAGTAGTTGGATAGCCATCCGGAATAATCCGGGGATATTGGCTGTGCTTCATTGCATTTAGAAATGAAGATACTTATATTTTCAAGCTGAAAACAAATGGAGAAAATATGAAGAAAAATGTATATCTTTTTGGAGCAGGTAAGGCCGAAGGCCGGGCCGCAGACAAGAATTTGCTGGGTGGTAAAGGGGCGAATCTTGCGGAAATGAACCGTATTGGTTTGCCGGTGCCGGCGGGTTTTACGATTACTGCGGATTACTGCAACCGTTGGAATGAGTTGGGAACCGAGAAAGCCATTGAAGAGCTGAGGCCTGAGGTGGAAAAGGGGATTTCTCATATTGAAAAGATTATGGGAGCCAAATTTGGTGATTGTGAAAATCCTTTGTTGGTATCTGTCCGTTCGGGTGCCCGTGTGTCCATGCCCGGGATGATGGATACGATATTGAATTTGGGTCTGAATGAAGATACGGTTGCCGGCCTGGCAAAGAAATCCGGGAACGCCCGTTTTGCGTGGGATTCCTATCGCCGTTTTATTCAGATGTATGGTGATGTTGTTATGGGCATGAAGCCTGAATCCAAGGAAGATGAAGACCCCTTTGAAGTGATTATTGAAAAGGTCAAAAAAGCAAAAGGGGTTGAACTGGATACAGAACTGACAACAAATGACTTGCAGGAACTGGTCGCCCGTTTTAAAAAAACCGTGAAAGAAGTTACCGGAAAAGAATTTCCCATGGATCCCTGGGAACAGCTTTGGGGAGCCATTGGAGCAGTTTTCGGAAGTTGGAATAACTCCCGGGCGATTTATTACCGGAAAATGAATGGTATCCCCCATCATTGGGGTACAGCTGTTAATGTACAGTCCATGGTCTATGGTAACATGGGTGAAAATTCTGCGACAGGTGTTGCCTTTACCCGTGATTCGGCAACCGGTGAAAATATTTTTAACGGAGAATATCTGGTAAATGCCCAGGGTGAAGATGTTGTCGCCGGAATCCGGACCCCCCTGGAGATTACACTGGAAGGATCCCGCCGTTGGGCTAAACTACAGAATATTTCTGAAGAAGAACGGAAAGAAAAATATCCGTCTCTGGAAGAAGTCATGCCCGAAGTCTATAAACAGCTTTTTGATATTCAGAAAAAGCTGGAAGAGCATTACAAGGACATGCAAGATCTGGAGTTTACCATTCAGGAAGGCCGGTTGTGGTTGTTGCAGACCCGGAATGGAAAACGGACCAGTGCAGCGGAAGTTCGCATTGCCATGGAGCTTTTGGAGGAGGGGAAAATCGACGAGAAAACAGCCATCACCCGGGTCAACGCCAACCGGCTGGACGAATTGCTTCATCCGGAATTTGACAAATCAGCCCTGGAAAAAGCCACGGTGATTTCCAAAGGATTGCCTGCTTCTCCGGGAGCTGCCACCGGGCGGATTGTCTTTTTTGCCGATGATGCAGAAGCCTGGAAAGCCAAAGGTGAAAAAGTCGTTCTGGTCCGTATTGAAACATCACCGGAAGATTTGTCCGGTATGGATGCGGCCGAAGGGATTCTTACAGCCCGAGGTGGTATGACATCCCACGCGGCAGTTGTTGCCCGCGGCATGGGTAAATGTTGTGTTTCCGGTGCCGGTGGCATTCGGGTGAATTATAAAGAACGGAAAATGGTTGCCGAAGGAAAAGAGTACAAAGAAGGCGACTGGATTTCCCTGAACGGAACCACAGGTGAAGTCTACGAAGGCAAGGTGGAAACCATCGATCCGAAGATGAGCGGTAATTTCGGAAAGCTTATGAATCTTTGTGACAAGTATACCCGCATGAAGGTCCGGACCAATGCCGATACCCCCAAAGATGCGAAGGTCGCCAGGGATTTTGGTGCTTCCGGAATTGGTCTTTGCCGTACCGAACATATGTTTTTTGAAGGAGACCGGATCAAAGCGGTTCGGGAGATGATTCTGGCGGATGATGAAAAGGGACGCCGGAAAGCTCTGGATAAACTCCTTCCCATGCAGCGCGGGGATTTTGAAGGTATTTTTGAAGCAATGGATGGGTTGCCGGTGACGGTACGCCTTCTGGATCCGCCACTCCATGAATTTGTCCCACAGGATGAGAAATCCCAGGCGGATATGGCGAAAGAACTGGGGATTTCTCCTGAAGAAGTCTATAATAAAGTAGAATCCCTGCACGAAGTGAATCCCATGCTTGGACACCGGGGCTGCCGTTTGGGTAATACCTATCCGGAAATCACGGAAATGCAGGCCCGTGCGATTATTGAAGCTGCATTGAATTGTAAGAATCGTGGCATCAAAGCGCTTCCGGAAATTATGGTTCCTCTGATCGGTACCAAAGAGGAACTGAAAATGCAGGAAGAAATCATTCGGTCCACGGCAGAAAAGGTATTCGAAGAAAGAAATGATACCGTGGATTACATGGTTGGTACCATGATTGAAATTCCCCGTGCAGCATTGACGGCTGATGAAATTGCCGAAACGGCCGAGTTCTTTTCTTTTGGGACCAATGATCTGACCCAGATGACCTTTGGATACTCAAGGGATGATGTGGGTAAATTCCTCCCCATCTATCTGGAGAAAAATCTTTTGGAACACGATCCTTTCCAGGTATTGGATCAGACCGGGGTTGGACAGTTGGTTGAAATGGGGACCCAAAAGGGGCGGAGTACCCGTCCTGAACTGAAAGTTGGCATTTGTGGTGAACATGGTGGAGAACCTTCATCCGTGAAATTCTGCCACAGGGTTGGCATGAACTATGTCAGCTGTTCTCCCTTCAGGGTTCCTGTAGCCCGGCTAGCTGCTGCACAGGCTGCTATTGAGGAAAACAAGTAAACAACCCTCACCGTTTGATAGATGAAAAAGAGCCTTCGTTCAAAGGCTCTTTTTTTTTGTTTGGTAGATTTATATAAAGACACTTTTTTGTTTCAATATATGAAATTATTAATTTT
>LDZU01000095.1_pt1 | contig 15701 bp, 7 predicted proteins | sample 615531 | NCBI WGS metagenome assembly LDZU01 (sample SAMN03408293, study PRJNA278302) | terrestrial metagenome | isolation source: oil reservoir sample SB2 | place: USA: Alaska, North Slope, Schrader Bluff formation | collected 2011-09 | reverse complement strand
GTACTCCGGGTAGCGTGCGCGGAGCCGATTATAGATGGAGATTCCCTCCCAATCGATATCGCCGAAGTAGCGGTAGCGGTCATCCGGCACCCCGCCGACCGTCTCGATATACTCAAACTTCTTCAGGATTGCATTTCCCTCGCCGTAGATGACCAGGTGAATGCCGGCGAGCACGCCGTCCGTCACCGCCTGCTGCAACGTCCAGAAGGTGTCCTTGTTCTCGACGATCAGGACGATTCTCTCCGCCTTCCCCTGCAGGTTCAAGAAATCCTTCTCGATCCAGAAGAAGGGTTCAAAGACCTGCTTTGCCCGGATGTCCTCGAGGGTAAGGCGCAGGTTCTTGAGGATCTGGGCGCCTTTGACCGAAGCCTCATCCGGCATGACGATCGCTTTTTCGTCGCCGAAGAGTTCGTATGAGCGCTCGTTGACGGTCAGGACCTCGCACTCTCCGCGCCGAAGAATGAGATCGTTGATCCTCAGGATGTAGTTGCGGTCTCTAAGATACTCATCGCCATGGGTCACATAATAGTCGATATTGATCGGCGGGGAGAGGGAGACGAGTTCGTTCCGGTGCTCCGGCAAGAGGGGGGCGCCGGCACCGGCGATCACGTCCCGGTGGAGGGTATATCTATCGGGGAGCCCCCCGTACTGCTGGAGCGGCCGTGCGCCTTTCAGGGGCTCCAGGATGCCGCGTGCGATGAAGGTGTCGACCGTTTCGATGAATTTGTGCTGCCTTGACTGATCGGCGAACAGGTTGATCCCGCGCTCTTTGAGGGCGCTCTCGATCTCGACGAGATGGATGCGCTTGTTTTTGTGCTCGATCACGATGGTTCTGATCAACCGTTCCATGGTTCCATCCGGGACTATATGTGCGATTTGATATAGTCTCTTCGATCTGGTGGGGGATGGAGGGGTTTTAGACCATTGGGAGGTCCTTATTTGAGATAGAACTGGATCTTCGGAGTAAGAGTTCGGGTGTCGTCAATCATCTCCAAGCATCTGGAAAAACAGTCACGGATATAATACACGTAGATTTTTGGCCTGCCGCAGGCAGGAATTTTACACCGCCATTGACAGAGCTCGAGGGAACGCGCTCGGACCATGCAATGGATACAGTGTCAGTGAATTGCATGTCTAGCGTTGGTATACTCGGTTATCATTAGTTAATTCTCCGAAACGTGCCTGCGAATGCTCCTGACGCCTAAAAAAGGAATATTAGAGGGTCTTTTCCAATTTTACTCAGTTATTACTTAGGATAAGCATGAGTTGATTGAGTGGTAGTGTTACCCACTGATCAGGATAACGCTTTTTCCCGGCCGGCCGCGGGTCTGTGCTGGCAGGCATTCACCAGCCAGAAGCGGATCTCCGGGTGAAAAGGCCTGCGACGTATTTCTTGAAGTCCGTTCCTTTTTGCTAGTTCGCATCTTCCTCTTCTTCATCCGACAGCCAGAGGTCAAGCGTCTTTGCCAATTTATCGAGAAACCCCATGGCCAGACCCCTTGTCGGGGAAGCATACTCAAATACTGAAGTCATCCTAAAACGTAAGATACGCAAACGTGGTTGACAGAAAAGTATGAAGAACCTTTAGTGGATTAAGCCATGCAGATTCGATCTAGGTACTGGGATATTAGAGATGACATACGCATGCTACACTGAGCGAACTCAGAAAACAGACCGATTAACATCTTCTAGAGATCTCAAATAGTTACAATTATCTGTTTTAATTGTGAAGTCTCCTCCTGATGAGTACCACGAAGAGAACAAACCGGATATCTTCAATTGGGCACTCACAATATACCTCGAAAATTATCAAGGCAACAGCCCAATTGGACGACACAAAGACGCTTCTTGATTTTTGGGATGAGGGTGCGTCGATAGGAGAGAACTTTTCACGCATTCGGGAACAGAACATATTCGGCAAATCATCACGATCACGGATCGAAGATGAACTCAAAATATTCCATCAACGCTATTTCTTTGACCCTGATGTGGCATCCGCACTGGCATGTCTTGTAAAGAGTAACGTCGCAAATGAGGTGCTGCATCCGATTTTATTTTACTTTTCGGCAAAAGCAGACAAATTGCTCTATGATACAACCAGGATCCTGGAGACTTATGCGATACGGGGTCAGAAGAGTATCACCGTCGATGAAATGAAACAAGAGATCTATAAGTTTGTCAATGAAGGGAAAACGACAACGCGGTGGTCAGAAAACACCATAATCGAAGTAACACGCCACCTCATGGCCACACTGCGCGATTTCGGCATTCTGGAAGGCGGGGTAAATAAAAAGATCGCCCCGTTTTATCTCCCAAATCAAGCGTTTGCGTTTATTGCTCTATACCTATACAATGAAGGCAATCCAGGGGAAAAATTGGTAAATCACCCGGACTGGAGTCTATTTTTCTTGAACCCCCGGTCAGTAGAGCGATTTTTCCTCGAATGCCATCAGGAAGGGTTGTTGAACTATCACGGAGCGGGATCGGTCATCCGAATCGATTTTCCCACCCAATCACTCAGGGAGTATGCAGATGTCCTCACTCGAAAGTAGATTCGCGGATCTTGAGCGGAAATTGAAAAAGCGACCTCTGAAATTGAATCCTATCAAGACGTTGCCGTTCCTGATTTTTCACTACGCTCCAAGCGATGAGTGGAAACTGCGACGATTGATAACAAACATCGGGATTCAACTGGAAAACGAAGGAAAACACATTGTCTGTCTTTCAATGGAAGAGCTCCTGTGGGAATCACTGACGGCGATCGAACAGCAGAACCCGATCGAAGGATATAGCGCAGTTGTAGAACTTGAGAAGGATTCCGGCTTCCTGGAGGCACAGGATCAGGTAATCACGTATTTTTCCGACAATGATCGCTGTCCACTCGTCGAGAAGATTGCAAAGCGCCTCGAAAGCCTCGATTCTGAGACACATATCGTCTTTCTTATCCATGTCGCAGCAATGGCACCTGATCTCTACCAGATGCACGTGCTGCTGGATAAGCTGGAAGGCAAAACAATGGTACCGACGATTCTGTTCTATCCTGGATCGCTGGATGGAATAACAGGGCTCCGCTTCATGGATATGCGGGATAGAGAACCCATGGGCAATTACCGCGTTGAAATCTTGTGATGACCATATAGGAGGAGAGCATGGAACGAATTCAAGATTTAATTGAACGAGATCTGTCACGTCAGATTGAGGAGATCATCAAGGTCTACCAGGACGATGAACAGACGATCTATGAAGAAATAGCAGAATACGTCCCAACCGATAACATCAAAGACCATCTTGTGGATACGCTTGGGGCCATAGCAAAAAGTCCACAGACCCACCAGAAGATCGAGAAGATGGGTCTGTGGATCTCTGGCTTCTTTGGCTCCGGAAAATCATCGTTTGCTAAAAATCTCGGATTGATACTCTCCAACCCCAATATTTGCGGTTCAAATGCCTCGGAATTATTCAAGAAAAAATTCGACGACCAGAGAATTAGCAGTTACATCGACAATATCAACGTCCGAATTCCAGCGAAAGTCATCATGTTCGACATCGCGAACACGAGTTATGTAAGGAAAGGCGGCAAAGAACTGATTTCCGAGGTGATGTATCGTTCTCTGCTCGAAAATCTGGGATACTCAAAGGACTTTGATATAGCAGAACTGGAGATCTGGCTTGAACAATCGGGTAGATACAACGACTTCGTTGTTGCCTATAATGAGCTCTACCAGGATGTGCCCTGGGAAGACGCGCGAAACGGCGCGGAGAAGATGGGCCGGGCGAGTGCGGCGATGCACCGGCTCGATCCTGCTACCTATCCCGATGTACTGGCATGGCGAAATACAGTGCGTGGGAAATCCGTCGATTTTTCGGTGGAAGATTTTGTAGCACGGGTTTTTGAACTGAGCGGACGGCGTCTGAAAGGGAAATCTCTCGTCTTCATTATCGACGAAGTCGGCCAGTATGTGGGAAGAAGTGATGCCAAGCTGGAGGATCTTCGGGTTGTCATCGAAGGGCTCGGGAAGGAGAGCAAGAACCGGCTCAAAAGGGGAGAGATCGTTGCACCCGTGTGGGTGATAGTGACCTCTCAAGAACGATTGCAGGACGTCATTAACACGATTGACGAGAAGAACGTCAAGTTTCCACGCCTTCTCGATCGTTTTTTTACGGTGGATCTCTCCCCGGAGGATATTCGAGAGGTTGCAACCCGGCGCGTTCTCTCCAAGAAAGAAGAAGCGAAACCAGTTCTCGAAAAGATCTATCGTGACAGCCATGGGAAGTTGCTTGAACAGTGCCGTCTTGAGCGCACTCCGATCCGCAACGATATCACCGAAGAGGACTTCGTGCAATTTTACCCCTATCTCCCGCATTTCATCAATCTCTCCATCAAGATCATGGACGGCATCCGCCGCCAGCCAGGAGCGACACGCCATATCGGCGGGAGCAACCGGACGATCATCAAGCAGGCATACGAGATGCTCGTCTCCGAACGAACAAACCTTGCCGCCAAACCGGTTGGGACGCTCGTCGCCCTGGACGACATCTACGAACTTGTCGAAGGGAGTCTCCAGGAGCGTCGATCCGATATCGCTCAAATCGCCGAGACATTCTCTGATGACGGCGGTTGGGCACTTCGGGTAGCAAAGACGATCAGTCTCCTCGAGTTCGTGCGTGAAGTCCCAAGAACGACCCGGAATATTGCTGCGGTGATGCTAAAGTCGGTTGATGAATCCGTGCCCACTCACAAAGTGGAGGAAGCACTTGAGCGACTGAACGATGCCGATTTCATTAAAAGCACTGAGGAGGGGTGGAAACTCCAGTCCGCTGAGGAGAAGAACTGGGGAGTGGAACGGCGTCGCCACCTCAACCCGAAGCCTGCCGACCGGATTACTATCCTCCATGATGTTATAGGAGATATCGTCGCCGATACCAAACTGAAGAACTACCAATTAAAAAAGAAGAATTTTAAGGTTGAGTATTCTGTGGATGGCGTGAGGATCGGCGAATCAGGGATAATTCCTGTTTCTATTGTGATGGCTGATTCGCCCTTAGACATTGCCAGGAAGATTGAGGCTGTTGAAGATGAGAGCAGGCTCCAGAATAAAACACTATTCTGGGTGATGGCGCTCACTCCGGAGATTGATGACCTCGTAGCGCAGTATCATGCATCCCATTGGATGGTTGAAGAGTTTGCGCGGTTGGCAGCACAGAACAAGATCAGTACTGTCGAGCGGGACAGTCTTGAGAGCGAAAAACAGGAGAGAAGCCGCATCAGATCCCGTATCAGTGATAAGATCTCTGAAGCATTGATTCAGGGTACCGGCATATTCGATGGAAGGAAAAAGGACAGCTCCTCGTTTGGGAACTCATTGAGTGCTGTATTCAGAGGATTCTTCGAGTACGCCGTGCCGGAGCTCTTCCCGAAATTCGAGATGGGTGCGGTAAAACTCAAAGGGGATGAGGCCGCAAAACTTCTCAAAGCGGAGAATCTCAATGGACTGCCAACTGTATTCTATGATGAAGAGGATTCCCTCGCGCTGGTCATTCGAGACGGGCAGAACTACGTCCTCAACTCCAATGCACCTATAGCTCTGGAAATATTCGGGCAGATTCACCAGGCAAAGGAATACGGTGGAGAGCGCGAAACTGGAAAGAAACTGGAACAGCATTTTTCCGGGTTCGGCTATGGCTGGGATGCTGACGTGCTGAAGATCGTGCTTGCCGCTCTGTTCCGTGCAGGGGAGATCGAAATTCTCCACGAGGGTAAAGTGTACCGGAACTATGCCGATCCCCAGGCGTGGGTGCCCTTTACCAGCAATATCAAATTCAGGAATGCAGGGTTTATTGAGCGTGTTGGTAAACCGCCTCTCGCTGCTCTCGTAAGAGCTTCCAATCTACACAGGGATATCGAAGGGGCGGAGATCGATATCGACGAGGCCAGGATCGTCTCTGCATTCAAAGCCCTTGCAGCAAAATACTACGATGATGTCCTTGAGTTGAGAACACGCATTCACTCGTACAATCTTCCCGTCGGTGATGTCGTCGATGACTACTTCGATCAACTCTCGTCCATCAAGTCCTCCGACCCCAACGATACGTTCACGCTCATTGACAGTTATGGAGCCGATCTGCTCGCGGCGCACCGGGCGTATCTTGCGCTCAAGCGAAATTTTACATCAGCATGCCTCGAAACGGTGTCGCGGGCACGTAAAATCCTTCACGAGGTGGCCCCTCAGATCGATGTTCCCGAGGCGAGCAAAGCGCTTGCTGCGACTCTCTCCTCGCCTACATTTTATGAACAGGTGGACGAAATTGCCGCTCTCTCCGATCAGCTCGTTGCAACCTTCCAGGACGAGTATGAGGGTGCCCACCAGGAGCGCAGGAATCTCTACCTGCGGGCGATTGAGGAAGTGACGGGAGATCCCGATTTTGCCGGTATCGGAGAGGGAGACCAGAAAATCGTGCTCTCTCAACTTAAAAGCGTGGGCTGCACGGACTTAAGGTTCAGTGAAGAGGTGTGGAGGTGCGCCACCTGCCGTGCCAGCCTGGGCCAGATGCACTCCGATATCGCTGCAGTCGCGGGGAGAACGCAGGAGGCGCTTGCCAAGGTGCAGGAACTCCTCGTAAAAGATCCTGAGATAAAGACCCAGCGTTTGCGGCTTTCGGCATCATTCCCCTCCCGGCTTGACAGCAAGGAGTCGGTTGAACTCGCCATCGGAGCACTGAAAGAGGAACTGCTCAAGCTGATCGATGAAGGGATCGTCATTATACCGGAGTGAGATTCAATGGACGCATCTACAAGAAATACACTCAGGAATGCAGTGACCGGTTGCCGAAAGATCCTGGAGACGGCCGTATCCGAACTTCTGGAGGGGAGATATGGGATCGACAAGAAAGGAACGATAACCCCCCATGAGCGAATGGAGCACCTCTCTGCCGAGGACAAACGCTTTCGCAACGATCTCATCGCCCACCTGGAACACATTCAGGCGAGCGGTTACTCAAAGAAGGAAGCCGCCGGGCAGCTTGTCCGGGAGGTGGCCTTCACCCATCTCAACCGATTGTGTGCCTACAAGATCCTCGAAACACGCAGGTATATCAGGGAGTCGGTAAGCAGGGGGATCCAGTCGAACGGGTTCCTTCGCTACTGTGCGGAACATCCGGAGGACGAGCAGTTATACTCCTCGGGTAAACAGGATGCGGCTTACCGTCACTATCTCGGGTGGCTTGGGGCAAGCCTGAACGAAGAGATTGGAGTCCTCTTCTCCCCCACCGATCCGGCAAACCGTCTCTTTCCGCCGCAACGGACGATCGATGCGGTGATGGAGGAGTTGAATGCCGAATCGCTCGCTGAGATATGGGAGAGTGACGAGACCGTAGGATGGATTTACCAGTATTTTACACCAAAAGAGCTCCGTGACAAGGCTCGCAAAGAGAGCCAGGCACCGAGAAACTCCTATGAACTCGCCTTTCGCAACCAGTTCTTCACTCCGCGTTACGTGGTGCAGTTCCTGACCGACAACACCCTCGGCCGGACCTGGTACGAGATGTGCCAGGGCACAACAGCCCTCGCCGAGAGATGCGAGTTTCTCGTCCGCTACCCAGATGAGGTCTTCCTGGGTGATACGGAGGATGGGAAAGGGGCGGAGATGCTGCAGGGATTTTCGAACGGCGCTGCAACAGTGTTCCCCTCGGCGTGGGATCTCGCCTGGTCCGGCAACCGGTTTGATTGGCCACACGATCCCCGGCTCAGGACGTGGGAGGAGGCGGTGACTGCTCTCGATGCAGGCGGTGAGATCGATCTTGCGTCCTGGAAGACTCAGGATATCCTCGACTGCCTGTATGCGATGGCGAATGCCAATCGCTTCAGCGATTCCTGGGACGAGCACGGTCCGGCAACCACGGCCCTGGCGGCGGAGGTCGAACACCGCATCCGGGCGGGCATGAACCCCGATGCGTCGCAGGAGACCCTGCTCAGATTGCCACAACTGGTTTCCTTCCGTGCGAGGAAGGACCCACGGGAGATCCGTGTGCTGGATCCTGCCTGCGGGTCCGGCCACTTCCTGCTCTACTGCTATGATCTGCTGGAGATCATCTACCGGGAGGCATGGGAGGACGAGCAGGCACCGGTGTGGCCCGTCTCGGGGAAAACACTCCGGGAGGACTACCCCGACCGCGATGCCTTCCTTGCAGAGGTCCCGGGCCTGATCCTGCGCCACAACCTGCACGGGATCGATATCGATCTCCGGGCCACCCAGATCGCCTCCCTGGCCCTCTGGCTCCGGGCCCAGCGCTCGTTCCAGGATATCGGGCTCGATCATGAGCAAAATCCCCGGATCACGAAGGCCAACATCGTCTGCGCCGAGCCGATGCCCGGGGAGGAGGATATGCTCAACGATTTCATGCAGGGTCTTAATCCCCCGCTCCTCGGTGCGCTCGTCCAAGAGATCTTCGAGAGGATGAAGCTTGCCGGTGAGGCGGGATCGCTTCTCAAGATCGAAGCCGAGATCCAGGATACTGTCACAAAGGCAAAACAGCAGTGGCTCATCCGACCAAAAGACGAGCAGACCACCCTCTTCCCGGCCGAGAAGAAACAGGAGTGGCAGACGGGGCTCTACTCGTTCAAGGGCATCACCGATGCCTCGTTCTGGGACATGGCGGAGCAGAAGGTTCTTGAAGCCCTCCGCGCCTATGCAAAGCAGGCCTTCAACGGTGCAGGCTATCGGCGCAAGCTCTTCGCCGAGGATGCGGAACGGGGCTTTGCGTTCATCGAACTCTGCCAGAAGCAGTACGATGTCGTCCTGATGAATCCGCCGTTTGGGGCCGCGAGCACGCCCTCGAAGAACTACATCGACAGCACCTACCCGCGGACAAAGAACGATGTCTACGCGGCGTTCGTGGAACGCTGGGTCGGCAAGCTCGTCTCCCGCGGCAGGCTCGGCGCCATCACCTCCCGCACGGGGTTCTTCCTCTCGTCGTTCCAGAAATGGCGGGAAGAAATTCTGCTGAAGGATTGCCGGCCGGTTGTGGTCGCCGACCTCGGCTACGGGGTGCTGGATACTGCGATGGTGGAGACGGCGGCGTATTGTCTGGAGGCGCTGTGATGAGCGGGGGTTGTACCTTCATCCGGCTGCTTGCCGAAGAGGATAAAGGAGTGGCGCTTGCGGGTTCGATCCGTGCCCTGCAGAGGGGAGAAGCAGCACCCACGATCTTCCCCATCGCTTCAGAGACATTCTCCATAGTCCCAGGGTCGCCGTTCGCCTACTGGGTCTCCGACCGGATCCGCCGCCTGTTTAAAGAATTGCCGCCGTTCGGGGGGGAGGGGAGGACGATCAAACAGGGTCTTGCCACCGCCGACGATTTTCGCTTTGTCCGGGCGTGGTGGGAGGTGACTCCCTCCCGGCTCGTCAGCGGGACACCGGAAACACCACCCGAAGAGTTCAGGGCGCAGACCTTTGCCGGGAAAAGGTGGGTGCCGTTTGCAAAAGGGGGAGAGTACTCACCGTACTATGCGGATGTGCATCTCGTGGTGAACTGGGAGAGGGATGGGGAAGAGATCCGGAATTTTGCAGATCTTAGCTCTGGTAAAGTACTGTCAAGGCCGCAGAATACCGATTATTATTTCCGGCCGGGGCTGACGTGGTCATTGCGGACACAACTCGGTTTTAGTATGAGACAGTTCCCTGCAGGCGCAATCTTCGGTCATAAAGGGCCAGTCGCATCGGCGGATACGGGTAATTTGCCGGTTTATCTCAGCATATCGAATTCAGTTGTGTTTTCATTGCTCCTCTCCCTTCAGATGGCCTTTGGATCTTATGAAGTAGGGGTTATTCAGCGAACTCCTCTATCCCCTATCTTCGAACCCGCTCTCAAAAAACTGAAAACCCTTACATTACAGATTATCGATTTGAAACGAAATATTGACATAAACAATGAATCGACGCATCCGTTCGTCCTCCCATCCATGGTGACCCCTAACAGGAACAGAACGTTAACAGAGTATGTATCATTGTTCAATACTGAAATATCGAAAGTATCTATTGGCACAGGAGAAATACAGCACCAGATTGACACTATTGCTTTCGATCTCTACGGCATCAACGACAAGGACAGAAAAGCAATCGAAGAAGCGTTCTGTGATCGCCCCGCGCCGATCAACGCCCCGCCCACCGCTCCACCCTCCCTCACCGCCGACCTCCTCTCCTACATCCTCGGCGCCATCTTCGGCCGCTGGGACGTCCGCTATGCCACCGGCGAGCGACAACCTCCCGAACTGCCCGATCCCTTCGCCCCCCTCCCCGCCTGCTCGCCGGGGATGCTACAGGGCGGGAACGGCCTGCCGCTCGAACCGAACGAGATCCCGGCAGATTATCCCCTCGTAGTCGATCCCGATGGCATCCTCGTCGATGACGAGGGGCACCCCGATGACATCATCGCCCGCATCCGGGATGTGCTCGTGGTCATCTGGGGCGACCGGGCGGATGCCATCGAGAAAGAGGCCTGCGAGATCCTCGGCATCAGATCCCTGCGGGACTACTTCCGCAAGCCCGGGGCCGGCGGGTTCTGGGACGACCACGTGAAGCGCTACTCGAAGAGCAGGCGCAAAGCCCCCATCTACTGGCTGCTCCAGTCGGCGAAGAAGAACTACGGCATCTGGATCTACTACCCGCGGATGGATGGCGACACCCTGTACAAGGCGCTCCGATACGCGAAGGACAAACTTGCCATGGAGGCGCGACGGCTGGAGGACGTGCAGAAGGAGCGGGAGCAGTCCGGCACCGGCGGAGCCGTGGTCAAGAAGATGGAGAAGGAGATCGACGGCCAGGAGGCGTTCATCAGCGAACTCCACGATTTCGTCGAGAAGCTGGAGCGGGCCGCAAGTCTCAACCTCATCCCGGAGCACGACGACGGGGTGGTGCTCACCATCGCACCGCTCCGGGAGTTGGTACCCTGGAACGAGCCGAAGAACTACTGGGACGAACTGATAGAAGGAAAGTATGCATGGTCGTCAATTGGAAAGCAGCTCGCCGAGAAGGGGCTGGTACGGAGGAGTTAGACAATGGGGCACGTGAGTGAGTACGTCAAGGAGATGGTTGTAAAACAGGTGAAGGACAACCATCTCGTGGTCTGGTTTGACCCGGAAAGAATTTACGGTGACATTTCAGCGGATCTTGAGATCCCCGGGGGCACGGTGGCCAGATACCAGGATTCGTTCTTTGAACTGCGTCACGATATCGCGCCGCTCATGACCCGGGAGGAACCACCGGATCTCCTCATCTACGTCCCGCTCTCCGAGGAAGAAACCGAAAACGCTCTCGTCGCCTGCACCTCGGCAGGCATCGTGCTCAAACCGCTCCAGACACCCTGGCAGCGCAACACCCGTCTCGCGGTCATCGCCAACCAGGCGCTCAAAGACCTCGTCGACGATGCCGCAGAACTCGAAGAGATCGCGAAGAAGGTTGACCGGAACGAACTCACACTCTCCGACCTCGATGCCCTTGCCGAACGGGCCCGGAAATCAAGCTACCAGAAGATCCTCGCCCTCATCTATCGCGTTGAGACCCCGCAGGACATCACTCTCTCCTTCCTGAACCGCCCCGAAACGGATGAAGAGCTCACCAGGAAAAACGCTCTGGACGACCTGAAAACATTTCTCCATACCGAATACGGTGCCGAGATTCGCGAGGACACTCCGGAAACCTGCCGGGGAGAACTCGCACGCTATGTGCTCATGAGCGCACTGCTGGCGAACCTGGATGGCTACGTTCCCGAGATGCTTTCCCGGGTTCCCCATGCACGGAGCACGAAGGATCAGCAGGCCTGCGCACAGCTCGTATATGAATGGCAGATGCGCCGCGACCTACAGAAGAGTTACGCCACCTGGGCCCGGAGGATCGAGCAGGCGCTCGGCATAGGAGAATATCGTCTGGAACTCTCCCTGATCGAGGACATCCACACATTCCAGGGCATCGATCAGGCAGTTTTGAGCCTGGTTGAGCAGGCACTTCTGACCCAATCGACAGACGATCTCGAGGAGATCGCCCGGAAACGGGAACAGGGGTTCTGGGCCGAGATGGTGCCGACCACAAAAGCACGCTGGCGCCTCGTTGCAACCATTGCAGCGTTCCTCAACCTCGGCCAGGCCATCGAGACCACGATGAAGGGGCGAAACTTCACTGCCGGAGAGATTGCGGCGTATTATACGGACAAGGATCAGCCCTGGTGCCGGCTGGATACGCTCTATCGTTACGTGGAAAAGTACTACGCAACCACCGAGTACGAATCGGCATCACCGCCAAAAACAGTAAAAAATCTTTATGCAAAGGTCCGGCAGCGCTATATGGAACTTGGAGGAGAGATCGCCTCCAGATTCGTCGAGCAGCTCGCTCAATCACGGTTCGACCTCCCGGACTACCCCCGCCAGACAGAAATTATCTCCGGGTACGTAGCACCTGCCATGGAACAGGGCAAGGTCGCATACATCCTCGTGGATGCCTTCCGTTATGAAATGGCACAGGAATTGCTGCAGGTGCTCCCGGAGAATAGCGTGGCAACGCTTGATGCGGCACGTGCCACGGTTCCTACCATCACTGAAGTAGGGATGGCAGCTCTCATGGTAAAAAGCGACGTACAGCCTGCACTGATCTCGATCGGAGGCGGTAAACTTGCCATCGAAGTTGGAGGAAAGGTGTTGAAGGATCGCTCCTCGAGGCTGGACTATCTCAAAGAGCATATAGACAGTGAAGTGCTCTCCCTCAAACTCAGCGATCTCTTGCACCTCTCAAAGTCGGTTACGGATGATATCCGCAACGCCGACCTTATCCTCGTGACCTCCCAGGAGATAGACGAATTCGCAGAAAAAGCCGAACCATATCAGGCCCGGAGATACATGGACGATATCTTCCACACCCTGCAAAGAGCATTCCGGGTCCTTACTGAATACGGTGTATCCACGATCATCGTCACCGCGGATCACGGGTATCTGTTCGGGGAAGAGATCGATGACCCTATGAAGATCCCCTCTCCCGGCGGCGAGACTGCCGACCTGCACCGCAGAGTGTGGGTGGGGAGAGGAGGCGCGACCAATGAAGCGTATTGTTATTTCAAAGCATCAGACCTGGGGCTTGGTGGCAACCTGGAAATCGCCACCCCGTATGGACTTGGCGTCTTCAAGGTCGCAGGAGGCGGGCTCGCCTATTTCCACGGCGGCCTCTCGCCACAGGAGTATATCATACCCGTGCTCACCATTCAGTCGTCGCCGCAGGAACAGCAACTTTCCACCGGCATCCAGTTGACCCTCGAACTGGGAGGCGACAGTATCACCACACGTGTATGCATGGTGAAAATAGAAGGAAAGGCCACAAAACTCGTTGATCTGCAACCACCAAAAATACGCGTCGAAATCTGGAGCGAGGGCAATCTGATCTCCCAGCCGTTTAGTGCACTCTACGGGCACGAACAGGCAACAGGAGATGTTCAGTTGAGAATGAATCAGAAAGATCCGCAGAGTATCGACCCGAACACAGTAACGCTTCTCATTCCTCCGGAAATACGGCCGGGTAAATCCGCCTCCATCCATCTCCTCGATGCAATGACCGGAGTTCTGCTGAAGAAACTGGAGAACATCCCCATTCACATCACGTTCTAGGTGAAACGCATGGAAGAACAGGAAGATCTGGATCACAAAGCAATGATCGCATTCCCGGGAAGAGTGGTGCGCAAAGACCTGGTTCGCAAAGTGAAGGTCGGGGCGAACGTACCGGTGTTCGTGCTCGAATTTCTCCTCGGGACATACTGTGCGACCGATAATCCGGCGGCAATTGAAGCCGGGTTGAACATCGTCAATACAACTCTCGCAAACAACTTCGTGCGACCGGATGAATCCACGAAAGCGCAGTCGTATGTCCGCGAGCGCGGCCGGCACATGATCATCGACAAGGTTAAAGTCAAATATGTCTCCGATCAGGACAAATACTGGGCTGAATTGGTCAACTTCGGCCACAATTACGTGCATATCCCCGAACGTTACATCCAGAAATATGATCGTCTCCTTATGGGCGGGATCTGGGCCGAGGTTCACCTCAACCACATGTACGACGAGGAGGCCCGGGGCAAGAAGAGCCCCTTCTGGATAGAAGACCTCGAACCGATCCAGCTCGCCACTTTCGACCTGGAGCAATACTGCGAAGGACGCAGGATGTTTAGCACCGACGAGTGGATCGATTTCCTCATCCGGGGTCTGGGACTGGAGCCCTCGTTCTTCGACCGCCGCCTTAAAATGCTCCTCCTTGTCCGCCTCATCCCCTTCTGCGAACATAACTACAACATGGTGGAACTGGGTCCACGGGGAACAGGAAAATCGTATGCCTACCAGGAAATTTCCCCCTACGGCATCCTGCTGACCGGACCGACCACCGTTGCCAACCTCTTCTACAACATGAGTACGGGAAAGATGGGGCTGGTCGGGCTCTGGGACGTCGTTGCGTTTGACGAGGTGGCCGATCTCCAGAAGATGCGCAAAGAGATCATCACTATGCTCAAGACCTACGCCGAATCCGGCACCTTTGCCCGGGGCAAAGAAGCGCTTTCGGCCTATGCATCCATTGCACTCTTCGGGAACACAAACCAGCCAGTTGAGGTCATGGTTCGGTCTTCTCACCTATTCGCTCCGATGCCCGATATCATTCGCGAAGATATGGCCTTCATCGATCGACTGCACTACTATCTGCCGGGCTGGGAAGTCCCCAAAATGAGGATGGACTTCTTTACCGATCACTACGGATTCGTGGTCGACTACCTTGCAGAAGCCCTGCGGGATCTTAGAAAACACAACTACACAGATACAGTCGATAAATACTTCTCAATGGGATCGCACCTCAACGCCCGTGATGTGAAGGCGGTCCGCAAGACAGTATCCGGCCTCATCAAACTCATCTATCCCCATGGAGAGTTCTCCAAGGAAGAACTGGCGGAGTTACTCGATATTGCCATGGAAGGTCGTAGAAGGGTCAAAGAACAGTTGAAGAAGATGGGTTCCTTCGAATACTATCAGACCTCTTTCTCCTACATCGACAACGATACACGTGAAGAATTTTACGTCGGAGTGCCTGAAGAAGGCGGAAGAAACCTGATATCCACCGATCCGCTGGCCCCTGGATCGGTTTATACAGCATCCGTAGGCGAGGGGGGCCGGGTCGGTCTCTACCGTCTTGAGGTGGGCCTTTCCGCAGGCACCGGGAAGCTCAAAATGGCAGGGGGGGTACAGGGGAGCATGAAGGAATCCATCCACCGGGCTTTTTCGTACCTCCAAAGCCATAAGGTGGAGATGGGTATCGCCAGTATTTTTGATACCTCTGATATTCACGTTGAAGCCATCGATCTGCTCTCCAACCGTATCCCCGCCGATGTAGGGATTGCTTTCATTATTGCGGTTTATTCCGCCATCAAGAAGCATCAAGCACTGCCCGGGTTACTCATCCTTGGCGATTTGAGTATCCAGGGGAATATAAAGCCTCTTCCAAGCCTTTCAGAAACATTGCAATTGGCCATGGACAACGGAGCCCGAAAGGCACTCATCCCGATCGAGAATAAGCGGAACTTCCTCGACGTTTCGGCAGATATTATGGAACGCGTAGATCCAGTATTTTACGGCGATCCGATGACCGCTGCTATGAAAGGATTGGGTTTGACATAATTTCATTGGAATC
>LDZU01008371.1_pt1 | contig 15786 bp, 17 predicted proteins | sample 615531 | NCBI WGS metagenome assembly LDZU01 (sample SAMN03408293, study PRJNA278302) | terrestrial metagenome | isolation source: oil reservoir sample SB2 | place: USA: Alaska, North Slope, Schrader Bluff formation | collected 2011-09 | reverse complement strand
CTACTGCCTCGGGTATTCCAGAGGAAGGGAGGCAACTTACCGCAAATTTACAGGAACGTATAGACCGAATTGCCTCCTTGACTTCCCAACTATCTCCTACTCAAAAACCAAAGGTTTTTACTGGTTCCAGCTATGAAACCATCTGGAGCCCGGGTCAGGGAACTCTTTTTCATGAATTAATTACTCTGGCTGGCGGAGAGAATATTGTAGGACACCTAAAAGGATGGGTAGCAATCAGTCCTGAACTTATTGCCCAGGCAGAACCGGATATTATCATTGTTCCCACTGGTATTATGAATCCGGAAGAAATTGCCAAAATAAAAAAAGACATTATAAATCATCCTGGCTGGTCACAGATACCAGCTATTAAATTTAATCAAATCTTTACCGTAAATGAAGACCTTTTTTATCGAGCTGGTCCTCGTTTAGTAGATGGATTGGAATTGCTTTATGAAATCTTTAGTACAACCAGAAAAAAATAGTTTATATGGATATCCCAACTGGAGGACTAAAGCCTTTTTTATTATCATTATAGGATTCTTAGCTATCCTGGTGATAGGTTTTATTGCTCTTAATTTTGGTACCATAGCAATCCATCCTCAAAAGATTTTATCCATCCTCTGGCATCATAACACAGATAACAGTTTAGGTCTCATCATCTGGGAATTGAGAATACCACGATTAATTATGGCTATGCTCACCGGAATGACCCTGGCTTGTGTGGGAGGAAGTTTTCAGGGTATTCTAAGAAATCCATTAGCTGATCCCTATATCCTGGGAGTATCAGCAGGAGCAGCCCTGGGTGCCTGTTCTGCCATTGCCTTACAATATGCCACTGGATTATACTTGATGAATATATTACCTCTTTTTGCTCTTCTTGGTGCCTTTCTTTCTATTTTCTTAGTTTATCTGTTATCCAGAAAGAAAGCTCATTTGCCCATGTCTGATTTATTGCTGGCTGGGGTGGCAGTGAATTTCTTCTTCTCAGCAATAATTACTCTATTGCTGGCTATATCCAGGCGGGAAATACATTCGATGGTATTCTGGTTAATGGGTGACCTATCGACTGCCAGCTGGTCGAAGATATCCCTGATTTTTTTACCAGTCTTTATAGGCACCCTACTTCTCATCTCTTCATCTCTGGAACTAAATGCTATGGCTCTGGGAGATGAAGAGGCCTTGCATCTCGGTATTCAGACTGAGAGATTGAGAATAAAAATATTTTTAATTGGCTCGGTTATGATTGCCATCGTAGTTTCTTTTACCGGCTTGATTGGTTTTGTGGGATTGGTCATCCCCCATATTGCCCGCCTACTGGTAGGACCAGACCATCGCATTATGTTACCCGTCTCTGCTTTAGCTGGCTCTGCCTTCTTGATAATCTGTGACACTATAGCCCGTAGTATTATTGCTCCCACTGAAATACCCATTGGAGCCGTTACCGCCCTTATTGGAGCACCACTTTTTATCCACTTATTACAGAGGAGGAATGAAACTGATGAATACTGATCAAAAACCAATTATTTCTTTAAAAAATGTTACCTTTTCCTATCATCAAAAACCTGTGCTTCAGGAGATAAATTGGTCTGTATGGCCGGGGCAATTCATAGGAATTATTGGTCCTAATGGTTCCGGTAAAACAACCCTGTTAAAATTAATTTCTGGAATTTTGATTCCTCAAGAGGGTAACATTAAATTATTTAATGAAGATATTAAAACAATACCCAGAAAGAAAATGGCTAAAATAGTCTCAGTGGTACCTCAGGAGTCCTTTATAACTTATAATTATAAAGTAAAAGAGGTAGTTTTTATGGGGAGAATTCCTTATATTAATCAATGGAGGGGAGAGACCATTCAGGACTACCAAATTTCTAAAGAGGCCATGGAAAAAACAGATTCTGTTTGCCATGCGGAGAAAGGAATTCATCAGATCAGTGGGGGTGAAAGGCAAAGAGTTTACATTGCCAGAGCTTTAGCACAATCTCCCAAGATACTTATGCTGGACGAATTTGATTCCCATCTGGATTTAAACTATAAATATGAGATTATTAAAATTTTACAGGAAGCCCTAAGAAAAGAGGTTAAGTGTATTATATCTGTTTTTCATGACCTTAATCTGGCCAGTTATTGTTCAGATAAGCTCATCTTATTAAATCAGGGTAAAATAGAAAGGAAAGGAGCGCCCCAGGAGGTTATTAATGAGCAGACTCTAAAAAAAGTTTATCACACTAAACCCCATATCATACCACACCCAGAACTGACCATTCCCCAAATCATTATGTGAAAAATGCCAGGGGACGGTCCTTTGACATCCTATTAAAAATAGTCGAAAAAGAAAAGATAAATTAGCAGAAAAAAACAAATCTAAAATTGAGAAAAACTCAGGAAAATTAATAGCATTTTATCTCATTAAGAGATAGGTTTTTCCAGATACAAAAATCTTGTTCTTTAACTTTCTTTACCAGTAAAACAGCTTTATTATTCTTTAGTATTGTTTTTATCTTCCCTTCTAAAAAGACATATTCTTCACCTGATAGGATATCACCATAATCAGTACATACCTCATCTATTTTACCTTCGCTCCTTTTATATAAATCACTAATTCGATATCTGGTCATCTGCTCAAGCAAAAAATGGCTCCCCCTGAAACGGCCGTCATTCCCGCTAAGGCGCAATCCAGTCCCGGCTAAAGCGCCGATAACTCCATCACCAGTGCCACCCTGTTCTGACAAATAAATTGATAACGGCTCTACCTCTGCCAGGCTATAAGCTTCTTCTTTGAATATTTTTTCTTTTTTAGCCCTTTGTCCAAAAGAGATTAGCTGTTCAGGAGTGCTCAGTTTATCCGGAAAGACCACACATAAACCGGGATCCGATTCAGGTGCAGCTTCTTTTTTGATATAAGAAATGGCTAAATCAATTATTCGATTGATTATTTCTCTTTCGGTAATTACCCCGGAAAAACACATTACACTATTGTGAGAAGTATAAGGAATAGAAGGATGGACAAACAACTGGTGTCTGGTTATCCCCTCGGTCATTCCCCATTGCTTCTTTTCAATATCATTTCTTATTTTTTCTAATAAATGACCGGTTCCCGGCCAATTTTTCTGATCAGTATCATCGATGGCCAAAAGATATCTCATTTAACTTCTTAAACCTCTCCTTTTCTCAAACGCATTTCCTCGCCCTTTAATATCTTCTCCACATATTCATCTGATAAATCCCATTCATAAAAATTTGAGTAAAAATATTTAACCTCTTCCTGTAAATTAAGATCTTCAAATAAGTCCGGGTAGAGTAATTTGGCAGTCCATAGAATTGCCAGAGGGGTTTCTATAGCATTAGTAGGATGGCCCCATCGGGAAACACCATTGGGCATTTTATAAACTCTTTTATTCTTTACTGCCTGTAAATTTGTCCATTGCTTATTAGTCAGAATATATTTATCCACATTCTCTTCATTGACAATAATGACTTGCGGATCCCAAAGTAATATTTGTTCTAAACTGGCAAAATATTTATTTTCTAAAAATTTTAAATCCGAATCCAGAGAAACATTATGAGCACCGGCAATTTCCAACCACTCGGCTGCTAAGGTGCCACGCGCATCGGTTCTAGTCGCTTCATTTACCGAATGGTACACGGTAACTCTTTCCGAAAAAGGAATTTTTGCTATTCTTTCCTGCACCCGTTTAATGCATTGATTATAATAATCATTGTATTGTTTAGCCTCCTCATACTCCCCAATCGCCTTTCCAATCATTTCCATGGAATATTGATGTTCAGCAATAGAGTTGTAGTGAACCACCAGATAAGGAATATTAAATAGTTCTATTTGAGCAACATATCCTTCATTTATGGCATTTTCACCTGAGATAAATAATATATCACAATTAGCTCTGGCCAGTTCTTCAATATTAATCACGCTGCTTTTACTGGGAACTAAGGCATTTTTGATATTGGGAAACATTTCCGTAAAAAGCACATCCCTTTTTAAACCCTCCACCACTGCTACAATATCATTCCCCCGATCCAACAGGGCAACAGCATGACCGGCATAGGCAAAAAGACAGCCGATTTGTTCTATCTTTTCGGGCATCTCCACTTCCCGACCAAAACAATCAATAACTATATTTTTTCCAGCTATTACCTCCGCTGTTATTAAACTGACTGTAGTTAATACCAATATCACACCGAAAATTAAACAAAAAAACACATTTAAATTTTTTTTAAACATATAGTAAAGACTCCTCCTTCTCCTTAGTTTTTGATAACTTCAAAGGAATAATGTATTTTCGTTTTTGTAAGGCATCTAAATCATATTCAATAATCTTGCAATCTATATTAAATATCTTACTGATATTGTCCTCGGTAAGAACTTCAACTGGTGGTCCGAATACCGCAAAATGTTTTTGGTTTAACATACCTACCGAAGTATCTAATCCACTATTCTCAAAATAAAAGGCATGATTTAAATAATGAGTCGCGAGAATAATTGATAAATTCTTTATCTCAGCCAAATATTTGATCGTCTCCAGGACAATTAAGCTATTCTGGAAGTCCAGATAAGTGGTAGGTTCATCCATAATCATTATTTTTGATTGTTGGGCCAGAGCTCTAGCTATCATAACCAGTTGCCCCTCTCCACCACTTATTTCTGTATAAGGTTGGTGCAGGAGATGATTTATCCCCACCGTCTTAATAGCTTCCTGGGCAATATAAATATCCTGATTACCTGGTGAGCTAAATATCCCGATATGAGCAGCCCGCCCCATTAATACTATCTCTTCTACCGTATAAGGAAAAGTTTTCTGGTGTATTTGAGGAACATAAGCAATTTCTCTGGCAATATTTCGAGCACTTAAATGATGGATATCTTTTCCCTGTAAAAATATCTTACCCTTACCTAAAGGAAGAATACCCATAATGCAGTCCAGCAAAGTAGTCTTACCCGAACCGTTTGGGCCAATTAAACATAGTATTTGTCCGGCCTCTAATTGGAAAGTTATATTTTTCAGAACATTATCTTGAGTATACCCAAAACAGGCATTATTTACTTCCAATAAAGCCATTTGGCCTTACCATCCTTTTCCTTTAGTCTTTTTCAAAAGATAAACAAAGAAAGGACTGCCAATAAAGGCAGTCAATATTCCCAGGGGGATTTCGGCTCCAATTAAAGAGCGGCTTAAATTATCTACTACCATTAGAAAAGTGGCTCCCAGAAAAAAACTTACTGGAATAAGAATCCGGTTATCATTACCCACCATCATTCGGCCAATATGGGGCATAACTAGTCCCACCCAACCAATATTTCCACTTACACTGATAGCCCCGGCAGTAGCCAGAGAAGCGCAGAGGACCATAATAATCTTGGTTAGGGCGTTATTAATACCTAATGCTCTGGCTTCTTTATCGCCCATAGATAAAACATTAATTTGCCATCTAAGGGCAATTAACCCCATTACTCCAATGGAAATGGGAATAATCGAAAAAATAATATCCCGGTATTGAGCAGTTGCCAGACTGCCCATTAACCAAAAGGTGATAGAGGGTAATTTCTCAAAGGGGTCTGCCACAAATTTAGCAAAAGAAACGAGAGCTGAAAATAGGGAAGAAACAATAATACCTCCCAAGACCAGAGTGATAGTCGGTGTAGAATGATATATTCGCCCGATAAAAAAACTCATTGTTACTGCTAACAGGGCAAATCCAAAGGCATAAAAATAAACCATATAATTCTGACCATACAAGATGATAGCCAAAACAGCCCCAAAACTAGCCCCTGAACTAACCCCCAATACCCCGGAACTAACCAGGGGATTGCGAAATAATCCCTGGAAGGCAGCACCACTAATAGCCAGGCTGCCTCCCACCATTGCCCCTAATATAGCTCGAGGCAAACGGATTTGCAATACCACTGTATTGTAAACATCGGGATAATTTTGTTCTATCGATGAACTTATGTTTGCTTTTAAAACGTATATAATATCAGTAAAAGTTAGTGGATATCGACCGATAAAAAGCGAACAAAAAATCCCGGCAAAGGGCGAAAGAAAGATTAAAAACAGAATCAGTTTAATCTTTTTTGATTTTCGAAAAGGATGAATTTTTTGCATTTATTTTCCGTAAACCACGATAAACCACAATTTTTTAATCTATTACTTTACTTGACTTCTCCCAGGGTCACAAACTCTAACCTCAATTCTTTCCCTAATTTTTCTCCGCTTTTGGATTCTAATTCAGGAGAAACTATAATTCGATAAGCTTTTAATGGTTCTAGAGGCTTTTCTATAACCAGGGTAATAATATTTCTCTTTTCTCTGTCTATCTGATCATCAGCCATTTGAACCTGTACCGGTATTTCCACTCCATCATCCTTGCTTAACACCTTAAAACATGTTTTATTGTTTTCACTTACTGCGAGGTTAACCACATTTTTACTAAATACCAATTCAATTTGAGTTGTTCTTGTTCCATCTTCACTGAGTTCATCAACGAGTCTATGTCCTACCAAAACAAGTGAATGGTTACCTCCTCCTTCTTGTGCTAAGGAAGGCATGCTACAAAAAGCAAAAAGGAGAATTGAAATACTAACAACAATAGCAAAAATTAAGTTAAAATAGTTAGAATGCTTAAAATTCTTAAAACTGAAAAACATAAAAAAAAATCCCTCCAAAAATATTATTTCAAATAAAAATCCGGTATATTTTCTCCATACTGGATTTCACAACTCCAACTTTCCAAAAATCAGGGTTAGCAATTTCTTACAAACCCCCCTTTAGCAGGACGAACCTCTGAAATAGAAATCAAAAGTTCGTCCTGCTGGTTAGTTTGCTCTTGCTCTTTACTTTTCTCTTATTACTAAAGGTATCAAATCTACCGGAAGGTTTTCCGAATTATCTACCAGAGGTGGATTGATAGTGACTTGCCTCGCCTTGAGTAATATCTCCTGCCCTTCTGGTCCCAAGATAAATTCAATTAACCTTATGGCCTCCTCCGGATGAGAGGCATTAGCAGGAACAGTCAGGCCATAGATAATAGGCAGAATATCGAAATCCGGGTTTACAGAGGCAAATCGTTTAAAAGCCAGCTTTACTTTTATATTCGGGCACAACGTTTTATAGCTATCGGAACTTAAATTAATCTCTGGCGGTAATTCTAAAAAATTCAGACCATGCTGTTCGGCAACACTTTTATATTCAAAGGTATAATCAAGGTCTCCTGATTGCAGGGGGAAGACCAGAGTCACACTGGAATTTCTCATAACCAGTCTTTCTGGCTCCAGTATTTCCGGTACGAAAATTGTGTAACTATTATTATTTTCTTCTACCTGAAGAGGATAAGAAAAATTACCCATAATTGATGACAAAAGACCTTCCTTCCCATAGAAAAGCTCCGCCAATTTCATAGCCATCAAAGCCCGGTAGCCACAGGAATCAAAACGAGGGTCAGACATACCCACCTTAACCTCCGGTCGGGAGAGTACTTCATACCAGTTATCCAAATTGATTTCTTCGACATATTTACTCTGAGAGGTATAGGCCAGACCTAATGAGTTAGTAGCAAACTGCAGACACCAATTGGCATAAGCTCTATTTTCTCCTGGGATCAAAGTGTGATACATCATTTTAGGGATTAAGGAATAATCAGCTACCGCTACAATATCGGCTATGGCCTCTCCGGAAAGTAAAGGTACTTCAGTAACATGCCGGATTACCTGGATACTGCCATGCCCTTCAATCAATACATCTAATTCCGGATGAGCTTTTTCGTAAGCCTCTTCTATTGCTTTGAAAGGAACCAGCAGGCTTCCAGCAGTCATTACTTTGACCGGTATTTGACTCTGGCCGTATCCATTTAGAAATAAACCGGGAGTCAATACAAGCAGCAAAATATTAAGAATAATTAATTTGAATAATCTTCCAGCCATAGTTCTCCTTTCATTAATTATTTTTTTTCTTTCCGTAGTTCATAATTCACCTTTAATTAGGGATTAAAGATTAAGGAAAAATAACCTGAATTTCTTTTATCTGACCAACTTGCTCTTTTCCGCCTAATCCTTCACCTACCAACCTCAAGGGCCAATAGTCCTCCGGTAAAGACTGTCCATTTAATTTATAGGCAACCAGAATGTTATTTTTACGGGCTATGGTAGAAATGGGAAGAGTAACGCTATAACCATCACCGGCTATAATTTTTACCTCATACCCTTCCTGCACCAGGGCATCATTGAAAGCCTTATCTTCATGCTTATTCTCATCATCCACTCTTCCTACCAGTAACCAGAGCGGTATTCCTTCCCATTCTCTGCCCTTATCGTCCACCCATTTGATCCCATGGCAACCTTGAGCAGCACCTGATTCAAAGGTCCCTCGATCAATGTCTTCTTCCAGAACACCTTTAAGATGCAGACTCCATTCCTTAGGTGTTGGAACTAATTCGATCTCTTCTACCCATTTACACCACCAGTGCCCATCAGTTACCTGGTTTTTAGCACTGAGGATAGCCACTCTGAGCGGCCCTCCCTGTTGAAAGGTAATTTCACTACCATCAATTTCGTAGGCTAATATTACCTGTAATTGCTCATGAGGCACTTCTTGTTTGGAAACAGGGTCATAAGTAATAAAATCACCCTCTACTATTTGTTTATAGCTAAAAGTCATAGCATAACCGTCCCGGGAAATGACTTTAACAGCAGTATCAGGATTCATTCCTCCTACCAGTTGGCTTAGCTCTACAAAAGAGACACCTTTTACTTCAAAAGGCCCTTCTATGTCACCAGAGCTTCTCAATCGGCCACCCCAGCCTTTCAGGGAAGGCATTTCCTTGATTTCTGCTAAGCTCAGTGTTTTAACTGTATCGCCAGCAGTTATTTTTAAAGCAATTTCTTCCTGTACCTCTGTATCGCTGCCCTGCAGTGCTAAACCACTATTTACTACTAATAGTAAACTGACCAGTAATAAAAGTGTTCCTGTCTTTAATTGCTTGATACTCATCTTCATGTTAAATTCCTCCTTATTTCTTATTTATTTTCATTTCTTGTTTTTTATATATTTTTACAGAATTTAAATTAGTAGAACCTTCTTAACCTCATTTTTTTCTAATCTATAATTTCACCCCCTTCATTCTTTTATTTTTTTGGAATATTACCCATCCCATTCCGTCTCCAGAATCGATTTGCAATCTTAAATTAAAAATGTTTAATCTACTCACCAGGTTATCAACACATAATCCTTGATTATTCATTGCTGGTTATTAATATTCTAAAAACAACAAAGATGATAAGAGAGATTAATATTCCTATAGCGGCAACAGGACGAGCATAGTCTAAACCGTAATTGAAACGATCAGAAACTAAAACCGGTAATACCTTTCCGTTTATTCCCAGAAATGAGACATTGTAGGCCAGAATCATCACCGCTCCAAATTCACTTACTCCCCGTCCCCACATAAGGATAGAGCCTGAATATATACTTTTTAGAGCCAGGGGAAGTGAGATATACCAGAAAGCCTGCCAGGGAGAAGCACCAGAGGTGAAGGCAATCTCTTCCAGCTCAATATCAATTGTCCTAAATCCTTCCTTGGCTGAATCAATAAGGAAAGGTATACTAACAAACATCATGGCCAGGACTACCCCAGAAAAAGTCTGAAAAAAATTAATCCCTATACTTTGAAAAACTTTCCCCAGAAAATAATTTCTACCGAATACAAAAAGGAGAGCTACTCCCGCTGCAGAATGAGGAATGACAATAGGTATATCGATAATAGCTTCTAGCAATTTCTTTCCCCAAAATTGGTGTCTGGCTAAAAGATAAGCCAGAGGTACTCCTAACAATAAACCAATACCCATAGCTATCAAGGCTGCAATAATGGTCAAATAGAGGGAATTACAAACTTCACTATCTAAAACCGTCTCCCATAAGGTAGAGATAGGAGTATAAAGAATTATTTTTAAAGGCGGTAGCAAAATAAACATTATTGCTATAAAACACAAGATAATAAAACCTAAATAAAACCTGTCCATCTTTGTTTTCATCTTCTTATTGATCCTTATCAAATATTTTTACATTTCCAAAATATTTTTAAGGTTATCTTTTTCACCTTTTACCTTCCAAGATTAGCTACAAATAAAAAAGCAGCGCTTTTTAATACTTATTCATCTTAATAACTATTAATGAATTAGTATCTCAAAAAAGCACTGCTTTGGTGATTAATTTCATTTTTCTCTCCTTTCCAAATACGGGAGGCAGGAACATTTCTGTTCAAGCCCTTAAGACTTTTCTTTGTCTTGCGTTCACCGGTCATAGAATATTTTTTTCTTTAGACCAGGTAAATCGAAGAGATGGTGGTCCTAAATTTGTCCTGAATTTATTTTTATTCGATTTTTCTATATTTAATCTGTTTAATACCTATTGGTAAAGTATAAAGGTTAAACCTATTTTGTCAACACTAACCTCTAAGTTGTTTAATCTTCCGTAGCTATCATGACATTACTGGCTTTAATAACGGCATAGACTTCTTTCCCTTTTTCCAGACCCAGATTTTCTACAGATGTTTTGGTAATAACAGAGGTAATTTCCAGGCCATTGGGCAATTCAATGATCACCTCATCGTTAACTGCCCCTTCAGTAATAGCCTTGACTTTGCCCTTGAATACATTTCTGGCACTTATTTTCATTTTAGATTCCTCCCTTCCCTTCCAAAAATTTTTTATATTTTGTTGTTATATGTTGTTAGCTATATTTATTATACACCATCTATGACCATCTCTCATCCATTTAGACCTACTGTCTCTTCTATAAAATGAAAACTGGTAACTGAAAACCCTCTTGCTATTAATCCTAAAGCTATAATTCTATAAAAATCATTTAAATTTGCATTTGTCCAATTTTCTGGAAAGTGTTAATATATTGACAATGGTAGCATAAACAATGGAGAATAATCATCAGATGAGTTTTATTGTTTTCAATCTCTTGGGGGGACTCGCCCTATTTATATATGGTCTTTTTGTCTTAAGCGACGGATTGAAGAAAGTTTTTTTAAAAGAGCTTAAGAATATCTTAAATAAAATGACCAGCAGCGCAATTAGAGCTGTTGGATTTGGAGCCTTTATTACTGCCATCATTCAAAGTTCAAGCATTACCGTAGTCACCATTATTGGTCTTTTAAATGCCGGTTTAGTAAATTTAGAACAGTCAATAGGAGTCATGCTGGGAGCAAAGATTGGCACCACGGTCACTGCTCAAATTGTGGCTTTTAAAATCGGTTTATATTATTTTACTTTTATAATTTTGGGTTGTATCCTACTTTTCTTTTCCAGGAAAAAAAGTATACAAAACATAGGCCAAATTATCCTGGGATTCGGAATACTGTTTTTAGGGATGCAGACTATGTCTCAAGGAGCTCAAGCCATCCAAGAAATTCCTTTTTTTATCACTATCCTCAATCATTTCAGCCAAAATGCTGTTGTGGGTATCTTAGCCGGAGCTTTATTTACTGCTATTGTTCAATCCAGTTCAGTCACAACAGGATTGGTTATTGCTATGGGTATGGAAGGAGTATTAACTTTACCAGCCGCTATTACCTTAATTATGGGAGCCAACATTGGTACTTGTATTACTGGGCTTTTAGCTTCTTTAACCTCCTGTAAGTCCGCTAAACGCCTTTCTGCAGCCCAATTTACAGTAAATATTCTGGGAGTAACGTTTTTTACCTTTTTCCTTCTTCCCTTTAGTAATCTTGTTGCCTTAACCAGCACTGATTTAGGTCGCCAGATTGCCAATGCCCACACCTTATTTAATATTATAATTTCTTTATCCGCTGTCCCTTTTATTGGTTTTTTAGAAGTCATGGCCAGCAAAATCATTTCTGGTCCAGCGGAAGAAATTGATAGAGGAATAAAATTCTTAGAGTATAAGATACTAAATATTCCAAGTTTAGCTCTTTTTCAGGCTCAGAAGGAAGTTTTACATATGGCAAATATAACCAAAGGAATGTTGGAAAAATCACAAAAGGTAATGTTTTCAGGAGATAAAAATTTAATTATCGCCGTAAAAAACGAAGAATCAAGTATCGATGAACTTCATCATATTCTGGATGATTATTTAACCAGAATTTCTTCTCACGCTCTTTCTAAAGAAGAGTCCCAAAAGTTAGCAATCTTAATTCATAGTGTTACCGATATTGAAAGGGTGGCTGACCATGCCAATAATATAGTTGAAATATCAGAATTTAAACTAAAAAACAATATGGCCTTTTCGGACTCAGCGGAAAAGCAGTTAGATCTGATGTTTTCAAAAGCCATTGCTTCTTTTATTTATTCTATCGAAGCTCTGGAAAAAAATAGCAAGGAACTTGCTCAAAAAGCCATTTCCTTAGAGAATGAGATTGATATTCTGGAAGAAAAACTGAGGGAAAATCATCATAATCGACTGAAAACAGGAATATGCCGACCAGAAGCGGGACCTATCTATTTAGAAATCATAATGAATCTGGAACGTGTTTCTAACCATTCAGAAAATATCGCCAGTGGGGTAATAATGGGTTTTTAAAAATATATTGTTCAAACAGTATGCTGTCCTCAGACCCTTTTCAGATAGGGTAGTCTTATTTGTTTATGCCTGAGAAAAAGTAACCTGTCCTTTTTTACCTTTTGTATATTTTTAAGATTTATGGTAGCTTTTGCTCTTGCCAGTTTACCCTTGAAGTCTGAGTAAATATTTATTTAGTAAGTGCTTCAAATCCTGCTATTATATCCAGTAGTTCATCGGTAATGGCATTTTGCCGTTGATGATGAAATTGAGCATATAATGTTTCCAAACGCTCTTCAATATTCTGTTCAGCTTTTTGCATCGCAATCAGACGACTGGCATTTTCACTGGTCGTTGATTCAATAAATGCTCGATAAAGCAAAATATAAAAATGTTGTCTGATAATACTATTAAATATTTCAGCAGTAGAAATAGTATAAAGGGGAATGGAATGGGAAGGCCATTTTTTCTCAATTAATTTCTTTAGCCAATTAATATCTAAGGGAAACAGTTGATCTGAAAAGGGTTCAAAAAGAGTACCTCTTACCAATTTATTATAAAAAAGTTGAATGAATGTTACATTTTTTTGGAAACGCCATCCCTCAATCATTAATAGTAAATCCTGCATGGCACTATCTAAATGATAGCAAAAATCAGGAAAATCAAAACTATATTCCGGGAAAAGGTCAATATCTTTCAATTGTTCTCTTATTCTCTCCCCAACTGAACAGATAATCAATGACCTTTTATAATTAATGTCCTTATCGGCAAGCCAGCCTTTCACTTTATTGATATTTGGCAAATTAAAGTTACCAGCCATACCTCTTTGAGCTCCAAATACAATAATACCAGTCAATTCTTGCTGAATACTGGTTGAGGATTTAATTATTTCTGGATTTTCTTTTAATATTATCTGTAAACCAATTTCGATATTTTGATAATAAATAATTAATTGATTCCACTGCCCTTTCATAGGTATTGATATGGTATACCCCCTTTTGACCATCCTGGTCTTTCTGATAGAGGGTATCCACCCTCAGGTAACCTGGTTTCCCTTGTGGTTCTGGTTTAGCTCTTAGGCCTATGCTTTTCCCCTTACCTTTGGTCTTCTGATAGAAAGATACACTGCGCAGGTAGGAGACTTTCTTCTTCAGGTTATAGATATGAGATACTGAGATATTAGAAATATTAAGATATTCTTGCCTCCCATATTCCCTGACCATACGTTTTAAGATCTTCTTTAGGGCAGCTCCGTTAGGATTATCGTGTAATTCGCAGTCTTAGCCAATAATTGGATATCACAGAATTTATTTCGCTCATACTCTTTTATCCTTACCTGGCCGGTTTTACAGTATTGATATATCTGTCTGGTAAGCTGGGACTTGGAATAACCGGTCACCTTTCTAAGGTATCTCCTTACTAATCCTTTTTCTACTTTAGAAAGAGCAAGGTAATGAAATCTCTGGAGAGTCTCCTCAATCCAGCAATAGGCCTCCTTTTTAGAGTGTTTATTAAATTCCAATGGCTCTGCTTCTGATAAAAAGTTTTTTATTTTCTCTATACTGTTTACTTTAGAGTCATTCATCATAACTACCATCATCATATAGCTATTATGACTCTTGCCTTTTGCTGGTCAAACTTTTTATCTTTTAGGGAATAATTTCAGGCTCATCTTGTATTGGATAAGACTTCAATAAGGAACAATATATTTTGATTTAGAGGTTCTCAAGGGGAAGGATTCCCTTTGAATATCTTGATATCTCATCTTTGTATTTTTAATAGTCAGGAATCATGGAAATTTCTATATCTCAAACTATCCTTCCCCAATAAGCGAGATAAAAATATTCTAGTTAAGACAAATCCTATTAACCAGAGTAAAATTGAAATCCATTGTCCCAACCGAGCGATATAAAATAATACAAAAAAAATACCAGGTACCATAATGGTTACCAAGTCAACATGAGCTGGAGGCAAACAAAAGGAACTATTTGTTGCTTCTCCCACTATTTTTTTTACCTTACCCTGCCAATATGTCCTCTCAGGCAAGAGAATTTTTAAATCTATCATTTTTTTACCTCATTAATCGCACCAATCATATATAAAGAGCTCTCTGGATAATTATGAAATTCATCATTCAGAATTCGCTCGCATTCATCTAATCTTTCTGATAAGGAAACACGTCGACCTTTATTACCAGTAAATTGCTCCGTTGTAACAAATGGTTGGGTTAAAAATCTCTCCAATCTTCTAGCCCGATTTACTGTATTTTGATCTTCTTTAGATAACTCTTCCAGTCCCAGCATAGCAATAATATCTTTCAATTCTTCATATTCAGAAAGGGTTTGTTTTATGCGGCGTGCTATCTGATAATGTCTTTGTCCCACTATTTGAGTGGTAAGTATGCTCGAATTTGATTTAAGGTGGTCTATTGCTGGATACAATCCCTGACTGGCTCTCTATCTGGAAAGTACAATTGAAGCAGAAAGATGGCTGAAAGTATGAACAGCAGCTGGATCAGTAAAATCATCAGCAGGTACATATACCGCCTGGATAGAAGTAATGGAACCGGTGGAAGAACTACTAATGCACTCTAAAAACTGGACCACATTTTAACAAATTGTTAATTTTAGAAGCATGTTAGGAAAATGTACGTCCACAACACTACCCCTAATGGCAATTAGCTTTCCTTTATTTAATTTTTGAGGCAGCTGGTTATGATTATTCAATTTCTTCCTCAATTATTTTTTACCTAAATTATCTTTCATTTAGTAATCACATAGTAAATCAGCAATAAAGAAGAAAAATAATATTATTTTTTCTGAAAAAAAGACTGTAAGATTAAAATAGCACCAATTATCACCAGCACAAAAGGCCAGAATTTAACCATAACAAAATGGGGGAAGAAACTTCTCAATAAAAAGAATAAACCTAAAATAATAAGAATTAATCCACCCCAGATCTTCCTGTTATTCTCTTGTTTGCCTGTTGGCTGGAAGATATCCTTCTCTTGCTCAGTAATTTGTTCTGGATTTGGTGGTATAATAATCCAGGCAATAATATAAGCAACTACCCCTGCTCCACCTAAAAATACAATTAAAATAAATAAAAGGCGAATTAAAGTAGAATCTAGCTCAAAATACTCGGCAATTCCACCACATACCCCCGCAATAACACTATCTTTTTTAGAGCGGTATAACTTCTTAGCCATATAGATTACGCCTCCTAACCAAAAAATAGTTATTTCTTATTTTCT
>LDZU01006198.1_pt1 | contig 15802 bp, 17 predicted proteins | sample 615531 | NCBI WGS metagenome assembly LDZU01 (sample SAMN03408293, study PRJNA278302) | terrestrial metagenome | isolation source: oil reservoir sample SB2 | place: USA: Alaska, North Slope, Schrader Bluff formation | collected 2011-09 | reverse complement strand
GTCTTCGGTGCGGCTAGAGGTGTCTTACGTGCAGGATACTCCGTAGGAGACTCTTCGGTAATTGCAGCACTCGAACTGAATTCCCCGCTCATTCAAATTGGTGGACTGATCTCCCAGGACTACACAAGGCTTGATGTCCCGTCAGTTGCTCACATAAGAACGGGAAGAATCGTTGTTGAGCCAGCAGAAGAAGCAAGATTTGAGTCAAAGGAGGGAAGAAGTTGAAGACACAGGACTTGTTAATTGAACTCTCGAATAGCTACGGACCAGTTGGTTATGAAGACGACGCACAAAAGGTAGTGAGGAAATGGCTCAAGCCTTACGCAGAAGAATTCACCACAGATCCTATGAACAATCTGATCGTGAAGTCACCTCACAAAGGCAAAAAGAGAATAGCTATCTTCACACATCTTGATGAAATCGGGCTTGTTATCACCTCTGTTGATGACAGGGGTTTTGCGCGTTTTGATACTCTGGGTGGAATTGATCCCAAAGTTCTGATCTCTCAACGTATCAAAATAAGATCAAAGGACGGAACGATCCGTTGGGGGATAATCGGGATGCTCGCTCCCCACCTGCAAAAAGCAAGCACAAGGGATGATGTACCAGATTATGACTCGCTGTTCATGGACGTCTCAGCCAACAGTGATTTCCAGAAGATCGAACCAGGCGATCTCGGTCTGATTGACTTCACTGCATTTGAGACACAGGGAAAAGTCATAGGAAAGACACTTGATGATAGAGCTTGCTGTGCAGTATCTATACTCGCAGCCAAAGAAATGCAGCGTTATTCTGTTCTTCCCGAAACGTACTTTGTATTCACCAGTCAGGAGGAAGATGGTGCTTCAGGCGCAAGAGCGGCTGCAGAAGCTATCCAACCTGATGTAGGAATAGTTATGGACGGAACGCTTGTCTCAAAGGAACTCGATATTGAGCTTGGAAAAGGCCCCGTAATAACTTCTGGTGGCATCATTGTGAGCAAAAGGCACGTTAAGCTTCTTGAGGATACAGCCAAGGAAATGAACATCGAGTGCCAGGTATGGGCGGCTCCAGGGCGTTCTGGAACTGATGCCGACGCGGTTCAAATGTCCAGCAAAGGAGTCCCGACACTGCTTCTGGAAATCCCGATGATGTTCATGCACAATCCTGTTGAAGTTGTTCAGATCAGTGACATTGAAGCAGCTTCAAGGCTGCTTGCGGCTTTCCTTAACCGACTGGAAGAGGGTGTAGACAATGAAGCTTGAGCGACTCAAAAGACTAACTGAGATTCCTGGTATCTCGGGTTTTGAAGAGAAGGTCTCTGAATACATTTCCGAAGAGATAAAAGGGAAAGTTGATGATTCCTGGATAGATAATATGGGTAACCTGATTGCCTTGAAGAAGGGAGTCAACGGTAGTAATCAAAAGCTCCTTCTGATGGCACATATGGATGAAGTTGGGCTGATTGTGAAAAGGATCAATGATGATGGATCCTTAGCCTTCTACACCGTTGGTGGGGTCGATCCGCGGGTGCTGATTGGCAAGAAGATTTATATCGGCAACGATATGCTGCCTGGAGTGATAGGCTTCGAAGCGATTCACCTGCAAGAGCGGTCTAGAGTTTTAAAGACTCCAGACCTGAAGCAACTCTCAGTTTACGCAGGATTTTCGAAGAAAGATGAGGCAAAGAAGTCGGTCAAGGTAGGAGACCCGATCTTCTTCTCAACAGAATACATGCAGGTCGATGGCCGTGCGATCGGCAAGGCTTTTGATGATCGAACGGGCTGTGAGGTTTTGCTAAGCGTGCTTGAAGATCTTTGTGATTATCCCGTTAACTATGATGTGTATTTTGCCTGGGTCGTGCAGGAAGAAGTCGGTTTACGCGGTAGCGGTGTGGCAGCCAGACAGGTCAAACCTGATGCCTCAATCATATTCGAAGGAACGACGGCCGGAGACAACCCGGAGTTGCCTGAACCTAGATGGTCAACAAGAATTGGCCAGGGACCTGTGCTGACTTATGCTCATAGCGGTCTGGTTCTAGACAGAAGGATCTTTGAAACGATTTTGGAAACCGCTCGATCGAATCGGATACCCTTCCAGTTTAAATCGCGGGTGGTTGGTGGAACAGACGCAGCAAGAATCGCCAGAACTACATCTGGTTTCAGAGCAGGAGTAATAGCGACTCCTTCAAGATACATACACTCACCCGTGAGTATGATAGATATCGGGGATTTTGAAAACACAGTTCTGCTAGCAAAAACTCTAGTGCGCGAAGGGAAGGTGCTTGAGAAGTGAAGGAACTCATAAAGAGACTGACGGACGTCAGATCACCCAGTGGTAGAGAAGACAATATCACAGAAGCGATCAAGAAGGAACTGGAGGGAAACGTAGATGAGATACGTACAGATAACCTGGGCAACCTTATAGCGGTAAAAAAAGGCAGCTCAGGCAAGAAGCTTCTTCTGGACGCCCATATGGACGAGATTGGTTTTGTAGTAAGTCATATTGACGATAATGGTTTTCTGAGGGTAGAAACCGTTGGTGGCGTTTCCCCCTATATGATGCTGGGCACAAGAATTGTCTTTGATGGCGGAGTTGCAGGTGTAGCAGGAATGGAAGCTGAATCCATGAAAGACACCACTGAAAACATAAAAAACCTGGATCTTGATGTTCTATTCGTGGATATCGGAGCCCGCAACAAGGAGGAAGCTGAAGCGCTCGTGTCGATAGGCACTTTCGGAACATATGAGCCGGGGTTCGTTGATGCGGGAAATCGACTCATATCAAAATCCATGGACGACAGGATTGGCTGCGCTATCCTGATTCAGGTAGCCAGGGAACTCGAGAGACCAGAGGATGACGTTTATTTCGTCTTCAGCACCCAGGAGGAAGTCGGACTGGTTGGAGCATCCGTAGCAGCTTTTGACATAATGCCGGATCTCGCAATCGCGGTTGATGTTACTGCCGGACCGGACACTCCGAAAGGATCCAAAAGAATGAAGTTCAAGTTGGGCAAGGGTCCAACCATAAAAATAAAGGATAGAGCAAGTATAAGCTCGTCGTTTTTTGTAGACAGAATGACAAAAGTCGCAAAAGACCACAGTATCCCCTTTCAATACGAAGTGCTTCTTTACGGCGGCACCAATGCAATGGGATACCAGTTGACTGGAAGAGGTATCAGAGCTGGTACAGTATCAATTCCTACCAGGTATGTCCACTCACCTCATGAAATGGTAGATCTCGATGATGTGCTTGGAGCTGTCAAGATGCTGAAAGCACTGGCAGAAGAAGGGGTAGGATGAGATCCATTGTCATCAGCAGCTCCACCCAGAGAAAGTGCACAGTCAAACTCGCTGATGACTTCTCTGATCTTGTTCGAGAAGCTACCCATATTGTTGACTCCGGTGTTGCAAAGAAGATAGCACAAATATTGCCGACTCCGTTTCACACGATACAGGGTGGAGAACAGGCTAAATCGATCGACCATGTGTTCGAGCTCTATCAGTTGTTCAAGACAAAAGGGAATCGCCATGTCTATGGAATTGGTGGAGGTTCTCTTGTGGGAATGGTGAGTTTCGCTGCAACCACTCATACACAGATCGAGGAGCTCAAACTCTTTCCGACCACTCCTGTAGCTCAGGCAATGCCTCCGATAGGAGGCAGATTCACAATAAACTACGAGTTCGTTAAGAACGTTTTGGAAGCATCTGGACTGCCAACCAGCCTGGTAGTAATTCCTTCAGCAAGTTATGAGCTTCTGGAAAAGAACGGGATTAGCGAGCTTCTGGCACCGATGCTGGTTTCAATGAGCTTTGATCCAAGGCTTTTCAGCTACATGCGGAATGTATCTTCCAACGGACAGATTACCGCAGATACCTGGGGTGATATTATCTGGGCATCTCTAAAAGCTTACGTCGGTGGTGTTGAAAAGGGCTGCAGGGTGATCGGTGAGTCAATGGCAGATGCTATACAGAGTTCCTTGAGACTGCAGATCGGCTATTCTGTAGCTCTTGCTTTTGGTTCATTGCTTGAAATCTGGTTGGCTTCGTCACTGGAGCTGATGTCTGAGAGCACGGCTCGTGAGTATAGTGGTCTGATCCTTTCCATATGGAGCAAGAAATGGCCTGCCAGATTAGACATGAGCTCACTAACTGATTACATAGGACAACGCGAAATGCTTGAGTTTGCTTACCCACAGGACGGTAAGACTCAAAATCACAGGTTTTCTTCCCGAGAGTTCAAGAGGATTATCAGAGGCACTCGAGCCGGAAGGATGGAGAGATTCACGTGAATGACCCCGGCCTTAGGAACATCGTGAGGATGCTCTCGGTTGCCTGTATTGGTCTGGTTGTGATGACACTGCTAGTTGCTGGATATGCATATGTTGTCAAAGTCGATAATGATCGCCTGAGAATGATCGTTGAGGAAGTAAGGTTGAGAGCCTCCCCAGCAGAGATTCCCCAGTTGGAGCATCATGTTAATGCAGGAGTGCTGCCTGCAATTGAAGAAATAGAAGTTCCCAGACCACAGACTCCCGAGGAAGAACGTCCCGCTTTCTTCATGGAGAGCTTTGACTACAGGAGACTCATTGATTACTCTATCGAGATCCTTGAAGAAGGAACTCCTTTCGGGATATCTGTGATAGACGAACTCACTGCGTTCAAACTCTGTGTTGAAGCGGGAGAGAGGAATTACCTGATCACCAGGTTAGAAGATGCCTACGCAGTCTTCTTCGTGGGAGAGTCACCACTTGAAGGGATCTTCTCCTCAAGAGTCGCTTACGGTGTTCAACTCGTTACTCATACTTCTCTCGAGGGTGTGGCTGGACAGGTATCACGGCTGAGATCATCAGGATATCCTGCCTTTATTTATCGCAGTCCTACCGAGGATGGCAGGGTGTTTTATACGGTTCAACTTGGAGCCTTCCCTGACAGCGCCACAGCGAGAGACTACTCCGATCATCTCAATGTCAGAGAAGTCGAAACGATAACAGGATGGAATATATCCGGGAGATACGTTCGAAGGCTGAGATGAAGAGAAACTTCTCTGCAAAGGAAATGCAGGTTCTTGGCATTCTCTTGTTCATTGTCCTCCTGGGGATAGTGGTCTCTTCTGTGAGCAGAAAAAGTGTTGACACGTCCACATCAAACGAGCAGGAGAGACAATCAGTCGTTTTCCCCATAGACATTAATCGAGCGACCGCGGAGGAACTGATCCTTCTTCCAGGGATCGGTCCTGTCAAGGCAGACGCCATCGTACGCGAAAGGGAGAGAGTAGGTGCCTTCTCAAGGATCAGCGATATACTTCGTGTAACTGGAATAGGTGAGAAGACCCTGGAAGGGATTGCTGACTTCATCACTCTGGGTGAATCCGACGCATTCTCCGATAGCGTTGTAGAAACCTTGTTTGACCTGAACAGGGTGACAACGGAGGAACTCGAGACAATTCCAGGTATAGGTCCGGTGAAGGCGGCAAGTATTGTTGAGTTTCGAGACCTGAATGGTTCGTTCTGCTCGGTGGAGCAACTCCTTGAAGTAACCGGTATTGGTGAGGCAACACTGAAGAACATTAGAAGTTACTTCTTTGTTGATGGAGTAGAGTGTAATCATAGTTCAGGTAGCAGGATAAACATAAACACTGCAGATAGAAATGAGCTGACAAAGCTTCCCGGGGTCGGATCCGTGATCGCCTCTGCAATTGTCGATCATAGGGAGTTATATGGTCCTTTTGTAGATCTTGAAGACCTTCTCAGCGTCAAAGGCATAGGGGAAAAGACATTAGAAGGTATGAAACACATGGTAGAGTTTTAGTCTTCTCTTTTGGAAAGGGTGTGGACAAGTTGAACAGAGACAAGCTGGAATCAATTGCTACCAAGGTAGAGAGTCTGGGAGAAGATGTCGGATTGCTCCTGCGCCTTGCTGATACCAACGGGAGGTCCTACGGTTCACCACTTCCAGCGGAAATCCCAGAACTGATAATCGCTCTGGCGAAATCGACCAGATCAAGAAGTTCAACCACAATAGGAAAGGATATGGTCTACGCATTGCCTGTCTTCATAGAAGGCGAGACGTTGATCGTCATAATATATGGTGAAGTTAGGGAAGATCACTCTTTTCGTCTCATCAAACATGTTCTGGAAAGGTCGATGGTCTAGCCTTGTTCCGGCAGGATATCGCAACTGATGTTTCCATTGATCTCGATGTCACACTCGATTGTGGACAAACATTCAGATGGGAGAAGTCTGGCGCCTGCTGGAAAGGCATAGTGCGAGACACTGCACTGAAGCTTTGTCAGAATGATGGAGTTATTAAAGCTATCTCCTCTTCTCCCGTCTTGATCGGAATGGATCTTCGAGACGGACTTTTGACTTATCTTGGCCTCAATGATGATCTTGAATCAATACACTCTCATCTCATAGAGATTAGCAGAGACTATGATCCCCGCTGCAGACAAATCATCGAAGCGGCGCTGGCTGAAGCCAGAGGACTGAGAATACTCCGCCAGGACCCTTTTGAGACAACAATAGCTTACATGATTTCTGCCAGGAACAGCATCCCTGCCATAAGACGCTCTCTCGAGGCTCTGGCAAGATGTTTCCCAGAGAATAGCGTTGAACTGGACGGAGAGACTTTCTTCTTGTTTCCAGGACTTGAGCAGATGAAGCTTCTTTCGGTGGCGGATTTGGAAAGACTGAACCTGGGATTCAGATCACAATGGATCTACCGCCTGGTTCAATCCCTTGAAGATGAACGCTTTTTCACGGATATGAGAGAGATTGACCTTGACAGTAAGTTGAATGAACTGATGCAGGTTTACGGCATCGGTTTCAAGATTGCCAGTTGTGTGTCTCTCTTTGCTTACGGAGAGCTGAACTCATTTCCTGCCGACGTCTGGATCCTTCGAATGATGAAAGATCTCTTTGGAATTACGGGCACAACCAAATCTGTTACTGAACTGGGGATGAGAATGTTCTCGCCCTATGCCGGCTATATGCAAGAAGCTCTCTATAGATACTATAGAACAAACAAGATAGGAAGGAACTGATGAATGGAGATAAGGGTTATTGGAGGGGGACTGGCTGGTTCTGAGGTTGCCTTGAGCCTTTCAGAGATGGGAATAAAGTGTAGCCTTTTTGAAATGAGACCACATGTTCAAACTGGAGTGCACACCTCAGATAGATTTGCGGAGCTTGTATGCAGCAACTCCCTGAAGTCCAGGAGTATTGAGAATGCATCTGGCCTGCTGAAAGAAGAAGCTACAATACTTGGCTCAAGACTGCTCAGGATAGCTGAAGAATGCAAAGTCCCTGCCGGCAAGGCACTTGCGGTTGACCGGGAGAGGTTTGCAGACAGTGTTACTGAGCAGATCAGTTGTTCTCCCTTTGTCTCCGTTATCAGCAAAGAAGTGGAAGAACTGGAGTATTCATCCCAGATCATAAACATTGTGGCAACCGGACCTTTAACTTCTTCACGACTCTTCAACCATCTGAGCGAGCATTTGGGAGAAGCTCTGTATTTCTTTGATGCTGTTTCTCCGATGGTTACCACGGAATCTATTGATATGAGTGATGCTTTCACTGCAGACAGATATGGAACGGGAGAAGGCGACTACATTAACTGCCCACTTAATGAGAAGGAATATGAAGCGTTTGTTGATGCTCTCATGGAAGCAGAGACTTTACCCCTTGAAGGCTTCGACAGCAGACTGCTGTTCGAACGTTGCCAGCCCGTGGAAGAAATCGCTCGCCAGGGACGCGATGCCCTTCGGTTTGGTCCGATGAAACCTGTAGGACTCGTTGATCCAAAAACTGGAAAGCAGCCATTCGCTGTGGTCCAATTGAGAAAAGAGAATCTTCAGGAGACCTTAATGAGTCCTGTCGGCTTTCAAACCAGACTCAGATGGAAGGATCAGAAACGTGTGTTTTCAAAGATTCCTGCCTTGAAGAATGCTGAGTTTGTCAGATATGGAGTAATGCACAGAAACACATACATCGATTCACCAAAGACTCTCGATCCAACCCTCAAATCCAGAAGTCTTCAGAACACGTTCTTCTGCGGCCAGATAACAGGTCTGGAAGGCTACCCGGAAGCAATCTCGTCGGGAAGATTTGTAGCGATGAACGTTGCTTCTCTAAAATTAGTCTCTACAAGGAGAGAGCTACCACGAGAAACGATGCTGGGATCACTGATTGATCATATAACCAGAAGCGCAAGGAGCCCTCTAAAACCTGTTTATGCGAATTTCGGTCTCCTTCCAAGGGAAGGGCTTCCACGCCAGGGAAAGAAGCTGACAAGGCTGCTTCAGACAGAGCGTGCCTTGGAGCAAACCAGACGATTTGTAGTTGAATGGAGGAATGCAACTGATGGTGTATACTGCTGATCCTGTCTTTTCTCCAAGACCGTGGGGAGACAAATCCTTGAATGATGTATTTAGTGTTGCATCTGAAGAACCAATTGGTGAGGTCTGGCTCCTTTCTGATATGCCTTCCATGACGACTATGCTCAGGTCAGGAGACAATGAAATAGCACCATCTCAAATCATTGAATCCTTTGCAGGAAAACCATTACCTCGCTTCCCGCTGCTGGTGAAGCTCATCTCTACGACAAGCTGGTTATCATACCAGGTTCACCCCGACGACGAGATGGCACGAACGGTGGAGAACGAACCCTGGGGCAAGAGTGAATGCTGGTTCTTTCTAACTGATAGCATAATAGCCGCAGGGCTTAGAAGACCTGATTTTTTTGACTCGAAAACCACGTTCGATGAGAAGTCACTAAATATTCTGCACCCATACAAAGGTGATGCCATCTGCATCGAACCAGGACTGGTACATGCAATCGGCCCAAATACAAGACTCATAGAAGTCCAGCAGTCATCTGACCTGACCTACAGATTGTTTGACTGGGGAAGAGACCGAAAACTCCATATAGAAAAAGGCAATAAAGCGGTAAAACCTTATCTGGAGCCACATATCTTGAGGAATTGTCGAGAGATCAGTAATGACCTATTCTCTGTAGCGATGATAAAACAGGCTTCAGGAACAGGAATAATGCTTACTTTAGAGGAAAGGCCCGTTCTTCGTGTCGTAATCGATGACGTAGTTGAGAATGAAGCGGAGTTCATGTGGATCACTCTTGGAGATTATTGGAAAGAGGTGAGCTCTTGAAGAAACTCTTTCTGCTTATGACCATTCTTGCAATTTCGACGTGTTTGTTCCCTATCACCGAAGAAGAACTCACCACTCTCTTGCTTGAAGAAGATTATCACCTCAAACTTGAGCACTTCCTGACGGATTCTCCTACAACAAGAGCAGCAATCGCTATAGTTAACGGACTCAGGTATATTGAGACAGTGCGCCCCTATTACAGAATTCGTTTTATTGACAGCTATGAGCACGTCGAAAGAGAAGAACTGAGTGAGGTCCTGTCAATCGCACTTGAAATAGTGAGAGTCAATGTGCTTGAGTCGACAATAAAGGGTTTAAGACTTCTCGCAGAGCAGGAGCCTGTTGACCTTCTGGAGGTTATATCATTGCGGGTTCATTTCGCCAACTGGTTGACAACTGGAGCCCCTGAACATGCCAGGACGGCTCTTGAGAAAGCAGAATCCCTCAGAACAAGGTACCCCACATCATTCTTCCCATATAAGGTGATACTTGTATATCATTCAACATCTGCTTTTGGTGTGCGCGAAGAGTTCTTAAGAATGAGAGAGCTTGCTTTAGAGAATCTCGAAGGTGACAGTATCCTGGCGGTCATCGTGGAGGGCCTGTACAGGCTGGGAGAATTCGATATGGTGATTGATGACTTCTCGCGGATGCAGTCCCCAGAACACCAGAGTACCTTCTATGCCGGGGTTTCCAGTTTCAAAACGGGTGATCACGATTCAGCAGAGAAGCTTCTAGCAAGTATTGATGACCTCCGTGCAATATCTCCAAGAGATCTTACACTGTTGTTTTTCGTGAGAGGTCAAATTGCTGAAGATAAAGGCGATATTAGCGGCGCCATCGAAATGTACAGCAAATCGGTTCAACACGACTCAAACAACAGGCAGGCCTTGAAGAGGCTGGCACTTGCTTACCTTAAGTCTGATGAACCTAACAGAGAGACGCTTGCAAGATTCTACCTGGAGCGGAGTAACCTTGAAGACTTTGATCCTGAGGTTGCTCAGGTACTTAGAGAGCTCAGGATAAGAGTCGTGGGAAGAGTGCTCGTCACTCAGATTCTTCCCTTAGCAGCTGCCGTTGTCATCACTCTGATTGTTGTCGAATACTTTCATAAGAGAAGAAAGAGGCTAGAAGAGAAGAAAGCACTTGAAGAGAATGGAGATGGTCATGCTGAAGCCAGATGAACTAAAGGTACTGGATAAAGGGTTTGTGAGACTGGTGGAGATGATGGGTGATGATTTTTCCCCTGTTCAGGCTGCGCGTGTCAGTACAGGGAAGGGCCTGACGACGCCCGAAAGGGACAGAAGGCTTATATTTTACCTTATGGAGAACGATCATCATTCTCCTTTTGAGCACATAGTGTTCAAGTTCCATATCAAAGTCCCGATCTTCGTTATGAGGCAACTCGTGAGACATAGAATTGCTTCCATCAACGAAAGAAGTGGCCGTTACACCGAATTTGAAGAAGACTGGTATACGCCTGAAAGGGTCAGAGAACCGGAGAAAGGGAATATCCAGGGCTCCAGATTCAGTGATGATGAAGAGCTCAACCAGAAGTCTCTTGCTTTGATAGAAGAATCGATTTCCAGCTCATACAAGACTTACAGAAGGCTTCTCGGGATGGGCGTTGCAAGAGAACTCGCAAGGATTGTTCTCCCCACAGCAATGTACACGGAATTCTACTGGACCATAAATGCTAGAAGTCTTATGAATTTCCTCTCTTTGAGGGCAGATTCACATGCCCAGTATGAAATAAGAGAGTGTGCTGAAGCAATAGCTGAAATCTTCAAGAGAACATGTCCGATGACTTTCGAGGCTTTTGTCAGGTATCATTACAGCGGGGACATTATCACACGGGGGGATCAAAATGACACTTAAGGAAGTAGCTGACTTACTTAACTGTAATGTGCTCAGTGGAGAAGATGACCTGGACAAGATAGCGGTCGAGTCTGTGGGAGCCTCAGACCTTATGAGCGACGTGCTGGCCTTTGGATCACCGGGGATGCTTCTCATAACGGGATTGAACAGCCCCCAATGCGTGAGAACTGCAGCAGTTGTTGGTGCGTGTGGGGTCCTGGTTGTTAGAAAGAGAGAGGTCCTTGACAACACTGTCAAACTTGCAAAAGACCTCGGAATGCCTCTTTTATACGCCCCGACCTCAATGTACAAAGCGTGTGGAGTGCTGTATTCTCAGAGACTGAAAGACGCGCGAGAATTGAATGGATGATGCAGCCCACTACTGACAAGAGCTCCATAGACTCACTGCTCGAAAAGCTTGGAGAGTACTTTGCAGACATGCCTGCGTCTGAGTTGATGAACCCGAATGTACTCACAATGTCCAAGGATCGGACTCTCTGGCATACAAAAGAGCTCATGAGGATCCGGAAGATTTCTGGTGTGCCTATTGTGGATCAGAAAAGAAGACTCATTGGCCTTGTTAGCATCGAGGACATCATTGTTGCTCTTGAGAATGAGTTAATAGGCGAGCGCATTGAAAAGCATATGACCAGAAGAGTGGTTACCGTCGCTCCGGATGAAACGCTTACTTCGGTAGTTGCAAAGTTCAACAGGTATCGTTTTGGACGGTTCCCTGTAGTGAACTCCGAGGGTACTCTTCTTGGAATAATCACCAAGAAAGATATCATCGGAGCGATTTTGGAGCGTTTCAGACTGATGTACGTTCACGATGAGAGACGAAAGAGCGCTCTGGAAGGAACAACAGAATGGTTTGAAAAATCTCTGATAAGCGGCGATTATGTAGAAAAGGATTCAGCAAACTTTGCCTTCAATATCGATTACACAGATGTTGACATGGTAGGCATTGGTGCCGCAGAACTCAAGAAATTCCTTATCGCAAGAGGTCTGGATGAGCAATCGGTAAGAAGGATATCGATCGCCACCTACGAAGCTGAAGTCAATGTGGTAATTCACAGTGGAAGCGAAGGGACTATATACTGCTGGATGGAGAACGGTAAGACGGTGAAGGTTCGAGTTGAAGACACCGGGAAAGGTATTGAAAACATCGAGCAAGCACTCAAAGAAGGTTACTCAACTGCATCTGATCATGTGAGAGAGCTCGGTTTTGGAGCCGGTATGGGGCTTTCGAATATGCGTCGGTGTTCAGACAAGATGATGGTAATGTCTGAGGTTGGCAAAGGTGTTGTAGTTGAGATGATCTTCGAGATTTCAGGAGGAAAGAAAGATGACAGTGAGCGATCTAACTGATAAGTGCGGTTTCACCCTCGTTGCAGGCAATAGTCTTGAAGCAGAGGTCAATAGTGGATATGTAGGAGACCTCTTGAGTGATGTCATGGGTAATGCACCATCAAATTGTGTCTGGATGACCGTACAGTCTCATCAGAACATAATAGCAGTGGCCTCAATAGTGAACGCGAGTGTTATCCTGCTTTGCAACGGTCGCTCCTTTGAAGATGAGACTCTCGAGAAGGCGAAGAGCACTGGGGTAAATCTTATGAAGACCCCGCTTTCATCCTTTGAGGCATGTATGAAACTTTTCGAGGCTGGATTTAAGGGATAGGTGCGCAAGACTTTGAATGAGTATCACTGTGACTTTCACATACATTCCTGTCTCTCGCCGTGTGCTGATATCACTATGACACCTGGCGTTGTAGCCAGGAAGCTAAGCGAAAAAGGAGTCGATTGGATCGCCATTACAGACCATAATAGCACCATGAACGCAAGATCTTTCGGAGTGCGCCTGAAAAGAGAAGGAATAAGAGTCATCCCCGGAATTGAAGTGCATTCATCAGATGATGTTCATGTACTTGGCTATTTCTTCGACCTGGATTCAGCTGAGTCGTTTTCTGGCTGGCTCTACAAAAAAATCCCTGACGTTTCAGTAGATCCTGAAGTGTTTGGATACCAGATATATGTTAACGAAGAAGACCAGTTCACAGGTATTGAAGAGAAGTGGCTGGGTCAACCCGTGTCTTTGAATACTTCTCAGGTTATTGATGCTTTGAAGGACGCTGGCGCTCTTGCTGTATATGCACACATTGACAGAAGTATGGGGGTTGTATACCAGCTCGGTGGTCTTGGTGAGGACTCATTTCCTGCCGATATCGAGGTGGCCTTTGAGAGAAACTATGAGACTTACAGTGATTGCAGGCGATACTTCGTGTGGCATTCCTCAGATTCGCATTCCCCCAATACACTTGCACCAGCAATGAAGATCAGGTGTGAAAGCAGAACTCTGCAGAAGCTCATAGAGGCTGTTCATTCGTGCGATCGGGAGAGGAAGACAATTATATGGGGCTGAATACAATCTCTGACCACATTCTTGATATACTGCAGAACTCCATGGACTCGGGTGCAAAGCATGTTGAGCTAAAAGTAGACGAACAGCCGGGTGAGGTTTTCTATTTCGTCGTCACAGATGATGGCAGAGGCATTGAAGCAGATAAGCTCAGACTGGTTCTTGATCCCTTCTATACGGAGAAGAAGAAGCAAAAAGTATTCGGTCTGGGGCTGCCGCTACTGAAACATGCAGCTGAAAACACAGGAGGAAGCTTTTCGATAGAATCTAAACCAGGTGAAGGAACCAAAGTCGAAGCGAAATTCATTTTGTCGAACATTGACTGTCAGCCTGTGGGCAATCTGGCAGATGTGTTTTTATCTGCTCTCACGATGAAAGACCACGTGAGAGTTGTGATCGAAAGGGTTGTCGGTAGTGAGGGATACTCCATTGACTCGCAAGAGTTACCGAATCTCCTGGGAGATGACTATCGCTCAAACCCCTCAAAAATGAAGAAGCTCTACAGCTTTCTTGAAGAAGCTGAGAGATTATCGAGGAGGAACTAGTGTGACCAAAAGGTTTTCGATGATTCTTTTCTTCGTTATCCTTTTCTCGGTTCTTGCTGTTGCTGGGATCTCTCCACGAAGGGTAACTGTGAGTGGAAACGACAAGATAGGAAGGAGTGAAGTGCTCGACATTCTTGGGATTGAAACCCGAACAGATATAAGTGATCAGGAGTTGAGCGAGGCAATTCAGCGTCTCGTCGATACCCACTATTTCAGGAATGTCAGCCATGAATATGATTCTGAGAGCAGAATCCTGCATATTGAAGTGGAAGAATACGCACCTGTCAGAGTCTCTCTCGTCTACGATGGTCCTGACATCGTAAGCAAGAGAGACCTTCTAAACACTTCAATAACCTTCGAAGACGGAATGCCCATCAATCCAAGACGTTTGATGGTAGAGATTCCGCGTTCCATTGACAATATCGCGGCCGCTCTGCAGGAAGCGGGGTATATTGAACCATTTGTCAAAGTGAGCTGGGATTCTGTTCCGGACCGTACCGCAATCGCTCGTGGTGAAGTGAATGAAGAGATCACGGTGACTTTTAAGATAACGGTCTTCTACCTGTGGGACCTGGTTATCGACGCAAACCTCTCTGAACAGGTCAATGAAGAACTGAAAGAGCTGACTGAGCTCGATATCATGAAAGACTACTATGATACTGCAAAGATCTTCAGGTGGGTTTATTCAAGGAAGAGGTACGTGCCTACTTTTGATGAACTAATCAATGCTTACAGAGCGATCTTCTCCACCTATTACGCTAATCCAAACGGATCGATGGGAATGGATCAAGCTGTTTCGCGTGCCTTCATGCTCGCAGTGGAAAGGGGCTTGAAGAATCCGAGAGTCGTTCCTATGCCCGAAGGAGAAGAGGGACAGGCACTGGAGCTGATAATATCATTTGTGCCTGTTGAATATGTGACATCTCCATTTTCCTTGAAGAGCATCTTCATCGAAGGAAACAAGAATGTCCCCGGTTTGAGGCTAATCGAAGCAACCGAACTTGAAGAGGGCACAACGATAGACTCTGAAGCTATCGCTACTGCTCTCCAGAGAATGTACGCAGAGTACTCGAAGCAGGGATACCCGTTTACTCGACTCACTGCATCAACTGAGGCCCGTTTTGGCTTTCTCAGGTTCAAGGCAACCGAACTCACCATCAATGAAATCGAGGTGGCTTTCGACGGTGATCAGAAAACAAGAGACTATCTCATCTATGACAAAATCGTCATAGAGAAAGGCCAGGTTCTCAGCCTGAGAGACTTCCAAAATACCTATTCCTTTCTCAACGCAACGGGCTACTTTGAATCTGTGCTGATCAATCCCATGCCCATTTCAGATACTCAGCTTGATGTCGATATTGTTCTAAAGGAGAAAGAGAACAATGGCAGACTGTCAGGTGGCGGGGGCTGGCAGGATGGACTGATGCTGAATCTCGAGCTTGGTTTTCTGAATCCGTTTGGTCTGGGACAGGATATCTCTGCCATGCTGGATATCAACATTCCTGTTGGAGCAGGTAAAACCAAAGAGACTGACGAAGGTATTCGCACTCGCCATCCATCATACGATGTTTCATTTTCTTATATGCTTCCGCGAGTTATGGGATCACAGTTCGACATTGAAGCGTCAGTGGGGCTCAATAGCTCAGGTTACGATCTCCTATCTATAGATGGCGACACGGATGAAGAGATCGAGAGCAGTTACAGGGAGATAGACCTTAGCGGCTCAATAGCTCCAGCGTACAGAATATCCCCTGCTCAGAGAGTATCCTTCAGACCTGGATATGAATACATAGAGGAGAGCAAGACAGTGGACGGGGAACTGGAAGACGGACAGAT
>LDZU01000152.1_pt1 | contig 15911 bp, 19 predicted proteins | sample 615531 | NCBI WGS metagenome assembly LDZU01 (sample SAMN03408293, study PRJNA278302) | terrestrial metagenome | isolation source: oil reservoir sample SB2 | place: USA: Alaska, North Slope, Schrader Bluff formation | collected 2011-09 | reverse complement strand
ATATAGTAAATTTTTAAGGTGTAACCAAAAGAAATATTGAGTTAAATTTAGTCCAGTTTTAACTTTTAAATAGTCCACTTTTAACTTTTAGCTAACAGTCGTTGATTTTAATTCTTTCCCCTGTAGAATATCCCCATAGGAAGACCTTTATATATTGACTTTGAAGGTGCAATCCACCATATAGGAGAATTAAAAAATAAAACCTCCCTTCCTTATTCCACTATCACTACCTTTATCATAGGAGAGGTTGTTTTCTCCTCGGTCTTTAAGAAATAGATACCTGTTGCCAGACCCTTCACCGAGAGATTTATTCTACTCTCCTGCCCATCAACCCAATAGGTCTTCACCCTCTCACCTAATGTATTGTAAAGCGAAAACTTTATTGGTTCTTTTCTTTCCCCAATTTCAAGTCTTATCTCTCCCCTTACCGGATTATTAAGGAGGTTTGGCTTTAAAATAGCATAAGAACTTGTTTCTTTAATCCCGATAGTATAAAACTCATAGATCTGTAGACCAGCATCACAATCCGCAATGTATGCATAACCATCTGAGACATAGACGCCATAAGCTAAGCTCGGGGTATCATAAAAACCTGCCTCAAAAGGGTTTGCCGGGTCTGAGACATTCAGAAAAGAAGAAAACCGCTCCTGCCACAGGTGTCCACGCCAGCCTTCCCTGAAATTGATACGGCGGGTATACCGGCGATGGTAGTCCTCCCCGATGGCCAGCCTGAGATCCTCCTTCTTTCCGGGTACGGCAATCAGATGAATATGGTTCGGCATCAAACAATAGGCCCATATGTCCACCTCATATTTTCGGCACCATTGTGCCATGAGATCTCGATAGGCGGCATAGTCTTCATCCGAAAAAAGGTCTCCTGCCGGCGGTTTCCCCGCTGGGTGATATGGTGCGGCATGCCTTCCACTACGACTCGTGCAATCCTTGCCATGGGAAAACCATAGGACAGAAATTGCATTGAGTTCAAGAAATCAATATACTGTCCCCGGAATACCCATTATTATTGTCAAGAAAAAATATAGTTAAATAATCATTGTAAATGATTTAGTATATAGCAAATGTGAGGAAAGAATGAGCATAGGAAAAAACTTAGAAACTTAAGAAAAAACTTGGTTTGACACAAAAGGAATTTGCCAGCCGTATTGAAGGAAAAGTTGATTATACCTATATAGGAAAGATAGAAAGGGGAGAACAGTATCCTTCTCTTAAAATGTTGGAACGCATAGGAAAATCCTTTTCTGTTCCTTTAAGCTATTTTTTTTGAAGACGAGAGTGTTGTTAAGTTGTTAGATCTTCTTCCTGAGGATATCAAGAATTTACTTAAAGATAAGAAAAGATAGAAACTTTTGAAGGTCAGTGAATGGCTAGATGAAAGGGATCTCTCATTAATACTTCGCATCATTGACGTTTTAATTCAGACTGGGAAAGAACCTGTATTTCAGATAAGTGAGGAAAAGAAAAATTATAAAGCAGATGAGAAAAAAGAACTAATATCAAAGATTCGAAATGCTCTTTCCTCCCCTGATCTTACACTTTCCTTAAAAGAATCCTGGGTAAGAGAGGCTCTCAAAGTAGCTCTTTCTACCTTAGAGGAAAAATAGAATAAACTCAAACATGTATTTTCCCATCTCATTTTAGTTACCCTTCTTCCTTTTATGGCACTGTTTTTAAGTTAGAATTAAAAGTAGCAACTTCTACCACAAAAAATGGGAAAAAATATGACTATCTGGCTTACGGGACAAATAGGAATGCCGATATTTAAAAAGCACAAAGTAGATTTTGGTATAAAAGAACATGGGATGGCAAGGTGGTGTGAAAAACTTGGGTAGAAAAGCTTTTTATCCTATCAAGCGAAGTATCCACATAATTATAGATTTATTGCTCCACCAGCTCTACACGCCGATTTTTTGCCCTTCCCTCTTCTGTTTTATTCGAGGCAACAGGTGAAAGAGGACCTACCCCAAATCCCTTGAGTCTTTCTTTTTCAATACCATATTTTTCAACAAGTTCTTTAATAACAGCCTCAGCTCTCCTCTTGGACAGGTCCATATTATATTCAAGGCTACCAATATTATCCGTATGTCCCACTACATAAAGTTTTATCTCTGGATGGTCCCTCAAAAATTTTGCTATTGCATCAAGTGCAGGCTTTGATTCAGGCTTTATATCGGCCCTATCAAAATCAAAATAAATACTGTAAATAGCAATATGCCCCTCTTTCTTTATCCCCTCATAAATGTCTTCTGCTTTTATCAGTCCTGTTTCCATCAGTTTTATTTCAACAATTCCAAGCAAAACAATTGGTCCGTCAAAACCTGGTAATACACAAACAGAAATTACCTTATCATTAGCCTTACTCTTTGCCGAAAGATAAAAGAAGTTTCTCACATCATCGCTTGAGGCATAAACATCCCAAAAATAAGGATAAAGAAATTTTCTTATCCCTGCAATTTCACTTCCCTTTGCTGAATAAATAATATTAAAACCTGCTTTCTTTATCGCTTCTTCATAATTTTTAAAAACCTCAAGAGGACTCCTATTTTTAGGTGCCTTATATTGAATCTTTGTAACCTTACCTTCAACCTTTTCTCTCTTTGCCTGCTGAATATCCTGATCTGAAGCTGATTTGACAGGACCAAGAAGGATTTCAAATTCATCAAACTCTTTTTCATCATAATGGTAAATGTAGGAACCGGGATACCTACCAATAAGTGGATGATCTTTACTTCCCTTTACATCCTCCTGAGCAAAAGATATGGTGGTGCCCACAAAAAATAACACGATAAATAAAATTACCCCTTTTTTCATAACTTTACCCCCTTCCTGGAGTTCTCTCTCCATAAATCCTGAGTATTTATAAAAATTTTTAAGGAGAAATCTCCTGTTTTTGTCTTTTTCACCATCAAAGGTTCATTTATGATGCGCAGACCAGCACCCCTATCGGCAACATAAGCATAACCACCTGAGACATAGACGCCCTGAGCCCAGCCCGGGGTATCATAATAGCCTATAAGCCTGACGTTTAAGGAACCAGTTTGAAGCCCCATTGGAACGATGATGGCAAGTGCCATCAAACTCAAGATTTTACCTTTCATATTCCCTCCTTTTTCAACCAGAGGCTAATAACTGACTATCCTTTTGAAATTATCTCTTTGACCCTCTCAATTTGATTTGGAAAAAGGTCTATAGGCACTTTTTCTCTGCCTAATGCCTTAAAGACCATATATCTCGCACAGATGGAATTATCTCCCTTGCAGTATTTTTTAATCATTATATTCGCTGTGGCAGGCATATTCGCCATCTTGGCATTAAAGAATGGACAGCTTTTTAGACATTCACATTCTGCCATTGCAACCTCCTTTTTTAAACTTAAAAGGGATTTGAACCCTACTTTCGTTTGACACTCCTTTTATATCAACCCACATTCTCTTACCTAAATTGAGCGATTTTTTCATTTTTGTTTCAATCCTTGTTTTAATGGATGTTCCTCTTCAACAAAAAATATATTTGTCAAGTTATTTAGTGATAATTTATGTTTCAATCCTTGTTTTAATGGATGTTCCTCTTCAACGTCTACTGCGTGGGATGTCTCCACAGCAACTTATGCCAAGTTTCAATCCTTGTTTTAATGGATGTTCCTCTTCAACTCTAACTCCGCTGCATCTGTCCCCTTTACCACCTGTGGTTTCAATCCTTGTTTTAATGGATGTTCCTCTTCAACATAATCGTCTTATGTATCGAGCGAAGCGAGAGTATAGGTTTCAATCCTTGTTTTAATGGATGTTCCTCTTCAACATGTTAAAGATGTAATGAAAGCTACAGTTCCGGAAAGTTTCAATCCTTGTTTTAATGGATGTTCCTCTTCAACTTTTATCCGGAGTTTTGCAAAATTACAGAACCTAAAAGTTTCAATCCTTGTTTTAATGGATGTTCCTCTTCAACTATTTTTTATTAATTTAATTAATCCGGTAAAAAAAAGTTTCAATCCTTGTTTTAATGGATGTTCCTCTTCAACTGAAGTAAAGGAATTTTATAAGCTAACAAAATATTAGTTTCAATCCTTGTTTTAATGGATGTTCCTCTTCAACTTAAATAATCAATTAGATAATCCCTTAGCCGATAGTGTTTCAATCCTTGTTTTAATGGATGTTCCTCTTCAACTTTATAAAATAAGCGCGGTATATTACCATGTAGTGTTGTTTCAATCCTTGTTTTAATGGATGTTCCTCTTCAACTTACCATATATACGGTATGGCTGCTGTTTCAATCCTTGTTTTAATGGATGTTCCTCTTCAACTGTAAACATTTAAAAAAATTAATTAATATAATAATTTCCTGAATATTTTATAGAATTATTTCCTTTTATTTTTGTATAATTTTCTTCAAAAATTACCACTTTATTAATCCTTTTGCAGGGTTTTTTCAGTCGCAAACACTTATACTACAATCTTTTTATCACTTTTACCTCTTAAACGCAAATATTTTTGTAACAACAATCGATACATTTAGCCGAATAACTTGTTCCTTTAGGGTAATAACCTAGTTGAATGATTCTTAACATTTCTTCAATAATATTAAATGCAGTCCTAAAATCTTTTTCTTTAAAAAGTATTTCTTTTACTAAATTTTTACTCCTGGTATAACAAATATATCCTTTATTTACTTCACAGTGATAATTTTCTTTAATTAAAATTGCATAAAGAACCGATTGAATCTTATGAGTGCGAAAAAGTCTATCTTTATATTCGGCGAATTTATAATCAAGGGGGGCTAATGTTCCATCTTCTAAAAACAATACTTCATCAACTACACCCTTGAGGTGATATCTATCAGAAGCCAAATAAACAGAAATTTCTTTTTTGATACAATGTAATTTTTTTCTTAAATATTCTTTATTTATTTTAGATTTTTTCTCATGTATTTCTCTACCCATCAAAACCTTGTATCTTTGTTCCTCGTGCTGAGGAATAGAGAGACAGTTCATAAAATATATAAATCTCGGACAATATAAATATTCTATTACCTCTGAAGGAGTAATATAAACTCCCTCTTTTATAATCTCCTCCATCTTGCAGCTCCCTAAAAAAGTTTGGCAATCACTTCATCTTTTACCATCTTTTTATCAAAAGCCTGACCCAATAGTTTTACTTTTTTAAAATCCTCATCGCACATTGGAAAGATATAAACCGAATCTTCTTTTTTATTTATAATCTCATTACACTTTAAAGATAATTCATCTATCTCATTTTTGTTTAGGGTTCCTAAAAATACACTTTTTTGCACGTGATAAAGTCCATATCCCTTACAATATATCGCTACTCTATTTCTTGTTTTATTTTTAGCAATATCATATATAACCCAGACTAACATTATAATTTAGCTCATTTCTGTTTTAATAAATTATTAGCAATCCTATGGCATTCAAATTGAATTATATTTCGGTTTTTAATATTTCTCCCTCTATATCTAACCTTTTTCTCCAGAGTTTCCTGTAGGGCATTTATTAGAACTGCTTTTCCTTCTTGATTCAGAGAAAGTCCATTTTTTATTTGGTCGAAATATTCCTTTTTGACTTTTCTTTTACTGAATAAATAAACTACAGTCTTATCAACTAATATTCTAAATATTTCGATAAGATCAAAGACTAAGGATTTTTTATTATAATTATCAGTATGGATAAAACCTAGATAAGGGTCAAGACCAGCAAGGATGCATCCTTTTTCCACCATAGAGTAGAGTACTCCATAACCGTAGTTAAGCAGGCAGTTGAATTCATCTTTAGCTGGATTTCTACTTCTGCCATTAAATTTAAATCGTTCCGGGATAATATGACTTAAAGCTTCAAAATATTCTTTCCCCGCCATCCCTTCTATAGCCATAATACTATTCCTTTTTTCTTCCAGAGAACCTTTCATTTTTCGGAGCATAAATATTTTTTTCTCTAAAGAAACTACACATTCATTTATAACTTTCTCTTTATTAGGGCGAGAATTGGCTAAACTTTTTAAAAAATCAATATTATTTTCTATCTTGCAAATTATCCATTCCTTGGCTAAGTTTAGGCCTGTTTCTCCGGTAGAGGATTCTAATTGTTTTCTCCTGATTAGGGTTGTACTTCCCAATTTAGAATGCCAGACCCTACCATAGGGGTTGCCATAGTAATCCAAAAAGATAATATCAATATTATTATCTACCGCAAATTTGACCGCATCGGTGGAAAGATAGGCACTGGTCGTAATTAGTATACTATCGATTTTTTTGACCGATACTTCAAAAACCTTGTCTTCATTTTTAATTAAAAAACAGTTATTCTTTTTTCTTAAATAAGAACCTCTGGAATTTATGACTAATTGCATAATTTACTCTTTTTGATTATTTATCCTTTTAATTGTTCCAAAGCCGCGAGAGACTGATTTGCCGAGGCCAATATAGTCAGGTAGGTTAAAATTTACTTGAAATGTTCCAAGAAAACCAATAATATATTCTTCTTTAAATTTAATCGAAGTTTCTTTTAGTCTGGTATTTACTATTATTTTAGAGTCAACAAAATATTGAAAAGTTTTAGCTATTGCCATAATATTGCGAATTAAGATACTTTTTAGTTGATCGGTTCGTTCTGAATAACTATAATTTTTGTATTTCTGATAATTTTCTTCATTTAAAGCAAACCAGGGAGTAAGAAACTTGTATTTTATATTTTCCGGAGCAATCCCAAAATCTTCCTCTTTTACAATTATTTCTTTGCTAAATATCTGATAAGAGTTTCCTCCCAGGGTTATTTTGTCATATTGATTATAAATATTTTGCAAGACGTTTACTCCCTCTGCTAATCCTAAAACTACTTTTTTATAATCAATAGTCTTATATTGTATTCGTGGATATTGATAAAGGAATTTATTTTTACCTAAATGGTTATGCAAAAATAAATAATTACTAAATTTATTGGCAAAAAATCCACGAAGTTTAGCAGGATCTTCTCTTATCGGTTGGTCAGATTCCATTTTTAAGAGCATAGTTTTTAATTTCATTTTAGTTTTTATTTAGCGAATAAATGCCCCTCCTTCGGATTCTTTTTCTCTTTTAAAGCCAGTTTCTGAGTCATAATAATGTCCTTGATCTATTTCATCCTTAGAAATATAACCTAATTCTTCTTTATCATTTAATAAACCTTGGGCATATTGAGAAGGAACAGAAATGACATAATCATAAAAATTTTTTCTTATTTTTAAAAATTCATTCTTACGTTCGAAAGAATTTTTGATTGCTTTAATTTCTTGATATTTTTTATATACTTTCTGGGCTTCTTCGTCTAACTCAATAAAAATATCTGCTTTTTGATGCTCTACTTCGATTAATTTAAATTTACTCATTTCTTCAAAGTTTAATTTTTTTACTTCTTCTAAAATTTCTTTAGATTTATCATCTGATTTACCCTGGCTAACTTTATCAAAATAAAAATTACTTAAATTTAAAAAATCTTTCTCCGTAATTTTATTATTTTTAAACTCTTCAAAAGTATCTTTGGTCTTGAAGATAATGAAGGAGTCATAAATGAATTTATGAAATTCTCTTTTCTCTTCTTCCTGTTTAAGAACAAATATTTTTACTATTCCTTTTTTTTGGCCGAAATTTCGATTACATCTTCCTGCTACCTGATTAATAGAATCAAGTGGAGCGAAATCACGATAGACAATATCTACATCCAAATCAACACCAGCCTCAATTAGTTGAGTACTAACAATAATTTTTCTCTTGGGGCTTTTCTTTTTGATATCTTTTATTCTTTCTAATCTAACTTTGGGAATTACATTTGCGGAAAGATAATAATATTTCGTATTTTGTAGGTTCAAATCTTTAACAAAATTAAAGATTTCTTGAGAAGAATTAATTGTATTCAGGACAATTAAGAAATCCTTGTGGGGGTTGTTAATTAAATCTTCCTTCAATATATCTTTAAAATCATTTAAGCAAACTGATTCCAAATTTAATATTAATTCTACTCTATTTAAAGCCTTAAAATATTCCTCTTTATTTTTTATCAAAGGTTTTATTTCTTTAGCCTTTTCATTAAAAAGTAAAGGTTGTGTAGCGGTAATTAAAATAAAATACATATTAAATTTTTCAGCTAAGAAATTAGCCACTTTGTTTAATAGTAACCAATAATAATGAGGGATTGCCTGGACTTCGTCTAAGATAATGATACTATTTATTATGTTGTGAAATTTTCTAATAGATTTGTTTCGATTAGAAATTAAGCTATAGAAGAGCTGGATAAAAGTAGTAACTATAATTTCTGAATTCCAACCCTCAATTAATAGTATATCCTTACTAATATCTTTTGGAGAAATATTTTCGAACTCTTCTTTTCCGAAATTAGTAGTAGTATAAGTTATATCAGAAAGGTGATGATGTTTTAACAATAAGTCTGAAGCGGGTTGTTTTCCGTTTAGGTAAAGTTTAAAAACATCTTCAAAAACAGCAAAATTTTGATCAATAATACTTAAATAGGGCAAAGAATAGATAATTCTTGGCTTATATCCTTGCTCTCTTTCTATTTTTTCTCTTAATTTTAAGGCAAAAGAAAACGAGGTAAGAGTTTTTCCAGTTCCAGTAGGTACGTTTAAAGATAATAATCTGTCTTTGTCCAAATCCAAGTCATTAAGACTAGTGGTTGTCTCTTGATAAATAGCATTTCTAATAGAGTTTATTTTGTATTCTTCTTTTTTGGTTCTCTTAAATTTTTGTTCTATGTATCTATCTACAACATCCTTATTTATATTGATCCTTTCTCCCTCTTTCAGGTCAGCAGCATCAATTTTGTCAGCATCTAAGAGTAGAGAGTATAAAAGTAAAGTTATAAAATAATAGAAGAGAGTATCTTCTTTATCTAGATTCCTAATTAATTTCTTTTCTTGGCGACTTAAATCTTTTACGTATTTTTTTTCATATCTATCAAGTTTATTATAGATATAAACAGCGTTGGATTCTAAAATATTTTTTTTAAACAGATTGCAATCATACTTAAAGTTAATTTTAGGAAAAAGATTTTGGTAAATAGAATTAATTTCATTAAAATTAATTGAATTAGTTTGTTTTAAAAATATCTCTTCGCTATTTTGATCAAAATCAATAACTTCATCCAAGATATTGGTTAAATTACCGTGATGCCTTTTTACCACTAAAAAACTTATTACCTGAAGATATTTATAATATCTCTCATTTATAAGTTTTTTATCCGTCAAATATTGTTTTACAATATAATAAGTAAAAAGGGCAGAAATAAAGCTATGACGGGTTTCTGGTTTATTCTTTAATTCTGCTTTTTTTATTTCATCTTGTTCCTTTAAGTAATTTTGAAAATAGGAAGTTGACTTTCCAAAATCATGAGTTATTCCAATTAGATATGAAATGTCTCTTAGAACATTAGCATCTATATATTCGTCTATATTTAGATTTTTTAGTGATAAAATTTTTTGACATAAATCTCCTACTTTTTGCAAATGATCATATAATAGTTTATCCGGATGGGATTTTAATCTATTCAATAAAGACAATATTTTCCCTCCTACCATCGTCATATTTAATAGTTCTATAAGCTTCAATTAATTTTGCTTTTATAGGTCTACCCTTGCGATCAAAAATGATATCCCCATATTTTGTAACAATCCTTTCAGTATTTAATTCTATTGGCATTCTTATGGAAAAGTATTCTCCTTCTGATTCAAACATTATTCCTTCTTTTTCTAAAGTTTTTTGTAAAGGCAATACTGTATCAATAGAAATATAATCATCTTTACAGGGAAGAATGTCAATTTCAAATTCTCCAACAAAATTATAATTGGCAATATTTTCGCTTAAGCCCAGACAGGGGGTATATACCATTTTGTGTTGAGTTAAATTTTGTTTTAATTTTCGATATACCATATTATTTTCATCGGGACAATGGAAATAGATTCTATATTTTTGATCTTTTAAGAATTCAAATCTTATCTGGGTCCTCTCAGTTATTAAATTCATTCCCGGGCCTTTGGCATTTTTAGTATGTATTAAATTTTCAGCAATTACCGTCTTTTTTATGGGATTTAATAATTTTAAGGCAATATGGGTAATTTCAGTAGAAAAATAATTTAAATAATCATTATCTTCTTTTTCTAAACCGATTATCGCTCCAATTAAACCACATAAGGCAGTCCGAGGAGGAATAGGAAAAGAAAGGGGAGAGGTAGTAGTATAAAATCTTCTAAAATGGGCATAATCTCCCCAGACATCAAATACTAACACCTTATTCATTTTTAAATCACCTCTTTGTTAATTAAGAGAAATGCTATTTATTTTAATTGATGTATCCAATCCCTCCAAATTTATCCTAACTCTTTCATCAATTTTAAGGTCAATACTTTCGATCTTTTCTTTATTGATATTTAAAGTTTCTACCAATTTACTGGCATCTAATTCTATATCACCAATATCGCGAATCTTTTCCTCTTGTATATTGTCAATATCTTTTATTTTAATTAGTTTATCCAAATCTCCTAAATGATAATTTTCTTCTTTATAATTTACTTTTAAAAGCAAACGAGGCATCTGCCCTATCTTACTTCGAGAAATTAAATTTTTGGTTCCATTCCACATTGCTTCTAAAAGTAAATTTACATCATCTTCACTGAGTTGTGTATGCTGAGCAGTGTTTTCGTTGATAATTCCGTAGAAACAAATTAATGAATAAGGAAGGATATACATTCCAGTAAATGTGCCTTGACCTTTTGCTTCTCTCGAGGGCATTACTGTAGTTCCTTTTACAAAAGTAAGATTTACTTTATTTAAGGATCTTCCAAAATTAAATTGAACAGGTCCAGTAAATGTTATTGTCTTGTTTTTTATTGCTGTAGTAGCACCGAATAATCTTATATCAATACATTTATTTATTAATTCTTTTGGAGACTCGATTTTTAAGTCGTTCAGTCTATCTTCTTTTGTTTTTAATTTTCCTTCTTCATTTCGAATTTCTCTAATAAAAATTTCTTCGTTTTTAAAATTCATGAGATAATCCCGAATAGTTCTTTTTAAACGTACATCAGTTACTATGTTTATTCCAGTTTCTTCATCAATTCGCGGTTTGTTTTCATCTAAAGGATCTCCATTGGGATTGGCATCTTTGATATCGTAGAGAAATAAGATTTCTGATCTGTTTTTCATAAAATTACTCATTTTCTTTACCTCCATTATTTTTTTCTTTTTTAAATAAATCAGATAGATTCATTCCCAATACAAAATAAAAACTAATCTCATCATTGGTTATATTCCAATTATTTCCTGAGGAAACAAAATAATAAGAAATAATTGACTCTAAATCCCGATAATAGTTTTTTTCATATTCTTCTAATTTATTTTCCATCTCTGGCAAAAGTTTTCTAATTTGCTTTTCATCTAATTTTAAACTTTTTAGGCGCGGTCTAAATGGTTCTTTACCTGCTTGGGCATTACTTACTTCAGGAAGTCTTTGAATATTCAATAACTTTTGAGCCAAAGTTCCTTCTAAAAATATTCCCTTCTTAATATTGCTATCAAAAAAATCAGAAAATTTATCGAAAAAAGACTCGATTTTCGTTTTTATTTCGCCTCCTATTTCATTGGGTAAAATTAATTTTTCCATTTTTGTCATTTCCTCCTTTTTGTATTTTAATATTTTTAATTTATTTAAATAGTTTAATAACATAAAAGCTTTCAAGGTATCAATTTTTGTGGGATATCCATTTATAAAGTCATCTCTTATTTTTTGCATAATGAAATCTAAGAGAAAATCATAATCTACTGGTTTACCAGTAAAAATTTTATTTACAATGTCTAAGAAATATTTTCTACTAATCCATCTTTTATTAGTAAAATCATAAAAAAAATCTTGGAGAACATCAAAATTAAATTCTAATGATCTTTCACCGGTTTTCTTTTTACTTTCGGATACAGGAACCATGCATCCCTTAAAAATTTCAACGTTATCAATATCTTTTTTAGCATCAAACAATTCCCTTAATCTCGAAGGCAAAATATTCTCGACGTAGAGTAAAATTTTAAATTCGGCATTTGATACAGTATAAAACATAAAGTTCATATTTAGATAATTCTTTTGTTTGCTCATCAATTCTAAAAGTTCCTCTTCAGCATTAGTTAGCCGATTTATTTCCGTTTTTCTAAATTTTGGGTCTTTTTGCTGTTTCATGATTTCGAAAATCTCATTTTTTGTTTCTTTGTCTACCCCGCTAATAAATTTTGGAATTAAAAAGTATCTAACTCCATAATTAGGCTTTAAAAGGTTAAAATTCAAATTTTTTTCTAAATATTTTTTACCTTCTTCTAAGGTAAGCGCACAATTCAAACATACAGGATAGTTTTTCCAAGCATCTTTTTGTTGAAAACCACCACTGACAAATCCAGGTTTATCTACAGTATAAAAATTAAAAGTATTTACAAATCCATAAACTTCTCCATTTTTTTTCTTACATATTGAGCATAATTTATTTTCTGATTTTGCTACTTCCCCATATTTTTTATAAAATTTTTCTGAAGCACTATTAACTAAAATATTTCTGAAGATGTTGTACTCTCCCGGATATTTATCGTTAATTTTTATCGTAATAATACATTTCTCTTTTTTATTTATTCCTTCGTATTGTATTTCTAAGTCTTTTTTAATTTTATTTTTATTCCTTCTAAGACAATCCCCAATTTTAACCAAAAAGTTTATATTTTCATTTGATCCCAATTTTTTATATTCTTTAAACCATGATAAGATTTTAAGTTCAAATGTTGTCTTTTTAGCACCATCTTCTTTCACTCTTGTTATTCGGGATGTGGGAGTAATATCTATGCCTCTTGAATTCCCCTGTTTGTATAAATATTTTTTTAGCTTTTCCTTTGAATATCGTTCGTGCTCAATATTTTTATATATATATTCTCCATTTATTTCCTGTAAGACAATCGAAAAAATATTTTTATATGTTGGGTTTTTATGGTTACTTTCAGGGTCATCAAGTAAAATTTCTAAAGGATTATTAATGCTTTTCCCTTCTTTTTCAAGTGAATATTCCCCAATATTCCTAATTGCTTCTATCATTGCAAACCTCCAATTTTTTACTTTTTCATACTACTGTTTAATATAATGTTTTAATTTATATAAAGTATTCTATTTATATCTCTCCCTCATTCCAGTAATCTCTTTCTCTATCTCTTTGCGCAGGCTCTTAGGGGCAAGGACTTCAGCACACTTACCCATCCCCAGAATCCATTTCTTAACTTCGATTAAACCACTTACTTCCGCAGAGAAGATGATAGAACCATCAGGGAGTTTTTTTATTTTTTGAGTAGGATGTCTCACTTCTTCTTTTGCCCAACGGGAAGCAGGAGGATATATCTTTACTCTGATCTTCTGGTCTTTTCCTCTTACTACCTGCCAGCTTTTACCCATATAGGTAGAGAGGGAAAATTTAGCCGGGATTTCAAATTTTTCTTCAGAGACTTCTATCTCTTTGATTCGGTCTATGCGGAATATCTTAGTTTCCTTTCGCCAGTGGCAGTAGGCGATAAGATACCAGACTCCTTGTCGGAACATCAGGTGGTAGGGGTTGACAGTGCGGGTGGTGATTTTATCTCGGCTGATGGTGTAGTATTTGAGATGAGCCTGTCTTTTTTCCAGAATGGCTTTATTCAGTTGAGAAAATATTTCATTGTAATCTTCATAATCTTTTAGCTTCTGAATATTAAAAGAAATAGAGTCTTTTACATCCCGGATATATTTTTTATTATTTTTCTCCAGGAGATTTTCAATTTTAAGCAGAGCTAGTTGCATATATTTCTGGTAGGGGAATCCTTTCTGCTGGAGGAGGAAATTCCCTGCCAGAAATAAAGAAGCAGCCTCTTCACCGGTAAATCTGAGAGGGGGCAGGAAGTAGTGTTTATCAATATAATAACCGCCATGAGGTCCGGTAGAGGAGTATACAGGTAAGCCAGCAGAATTTAAAGACTGGAAATCCCGATAGATAGTGCGATAAGAGGTATCAAATATTTGGGCTAAGTTTTTTACTTTGATGCCAGGATGGGACTTTAAAATTATAATGGTGTTCATTAATCTTTCAATTTTATTTATATCTTTCACCCCCGATTAGAAAATAGATAATCGTGAGCAAGACGGTTAAGAGTAGGCGAAAATTTATGCTATTGAAAATTTTTTGTAATTATATCACACTACTTTGACTACAGTATGGCAACAATTATTAAAAAAATTTTATTTTTTGAAAAAATTTTTTGTTATTGATTAAATAATACGACAAAGTGATTAAAAAATCCTGCTTTTTTAGGAAAGTTTTCAGTTTAGGAAGATTTTAACTAATAATCAATCTTTGTACTTCTTTGGTTTCGCTTATTAATTTTTTCTTTCTAAAAATCCGATAATACCCGATAAAATTATTACCTTAGAGAAGAAACAAACACCAACACCGATGAACATAGCACTACCCAGGCTGCCAAATCTTCGCCAGATGGAAAATATTAAAGAATCGAAGGCTAACATTGAAAGAGGCGATCTAATAGTTACAGTTTATAATTTTAATAAAAGTCACTGAACTCATCAGAAAAACGTTTATGCCAGATTTCACCTTTTAGTAGTTCGTAAACATTAAATACAATTGGGCAAACAGAATAATTACCTATTACACCCATTAATCGGGAAGTAAAATCCTTTTTAAGGAGATAAGGGTAGGATACACAATCTTTAGGACGACAATTTAAAGGTATAGAACACAAATTATTTTTTAGTAAGGGACAAGGTCTTTTCTTAAATGTAAATTTTTAGAATCCAAATCCGTATCTTTTGCCAGGTACTGATCTTTTAATTGTTCAATAGAAATTTCTAAATATTTAGATAATTTTTTTAAATCTTCCTGTTCTAAAACTGTATTTAATTCTTTACAACAATTTGTGCAAGACTCACAATCAATTTTTGAAGCTACCTGGTGGTACAATCTATGAACTATTGAATCCATTTTTTTCGAAGGAATATTACATACTTTTAAGAAAGATCTAAATTTCCAATTTTCATCTTCTTTCTCTTCTGACAATTTTTTAATTCTATTTAAATCTGTTTCCATAATTAATCACCACCTTTTTACAAAAATATTTATTCTCTTTCACCTAACTTTTCAATTAACCAGATTTTTATTTTTATAACAGTCGTTCTTTGATTTAGTGGTAAAAATCTAGTCAAATTTTTTTAATCCCCCAATCTGGTATCTCTTTTGTACCTTCTACCGTAGCGGTGATTCTATTCCCGAATTGCTCTAAATCGGTGACGTTACCCATCCGAAAATATTCTATACCACGTTCAAAAGAACTTTCGGTACATAATTTTCTTATATCTTCCATTGATAAAATCATTTTTTTCGTTCCATAATTTCTTTTAGTAACTAACTAAATTGATACGACAAAAGGTTGGGAAAATCCTTCTTTTTGGAGAGAAATTTTTTAGTTTTTATATTTCGGAGGGTAGATGAAGGGTTCCTTTACTTTACCCCTTAAAAATTGTTCTTTTTTGGCTAAATTTCACCCCCCTTAAAATCTGAAAGTGGCTACTTATAAGGGTTTGGTGATTTGGGAGGCGTAAAAATATAATTTTTAGCGTTTTTTAGACGCTTAATTTTCGGAAACTGACAGATTTTGAATGAAATCAGAGTTTATGAATAATTTATTCACAATAGTTTAATCTAACCTTCGGATTAGAACTTCGGTAAAAAGTGCAAAGCCGACCTCAAAGTCAAGCAAAATTCCCTAGTAAAAGCCAGACTTTTTTCCATAGTTCAAAAACAAAAAAATTAAACTCTATTTCCTCCTTTCTTTTAGATTTT
>LDZU01006092.1_pt1 | contig 15918 bp, 14 predicted proteins | sample 615531 | NCBI WGS metagenome assembly LDZU01 (sample SAMN03408293, study PRJNA278302) | terrestrial metagenome | isolation source: oil reservoir sample SB2 | place: USA: Alaska, North Slope, Schrader Bluff formation | collected 2011-09 | reverse complement strand
TGTGAATCCTGACTGGGATGACCTATATTTCCACTTTGCTGGATGTTTACCCACTTGAGCAGAATCAGCCAACTCAACCATTATATTACCATAATTTTCTACAAGAGCATCCTCTGGACTACCATAAGAATCTTTCCCTTCTCTATGCACAGTAAAATAAATCCCAGGGTATTTCTTCCCATGATAAGTAAGACTTGGATTTACTTCTTCAACAAAAACTGTGTAGCAATTATCTGATATGCGAAGGATATTTCCCTCTGCATCAACAAATAGATAATTAGTACCGCCTCCTCCACTGGCAACATATCCATTTTCTACTAAATAGTGAAGTGCTTGTTTTGCTTCCTCTACATTTTTGCATTTTTCTGCAAAATAACGTAGAGTCATATGATTCATTAGACCATCATATTTTGGAGGATTTACAATGTGAGCTTCCATCTTTTCGCCAGGAGGAGGAGAATCTACAGTACCAGCTTGGGGTTGATCAGCAGCGGCAACATCCGCACTACCCGCAAGCCCTTTTTCATTAACAAAGAATGAAATACCTACATCTGAGGTCCCCATTTCACCAAAGAATTTGTATACGTTTTCAGCATCCGTTATCTCTTTAATATAAGCAGCCTGGAGATCTTCTCCTGTATCCCTTGTTTTATTGAAAATAATTTGACCATCCTTTGTAGCTGGAGGTGTAATTGCAAAGGAAGTGCATCCTTCTTCTTTTCTTTCTTTAGCATAAGAAGCAGCTAAATTTCTATATCTTCCAAAGTTATAGGAGATGAAAAGGTCACGATCTACGCCAATCTCATCAGCCATAGTATTCAGCTCTTCAATCCAATGAGAGCAGCCTATTGCCTTAGCAATATCTTTTGAAAGCTCAGCAAAGACTTTTAGTTCCTTTTCCATTTCTCCCAATGCTTCCTTGCTAAAGAATGCATCAGTCCCAGCCATATATGATTCATATTTAGCTAAAATTGAATCTCGATTTATTTCAGCCCATATCTTCCCCACCTCTTTAGCAGTCCCTTTTAAAAGAACAACTTTTTCACTGTCTGCATAAGCAAAACTTACTGAGCAAAAAATTAATAATATAACTAACAACCAAATCAAACGTTTCATTTCTCTATTTCCTCCCTTTAAAAATTTTTTAATCTTAAATCATAAATATTCAATATATCTTACAAAATAAACACCTCCCTCAATTTAAATAAAATTATCTTCAAATTACAAAATGTATAAGATGTATTGGAAATAATAATATTCTTAATTCTTCATGTTAATTAATATTACTTTAGCTATTCTTTTTCTGATAAATTTGTAATTGCTTCATTCCCTTTATTATCAATTCCCTTAATACCTCTACAAAAGATTCATGAGCTCTTGATGGTAACCCATCAGCTCCAGGCTCAGTATAACCATTAATTCCATCAATAAAACCAGCATCAGCTGCCCTTTGTAATACTCTCTTTTCTATCTCACTATTATGAAAAATATCAATATCATTCTTTAACAAAGAAAGACCAGCTGCTAATCCATAGGCTCCCCAATTCGATATTGATGCTGTAATTAAAAAATCAGTCTTCGTTGACGGAGCTATTCCTGCTTGACAGGGGCAGTTACACCTATCACCAAAAGGAAGATTTTTCTTTATCTCTTCTTGAATACAACCCATTCCAATCTCATTTCCACCATCCCCAATACCAATAGTAGTAATATTATTCCTTATTGCTTCCTGAACCAGATAATCTATTTTGGCCATATACATGCTGGAATCAGCACCTCTACTGGTATGTATTACTTCTTTTTCATTCATTCCACCTTTTTCAATGGTAATTACTGCTTTGGGTTTAAATTTTTTTATAAAATCAGCAGACTTCTTTATGGATAAATCTTTTTCAATAGGGAAAGAAAGTACCGAAGCTGAATTAATAGGGGCATGGTTTGCTGGTGTTTCTATCGCTTGCAAAGGGGGTAATACTTTTAAGCCTGCTGCATTCACCACTGTAGACATTCCCGGAACCAGATTATCTTCAATAAAGATGAATGGTACGGCATGATAAGCCTTATTAATAGCCCTGGCTAAAGACGCTGCTCCAGGTGGACCATCTGTTTCTGCAATATCTGGGGTTATCTCTGGTCTATCTGGCCAGCCTGTAGCTATAAAGACAACGTCTCCTTTATTAAGAATTTGATTTAATCTGCAACTAGCCAGGAAAATCAAGGGTTTATTTACTCTCCTTCTGGCAAATTGAAATAATAAATGAATCACACCTCTTCCTGGGATATCCAAATTAACTAAATGATCAATCCTATCAAATATTTCAACAACTTTTTCTTCGTTATCTATAAAAAATGAATCCATTTGACTTCTCCGATAAATTAAAATTAAATTTCACTTTATTAAGCTTTCGACTCTGAAAATTGCCTTATTTCTTCTCTTTTTTTAAATCTTTGATAGAAATAAACAGAAATTAATATTATAACTCCTATTAAGCTTATTTTGAAATTAGGAAAAATTAGAAGAATACCAGCAATCATCAATAAAATTCTTTCCAGAAAATTAATTCTGGTTAAAAAATAACCCATCATAGCGGGAGCCAAGGCAAATATTCCTATAAAAGCGGTGATTGAGGTCCTTAAAATATGAGATGGTGTCCCAATCATTAAAACTGAATGGTCATTTATAAATACATAAGGGATAATGAATCCCGGTAAAGCCATTAATATAGCATAATAAGCCGTCTTTAACCAGTTAGATTGTGCTATTCCCGAGGCAACATAGACTGATAAACACACTGGCGGAGTAATTGTACCTAAAATAGCAAAATAAAAGACAAACATATGAGCAGCTAATGGAAGTAAACCCAATTCAATTAAAGCTGGGCAGGCAACAATTGCAGCAATAATATAAGCAACTGCAGTAGGAAGACCCATGCCCAGAATAATACTCCCTATCATGGCTAACAAGAGAGCATAAAAAATTTTACCACCACTCATTGCTAAAATTACTGTAGTCATTTTGATTCCTAAGCCAGTCATAGAAACAATACCCAATACAATTCCGGCACAGGCACAGGCAATAGCTACTCCTATTGTATTTTTTGCCCCATATTCTAATGCCTTCAAAAAGATTTTGGGATTTTTTCTAATCTCTTTATTAATAAAACTGACTATGACTGTTGATATAACACCATAGAATGCAGCTCTCATAGGTGAATATCCCTGAACAATATAGTAGATAATAACAAGAAGAGGTAATATCAGATAACCATTTTTTAAAAATACCTTTTTTAAATTGACAGATGATTTTTCCATCTTAAAACCCATTAATAGGGTACGAAATCGTACACATAAAAAAACACTGGTAAAATAGAGTATAGCCGGTATGATAGCAGCTTTACATATGGCAAAATATCTCATTCCTAGCATTTCTGCCATTATAAAAGCACCAGCACCCATTACTGGTGGCATAATCTGGCCTCCCGTTGAAGCAACGGCCTCTACCGCACCGGCAAATTCAGGTTTATATCCTGAACTTTTCATAAGAGGAATAGTAAATGAACCCGTTGTAGCTACATTAGCAGTTGAGCTTCCACTTACAGTACCAAATAAAGCACTGCTGATAACGGCAACTTGAGCCCGACCTCCAATCATTCTACTGGCAATTGCTTGTGAAAACTCCATGAAAAATTCTCCTACTCCGGCCTCACTTAAAAATTGTCCAAAAATAACAAACATTACTACTGTTGTTGCAGAAACTCCTAAGGGGATACTCCAGATTCCATCAGAAGTAAGATAGAGAAAACCAAATATTCTTTCTATGCTTAAACCCCGATGCCCCCAAATACCTGGGATATAACCACCAAAGCGAGCATATAAAATAAAGATGATGGCTAAAATTGGCAATGCCATACCTACTGCTCTACGACAACCTTCCAAAATCAATAAAACAGCCATAATGCCAATTAAATATTGAATGCCAATAGATAAACCACTTTGCATGGAGATACTGACATAATTTATAAATACATAGATACAACTTAACATGCCCAAAATAGTAAGGAGAATATCTATCCAGCCAATTTTTTTCTTATTCCAGGGGTGCAACAAAAATATTATGGAAAAAACAAACATTAAGTGAACAGGCCGTTGTACATATACATCAAAGGGTATAGTAGCAGCAGTATATAGATGAAAAATTGACATTAATATAGCCATTATCTGCGTATATTTACTCAACAGTAAATTCATCTTATGATCTTTCTTTTCCACATTACTCTCGCCCATAGATACCTACTTTCTTACCTGATATATCCAATAAACAACATTAGTTATCAGTCCCCCTATTAAATTAGTAACAGGGGGACCGATAATGCCTGCTTATATTGTATTCAACTAGTTTACGGGATTAATTCTGTCGGTATTTGAACACCCATTTCTTCATAATACCTAATAGCACCGGGATGATAAGGAACAGTACAATCCAGTACTTTATCCAAGCCCATATCTGCAGCTCCTGGATGAGCAGCCAACATAAGGTCTTTATGTTCATACAATCCCTTGGTAATTTCATACACAACATCTTCTGGTAAATCTTCTCGGCACATTAATAATGCCCATGTTCCTACCACCTGAACATTCCCTAAACCTTCATAATAATCACCTGCTGGGAAACTAACTTTACTCAAGAAAGGTAATTTTTCACAAATTTTGGCAACATCCTCATCGCTAAATTCAATCACTCGAACTGGGTTCCTTACTGAATATTCCATCCAGGTTGGATTTGACCCTCCCTGCCAATGAGCATCAATTGTTCCAGATCTCATCATTTCCGAAGCTTCAGTATGGCGATAGTATGATGGGATGATATTAATATCGAGAGCTTCAAATAATTTAGTAGCAGTTGATTCAGCAGATGAACCCTTGGGTTGAAGATTAACCCTTTTTCCTTCCAGATCCCAAATTGTTTTAATCGGACTTCCTTCATTGACAATTAGATTCCAGTATAGGATATGAATAGGGGCAATAGTTACCAGTGAAGTTCCTTCTTCTTTAAAATCTCCTTCCTTAAAATAAACTTCTCGGGCAGTATCGTGATTTATAATACCCAAATCCCCAAAACCGGCATACAATCTTCTGGCATTATCAATATATCCTGGAGTTGCCTCCATAGTTACCCTGGCATCAGGTAATACTACACCTATAACTCTCGCAACACCCGAAGAATACTGAAAACCAATCCCACCTATAACCGATGACATTACCAATAAATCATACTGTTGAGCAGCAAAAACCGAGAGAGATAAAAAACTACCCATCAAAATAAAGATCATTAGCAGGCTGAGTACTAACTTGTGTCTAATAGACATTTTTTTCACCTCCTTTCCTATTTGTTTTTTAATAACCGCTCTTGACTGGCTGGAATTAGCAGAAATATACTTAAATTTTTTTTGTCTGTGCTTTCTATTAGAGTAAAATATTTATATTTTTTAAAATTAAAATAGTATACTGTATACCATATATTTTTTTAATCATACTATTTAATAATAGAAAATGCAAATATTTTTAAAATTTATTATTCTTCACTTATCTATTTGTGTTGTGGAAAATTAAAAAAAGGTGTATTGGTATTCCAAAAAATTAAATTCAGCTATTGATATTGTTTTAAATTGTGTAAGGTAATTAGAAAAAACTCAAAACACATAGCCTTCTCAGGCATTATAGCTATTTTGTAGAACAATTTTCTCTAAGCTCAATTTCCTGGATGAGGGCTTCTTTACCATTTACTATATGTTCTCTCATTAATTTTTCTGCTAATACTGAATCTTTTTTAATGATTGCTTCTACAATCATCTTATGTTCTTCAATTGATTTTTTTTGTCTATCTGCTTTAGAAATAATTTCTGAAAAACGTTCCCGTGATTTTTTATATAAATTATCCAATATTATGATTAATTCTTTACTCTTACTACACTGTTCTATAGTGCTATGAAATTTTATATTTAAATCAGCAATTTTCCTAAGAGACCCTTCTGTTAAAAAACGCTCACTTTCGGAAAGGATTTCATTTAATTGCCTGATGTCCTTTGGAGTTATATTATTATTATCTATTGCCTTTCTAACTGCCAAACCTCTCAGTACACTACTAATATCATAAAATTCATTCAAGGCTTCTTTAGTAGGGAGTGGGGCAACCCTTACTCCTTTAGGAGGAGAAGATACTACTAAGCCTTTCTGTTCTAACTCTATAATTGCCTCCCTTACTGGAGTCCTGCTTACCTTCATTAGTTTGGCTAATTTTGACTCCACCAATCTCTGGCCAGGTTTTAAGTCTCCTTGAAAAATGGCTTTACTTAAAATTGAATATACCTTATCACTGGTGGCAGTCTTAACACTTAAATCAATCGCAGAATTCTGTTTTAAAAAATTATCAAAGGAATCGTTTTTTGCCATATCTAACCTAACTATAATATTTTCTTATTGGATTATTCTTTGATATTTGGTCTCTATATTTCTTATCTTTTATTATTTTAAGAATATCGAAACTTCTTTGAAATTCTGATATTCAAGAGGAATAATTCCACTCCTTAGCGAGGTATCCCGAAGGGACGGGATGTTCCTATTGAAAACCCCTGCATTAAGATTAAGGTAATACTTTATCACCCTCACCCCTGCCTCTCCCTTCAAGGGGAGAGGATTAGGAATTTGAAATTCCGATACTGTTAAACAATATTTATATTTAATTATACAATAAAATACAATTTTAGGGTAATTGTTCCGGCTAATTATTTCTAATTCCTTTTTAAACTAACTTTTTATTTTATGATATAATGTGACGGTATTATTTTCTCTGACTCTGTTTGAAAAGAGTTATTGTTTATTCCTGTTTTGCATTACTATATTATTATACATAGTATAAATTAAAAATGGGCAAAGTTTAAAACATCAAATCAAAGGTATTATTCTAAAATTGAAACAACATTAAAATTATATTTAAAACTTTAAAACGGTTTAATTATTGCTACATTAGCAATAAATGTGTTATATTGTATTACTCACCATCATAAATAATAAAAAGCTGATAAACATTAATCAGAAGAGAGGTAGCAATTATAGATGAAAAATATACTGGAAGTGAGAGATTTATCCCTATCCCTTAATGGAAAAAATATTCTAAAAAACATCAATATGGAAGTCTGGGAAGGTTATGTCCATGCTATTGTAGGTCCCAACGGTGCTGGTAAATCAACCTTAGCCTCTACCATCATGGGGCTGGAAGGTTACCGACATCATACTGGAAATATATATTTTAAAGGGAAAGAGATCAGTAAACTCAATATTGATGAGCGTGCTAGAATGGGTATTACCTTTGGCTGGCAGGAACCTGCTCGCTACGAAGGACTGCTTATCAAGGACTTTTTAAAAGCATCTGCGCGCCATAAAAGTAACGATTTTATCTTTACACAGCTGGAAAGAGTGGGACTTGATCCTGATGACTATGCTAATCGAGCTGTAGATAAGACCTTAAGTGGGGGAGAAAGAAAAAAGGTAGAGCTGGCTTCCATCTTAGCTATGGACCCTGATTTAGTCCTGTTGGATGAACCTGATTCCGGAATTGATGTGGAAACTCTTGATAAAATATTTGAAATAATTAAAGAGCAGAAAAAAAATAAGAGAACTATAGTACTGATCACTCATAGTTTAGCCGTCTTAAAACAGTCTGACCATGCCTTTGTATTCTGCAATGGAGAGATATTGATGAAGGCGGAAACCAAAGAAGTGATACCTTATTTTAAAAATAAATGTTTACCCTGTAAACATAAAAATATTCCAGATGAAAAAGGAGTAAGAGTTGAATAATAACATTGATTTAACCAAAGCATTATCCCAAATCACTCAGACTGACGATATTTTTCAACAACCAGACATTGCTCATATTTTTATTCATCATCATAAAGTAATTCAATCCCATCTTTTACCCGGTCTAAAGGTCGAAGTTAAAGAATATAATGATCATATTGAGGTCAACACCACGGTGGAAAAGGATAGCAAAATAGATAAACCTGTTCATATGTGTTTTGGTATGCTTCCGGAGCAAGGTATTCAGAAAATAATAATTCATACTGACATTCGCGAAAACACTTCGGTCTCCTTTCTTGCTCATTGCGCCTTCCCTAATGCCGTGGATATCCAGCATATTATGGATGGTACTATTCAAATAGGAAAAAATGCCCACTACCGCTATCTGGAGAGACATGTGCACGGTTTTCACGGAGGAGTTAAGGTTTACCCACATGCTCAAATTCAGCTGGCCGAAGGAGCTCATTTTTATTCAGAATTTGAATTAATTAAAGGTCGGGCTGGTTTAATTGACATCCAATATGAAGCAAACTGTGAAGCTGACAGTGTCTTAGAAATGATTGCTCGTATTAGCGGCAAAGGCAATGATCAGATAATGATCAAAGAAATTGGTCATCTGAAAGGAGAAAGAGCAAGAGGTTTTTTAAATACCAAAGTAGCAGCTACCGATAACACCAAGGCGGAAGTCTATAATAAATTAACCGCTTCTGCTGCCTATGCTCGAGGACATGTAGCCTGCACGGAAATCATTAAAGATAATGGCATAGTGAGCGCCATTCCCATCGTGGAAGTGGACCATCCCAAAGCTCACATAACCCATGAAGCAGCATTGGGGAGTGTCGATTCTAAACAATTACAGACCTTAATGGCTCGCGGTTTAACAGAAAACGAAGCCACAGATTTGATTATTCAGGGATTGCTAAGTTAAAAATAGTTATTGTTCTTAGCCAGTCTATTTCTATAATGATAAGTAACTGACTTATCTGTTTTTTTACTTTTTTGAATCAGCTTCTAACATATCTGATTTTAATATCTTTTCATAACTGTATAGTGGGCAATTAGATTGTCTACAGGTAGTGGGATAATAGGTTTTATATCCCCCACTAAGATTCTTAATTTGTTCAAATCCATTCAATTTCAACAATCGATAAGCTAAATACCCTCTTTGTCCTACCTGACAATAAATCAAAATCATCTTGTTTTTATCCAATTCGGTCATTTTCTCTCTTAATTCATCCAGGGGAATATTAATAGCCTCTTTTATCATACCCGCAGCACATTCCTTAGGATTTCTGACATCGAGAATGATAGTTTTAGCAAGGTCGTATTGTTCTAATTCATCCCAGTGAAACACTTCCATATCTCCCTTGATAATATTATGAGCAACATAACCAGCGATATTTACCGGGTCTTTTGCACTTCCATAGGGAGGAGCATAACAAAGCTCTAATTTCTCCAGATCCGATACAGTTAAGCCAGACCTGATTGCTGTAGCAATAACATCAATACGTTTATCTACCCCTTCTTTACCCACTGCCTGGGCGCCTAATATTTTACCATCAGAAGGAGAAAATAAAAGTTTTAAAGAAATTGGAGAGGCACCTGGATAATAACCAGCATGAGAAGGTGAATGAGTGAATGATTTTTGATAAGCAATATTTTTTCTTTTCAACATCTTCTCATTATTCCCGGTAGTGGCAACAGTCATATCAAATACCTTAATAATAGAAGTACCCTGAGTTCCACTATAAGTTTCCTTTCTCCCGCAAATATTATTAGCAGCGATTCTACCCTGTTTGTTAGCTGGTCCTGCTAATGGTACTAAAGTGGAGTCATGAGTTATATAATCTATTACTTCAATTGCATCTCCCACTGCATAGATATCAGGATCGGAGGTCTGTAAATATTCATTCACTTTGATTCCCCCAGTTTGTCCAATTTCTAAATCTGCCTCTTTGGCTAGCGTATTTTCCGGTCTCACTCCTGCTCCCATAATAATCATATCTGTTTTAACCTTTTCTCCACTGGCCAGCTCTAAGATCTGAATTTCACCATCGTGTTCTATAGACTTTACTGGATCTGATAAATAAAATTCCACTTCATTTTCTTTAAGATGCTGGTGAACCAGGGTAGCCATTTCATAATCCAGTGGTCCCAGTATTTGAGGCATTAATTCAATAATAGTGACATAAAACCCCGCTTTTTTAAGATTTTCTGCTACTTCAATCCCAATATAACCAGCACCAAATATAGTAATTCTCTTAGGTTTTTTTTGCTGAATAAATTCCTTAATGGCCATCACCTCAGGAATATTTCTTAAACTAAAGACTTTTTGGGAATCTAAACCTTTAACAGGGGGATAAAAAGGTTTGGCACCTGGAGCAAGAATTAATTTATCATATCTTTCCTCATAAGCTATTTTTTTTAGATAATCTTGAACTGTAACTGTCTTTTTGTCTCGATTAATCTTTACTACTTCCTGCCTGATGCGAATATCTAAATTAAAGCGTTTAGCAAGTGATTCAGGAGTATGTATTATCAAATCCTCTTCTTTCTTAATGACGCCACTGAGATAATAAGGAAGTCCACAATTGGCATAGGAGATATAGGCTCCTTTTTCCATCATAATAATTTTCATTCTCTCATCCAGTCTTCTCAGGCGGGCTGCCGCTGAAGCCCCACCAGCTACTCCACCAACAATAACCACTTTCATGAATAAAAATCTCCTTTCTCTTTACCATCACTAATAATTCTATTAAGTTAATAAATATATTAATAATTATTAAAATATTATCTCAAAATAATACCCTGGTCAATAAGGTTAATTCAGGGAACCTCAAGGGGAATCCTTCCCCTTGAATATCAGAATTGCATAGCAATTTCGATATTCTTAAAAATTTTATCTTTAATTAAGGGGATACATTATAGCACTATATCCCTATCCCTTAGAAGGAAGAGGGAAGGGTAAGGGTGAAAAATAGGTCATTGCCATACCTGTCTTTAAGTTAATCTTTAGAGGCAGGGTGTGAAAATTTAATAACATTATACCCAGGTCTTTAGTCTGAAAACTTAGAAACTGATAACTGAAAAACGTCTTAATTTTATTTCAGGGGATCTCAAGGGGAAGGATTCCCCTTGAATATAGTAATTTCATAGAAATTACTATAGTATAAAAAATCTAAAGAAAAAATATTAAGGATTAAGAATCAACTGCAAAAGAAATTAGTAGATGTTAAGCTTGATATGTTAGTTTTTATTTCAGGGGATCTCAAGGGGAAGGATTCCCCTTGAATATCTATGATGTTATTTCTTTATTATAATTTTTGTGATAAAGTAAATACTGTTGCTATTTATTTTTAAAAATTAACCGAAAAGGTATAAAAGTTGAAAAAATAATATTAAATTAGTAATTATATAAATTCTTAATCTTAACTAATGTGAGGTATAGATTATATGAAAAAACTCTATCGTTCTCGAAAAGACCGAAAAATTGCTGGAGTATGTGGTGGAATTGCAGAATATTTTAATATTGACTCCACCATAGTCAGACTATTAGCAGTGATAACTATTTTTTTTGGGGGAGGAGGAATAATCGCTTATATAATTAGCTGGATAATTATTCCTGAAGAACCACTAGTAGAGGAATCCTATGCCACTGATAATAAAAAAAATAATAAAGATAAACAAAATCAATCTCAAACAACAATTGATGCTGAAATTATCGAAGATATAAAAGAGAAAAAAGAATAATATTTTTCTAAAAAAATTTTAAACTTGCCCTTGACATAATCAAAATCGATGTTATAATAATTTCTGGTTCTGAATTAAAGAAACAAACCATTAAATATTCTTTTCATTTTTATACCTCCTTTCAAACTCGCTTTGCTTTTTCGCAAAGCGAGTTTTTTATTTTAGCAAGATTATCCTTGCTTTTCTCTTCTATTTACAATTTACTAACTTTTCGATAGGATTAAGGAAGACAATTTCAAAAATAAAATAAGGATTCAGTTATCAATGTCTGTTTTGGCTTTCTTCTCTATTTTTATATTAACCCTGGGTATTTTGGAAAACTATTTTCACCAGCAAAGAATCAAAAAAATACCTATTCGCATCCATGTTAATGGTATCAGAGGTAAATCTACTACTGTAAGATTAATTGCCGCCACTTTAAGGGAGGCTGGCTACCAGGTTTTAGCGAAAACCACAGGAACCACCCCCCGAATAATATTAGAAAATGGGGAAGAAGAATCAATTAAACGAAGAGGACCGGCAAATATTATCGAACAAAAACATTTTATAAAAAAAGCAGTAAAGAGAGGAAGTAATGCCATAGTTATGGAATGTATGGCTGTTCATCCAGAAACCCAGTGGGTCAGTGAACATAAAATGATTAAGTCTACCATAGGGGTAATTACCAATGTACGGAAAGACCACCAGGATGTCTATGGGACTGATTTACAAGATATAGCAGACTCTCTTAAATTAACTATTCCCAGAAATGGTCTTCTGGTTACTGCTGAGCAAAAATTTTTCCCCTTATTTCAAAAACAGACTCAAATTTTGAATACTCAATGTATCCTGGCTGAGCCTGATAAAATAGCGTTAACCGAAAATAATGAGTCTGAAAATATCTTTTTTAAAGATAATGTAGCCATTACTCTCCAGGTGGGAAAAATTCTCAATATTAAGGAAGAACTTTGTTGGCAAGGAATTTTAAAAGCTAAACCAGATCCAGGTGCTCTAAGTATATACCAATTAAAAATGGAAAATAAACTATTATGGTTTGTGAATGCCTTTGCCGCTAATGATCGGGAATCAATTATGTTAATCTGGAATAAAGTAAATCAATTATTACCCAAAGATTTAATCAACTCTCCCAAAATTGCTATGGTAAATAATCGTGGCGATCGGGTAACTCGAACTATTCAATTTGCTAAAATTTTAAGCTGGGATATAGTCGTAAACTATATATTTTTGGCCGGTCCAACCAGTCCAATAAGTTATAGGAAATTAATTCAAAATGGATATCCTTCAAAACAGATAAAAATAGTAAAAGATAAAGCTAAAATAAAGCAGACTGTAGAGCAAATTTTTCAATTAACCAAGAAAGAGGGTGTAGTCTACGGACTTGGTAATACTCGCGGATTAGGCCTGGCGATAATAGAATATTTAACAGAAAAGGGAGAAAAGATATGATTTACCAGGCTATTGGAATTGGTATAGCTATCGGATTTTTGTTTTATGAACTGGTAGGAATATCGCCAGGGGGTATTGTAGTGCCAGGTTATATTGCCCTTTTTATTAATCAGCCTTTTCGAATTATCATCACGGTCAGTATTGCTATATTAACCTATTATATAGTCCTTTTTTTATCCAACTATCTAATTTTATACGGAAAACGCCGCTTTTTAAGCATGGTTCTCATCAGTTTTGTAATGAAATGGTTAGTAGAAAGCTTTCTTTTCCAATTACCAGTTACCAGTATTGAACTACAAAGTATAGGGTATATTATTCCAGGTTTACTAGCTAATGAAATGCAGCGGCAGGGAATTCTAATAACCTTATTAGCAACAGCAATTGTGGCAATTTTAGTTCGCCTGACACTCTATCTTTTTTTCTTTTAAGCATATTATAAAAAGTATACAAAAAATGAAGTTATCTTTAATCGAAATCAATAAACCTCATTTTCTTTCAGAAAGAAAAAAGGCAGGGACTTTACCCTGCCTCTTTTACCTGCTATTTTTCATATTTCCACAAATCATGGATATTACAGTATTCTCTGGCTTTCTGTAATCCCTGCACCTCTTCAAATTCTGCCTCTGGGGGATCTCCTGGTTTTAAGAATTTTTTACAAGCTCCCTGGTTAGTAATTATCTCTATCCATTCAATATAATGTTTTTCTTCCATAGGATGAGGTACCGAACCTACTTTCACTTTAATTCCCTTAGCAGTCTGCTCTATAACTGGAACATGTTTTTCCTTGGCCTGCTCTGCAGTCTGCTCTTCCAGTAACCTCATCGGCTGGCCACAACAAACCAGTTCACCTTGACCACTATGTAGAACTTCAATTACATTGCCACAAATCCCACATTTGTAGACCTCATATTTTTGAGTCATTATTTTATTCCTCCTTATAATTTTTTATGGCAAAGCCACCAGTCATAGCACTCGAATTCTTTGCTCTGCAACCTCTCTTTGGCAGCTTTTACATCCCTGGGCGGGGGCACAATTACGTGATCTTTAATCAATTCATTGTTTGGCCAATTCGCCGGTAATGATACCTTATTTTTATCCACCACCTGTAAGCCTTTTACCATCCGTACGATTTCATCCATATTCCTTCCCAATTCCTGGGGGTAATATAAAATCGCTCTGATGATTCCCTTAGGGTCAATAATAAAAACAGCTCTTACTGTATTACTTCCTTGGTTAGGATGAATCATACCTAATCTCTTGCCCACTGTGCCGTCATCAGCAATTATAGGGAAGGGAATCTCTACATCCAGATTTTCTTCTATCCACTCCTCCCATTTAATATGGGCAAAGACCTGGTCAATAGACAAACCTAACAGTTCACAATTTAACTCTTTAAATTGATCTACTCTCTTAGCAAAAGCCACAAATTCAGTAGTGCATACGGGAGTAAAATCGGCTGGGTGGCTGAAAAGAACCAGCCATTTTCCAGCATAGTCATCAGGTAACGACTTTTCTCCATGGGTAGTAACTACCTTCATCTGTGGCAAGGGATCACCAATTAAAGGCATCTTTGTTTCATTTATATTTTCCATTATTTTTCACCTCAAACTTTTTAAAATTAATCCCATCTATTATATTTTCTACCTCACATTAATTCCAGATCCTCTAACAAAGTTTCCAGGTCCTCTTCATGTTCAACTTCATCTTCCAGAATTTCTAAAACCAGTTGATAGGTAATAGAATCTTTATCTTTGAGTATCTTCGATAATTTCTGGTATACTTCAATAGCGCACTGTTCTCCTTTGATATTCTGCTCAAGCAGTTTTTTCACTTGAGGATCGCTGGGGGCACTATAACCACAGTTAGTGACTTTATACCAGTCTTCTGGACTAAGAACCGGTGTTCCTCCTAATTGCAGGATACGCTCTACTAACTGTCCTGCATGTTCCAATTCTTCGGCTGCATGTTCTTCTAACTCAGCTGCTACCGCACCCCTCATTGGTCCTTTGGCCACCTTGGCCCCAATCCAGTATTGATAATATGCCAGCCATTCATCTGCCAGAGCCTTGTTCAACTCTTCTACTAATTGATTAATATTCATCCCTACTATTTCTCTTCCTTTTGTTCCCATTATTAGAAACCTCCTTTATTTTATTTTACTTTACTTTAATATTTCTGACTTACATATAGTCTTATTCACAAATCTTCTAATTGCATCTAAAATTTTATTTTTTACTCAGGAATTTATGAACCACCTCCTCTTTTTGAAGACAGTCTGAACATAGACCTTCCAGTATAATTTCTTGTCGGAAAACCTGGCATCCATTAGCAATATCTTCTGGTATCTTAATGTTATCATATTCTGGACAATCAAAATCAATAATTCTTTTACAATTACAACAACGAAAATGATGATGTTTTTTTAAATCGGCATCAAATCGTCTTGGTCCGCAACCGCTTTCCACCATTCTAATCAGCCCTTTTTCCCATAAAGAAAGCAAAGTTCTATTAACAGTATCAAAAGATATATTAGGAAAAACCTTTCTTACTTTTTGGTATACCATCTCTGCGGAAGGGTGATCTTTCGATTCTACCAGGAAACAAAAAATACTCATACGCTGTGGCGTAATCTTGAAACCTTTATTTTCCAATCTTTCTTTACAATAGGAAACTATTTTATCCAATCTATCTTTTTGCCTTCCTTCATTTAAATCTATATATATTATAATTACTATATAGTATAAATTACTATTTGTCAATAATAAATAAGATATTCAAGGGGAATACTTCCCCTTGAGAACCCCTGAATTAACATCAACCTATAATGTTTATTATTCTTTTTGATATTTTATCTTCTATATTTTG
>LDZU01010571.1_pt1 | contig 15930 bp, 15 predicted proteins | sample 615531 | NCBI WGS metagenome assembly LDZU01 (sample SAMN03408293, study PRJNA278302) | terrestrial metagenome | isolation source: oil reservoir sample SB2 | place: USA: Alaska, North Slope, Schrader Bluff formation | collected 2011-09 | reverse complement strand
TACAAATGCCGCGGCCGGAAGCCCGTAGCGGTCCCATATCTTTCCGAACCTGTTTCTCGTTTTATCATTGGTTCCGAATCGACGTTTATACCATGCCCCCACCCTTTCGAAGGCCAGTATGATAAGCACCATAGGAACGATATTGCCAAGTGCTGCAATAACCGCCGCGCTGACAGGATCAAGGCCAAGGCCTATGCCCGTAGGTATAGCTATCCATATCTCCAGAAAGGGCGTGGCTGCAATCAGAAATACCGCTATAGCTGCATATATCATATCATAATCCATGGAGGCCCATCCTTAAACGCTGATATTAGGTAATATACCAAAGCTAGATATTTAATGCCATTGAATTCTAGAAGGCTAGGGAATGCGGGATATTACAATCTTCTCATCATTTTAACCGTCTAAATAGAGGGCAATCACGAACGGTCGAGTGTGTTCCTTCGGTCTGTGTATAACGGTCGAGTGTGTTCCTTCGGTCTGTGTATAAGGGTTGCTCTGCGGTATTCTTTAAAAGGGTCTTATACACATATTTGTGCGTTCAATAAATCCCCATTCTTTTTGTAGTCATGGCCTGAACGGGGCCGCTCAGAACTTTAAGTTTGGAGTCATCAAGTACCGTGACATCATCTCAATGACCATCAATATGACCTGCCGCCCCCTTATTGATGGTCATTGAACTGATGTCAGTCTATAAAGTTCGCTATAATGGCAATATCTTCAGTTTACTTAGACATGTAAATGCGATGTTGGATACTGATATGTTTCCTTTGTGGCTCTATTTCTCCAAAGAACTAGTGTCTCTTCATGTTTTATTTATTCATGAGTTTTGATATATGTTGGATAAGGAATGGAAAAGGGTTTGGCGGCAGCAAGATCAATGATATGTGCGGGGTTCCTAGATGAATGAAGCATTGTAAATAGGATTAGAGTGCACACTTCAGATCTGCTGCCGATGTCATCAATAAGTTTCTGCATCGCTTTGCAGCATTTTCTTATATTTGTATTTAAACAGCCAATTTGAAATTTATTTTTAACGGCGCTTATGATAATTATAGTTTTGATAAATGGTGGGGCCGCCCGGATTTGAACCGGAGTCAGTGGCTCCCAAAGCCACAAGGATACCAAGCTACCCCACGGCCCCCATCTGCAACCAGAACATGAGTATTACGTATAAAGATTGCCCTACTCAGATAATATCTCCATCACGGCCAGTTCAATTGCCTCAGAGCTCGTAAGCTTGGGGGACCAACCTAACTTTTCCAGCTTCTTAGTGGACAGCAGCATTTTTCGCACATCGCCTACCCAACCACCTCCGCCATTCGTACCGCCAGTCCAGATATATTCGGCCCCTTTTATTTCCATCTTCGAGGTTACGATCTCTGCGATATCCTTTACAAATGTCCAATCGTGAGAGCCAATATTGAATATCTCTATTATTCCCTCACTTTTCTCTGTTCCCAGGAGAATTCCTTCCACTGTATCACTGACATGAATGTATGATTTGCATGTTCCTGGTTCAGTTCCGAGTATCTCCAGGTGTCTAGGATTCTCTCTGAGTTTATGTATAAAATCATGGATCACGTTATGCGTGCTGCGAGCACCTACGACGTTTGCGAAACGGAAAATAACAGACTGCATGTTATATTGATGGCTGTAGGCGGAAATCATGGCTTCGCATGCCAGTTTGGATGCGCCATAAATAGATATAGGCATTAGAGGACCATAATCCTCGGGGGTGGGTATTGTGTTGGCCTCTCCGTATACTGTGGAGGTCGAAGAGAATACAAAACGTTTCACTCCAGTCTCACGGCAACTCTCCAGCAGACGGTAGGTGGCAACGATATTTTGGTCAAAATGTTTTTTGGTATCTTCAGCGCCAGAGCGAACATCCGGGTTTGCAGCAAGATGATATACAGTATCCACGTCACTGAGTAAAGAAGAAATGTCGTCGGTCAGGAGGTCAACCTGATAAAAACGGAACTTGTCATCATTCTTTGCGGAGCTCAAGAACTCTCTTTTACCAGTGCTGAGGTTGTCTATACCTATTACATTCATCCTTTTATATAGTAGTGCATCAACCAGATGGCTTCCGATGAAGCCTGCGGCACCAGTTACAAGGACGCTCTCGTTGCTTGCCGGTGTCATAGTTCTCTCCTTCCTTTCAACACCTCTACGAGTTTCGCAATTGCTAGACCTCGATGTGAGATCGAGTTCTTTTCCGTTGTATCAATCTCTGCGAAGCTCCTGGTCCCATCATGACTGAATATTGGATCGAAACCAAAACCCCCCTTTCCTATAGGATGTCTCAATATCACACCAGGGCATGCAGCACTTACGGTGAAGGGCTCTTTTCCACCCAATTTACAACCGATACAGCAACAGAAGTTGGCTTCTCTGTTCTCTACACCATCCATTAGTTTTAGGATACCCTCGTTACCCAGAGTCTTCATGACATATGCGGAGTAGACACCAGGAAACCCATTCAATTTTTTTATAAACAACCCCGAGTCATCTATTATGAAGGAGTCCCTCTCAGCTGTCAGCTGTTCTATTCCGTTAAGAACAACCTCTTCCAATGTATCGGCCTGTATTTCGGTGTAAGGTATTCTACACTGCACTACCTCAATTCCTAAAACGCTTAGGGCCTGCGCATATTCTTTCATCTTTCCTTCGTTAGAAGTTATTACGGTGAGCCTCACGTATATCTGCCTCTTTTTCGGATTTCATCGGCTTTTAATATCATTTCATCTCCTCGAGAGAAAGCGGATATATAGGTATCTAATATAACAGGGACCATATCAGATAGTTCTGAATGTGCCGAATCAAATGCACGTCTCAGAAGGTGAACGTCAACCCCCAGTTCCTCATCATTGGCCGGCATTGTTCCCAACGAAAAATCTATCAAATGAATATGACCATCCTTTAGTATCATGTTCGATGTGGTAAGGTCCCCATGACTGATTTGTGAACTATGTAATTTTCCCAAGAGTAGGCCCACCTCTCTGCATATATTCTCTATATCAGGGTATGATGCTGTAAGGATCTCTCTAAGGCGAGGACCTTCTATGAATTCCATTGTAAGGGAGGCCTCCTGAAGATCTATATCAAAGACGAAGGGAGTGGGGATACCGGCATTTCTCGCTTCACGTAGCAGGCGCGCTTCCCTGCGTGTTCTATGTGTGCGTAGCGATTGGTCGAGTTTAGGGTTGCGATATGCTTTCGGGACCCTTCTTTTCTTCACGACTTTCCAGCCTAAGAAACTCTCCAAAGTAACAATTGCTTCCGCGCCTCTCTCAACATTTTGCACAGTTTCGGGAATCTCCTTGCCTTTATAACTCTTTGTTGAAAAGTCCACAACTACTATCAATAGAAAGTATTAATTTATTTTAAAACTAAATGCCCTCCATTGGCTAAGCGCCATTGGTGGTTACATGAAATATAACATAACAGGAGACAACCTACAGTTTGTAAACATAGAGTTCTCGCCAAATGAAACGATCTATGCCGAGGCTGGAACGATGGTTTATATGAGCGGTAACGTGAAAATGGAGTCCAAAGCAAAGGGCGGAATCGCTCGTGGCTTGAAAAGGATGATAACTGGAGAAAGCTTCTTTATCACCAACTTTAAAGCCACTGGCGGTAACGGCATAGTGGCTTTTGGGGGTAACATACCTGGTAAGATTATGCCGATCAACGTCTCCGAAGGTAATTGGCTGTTCCAAAAGGATGCGTTTTTGTGTGCAGAGGACACCGTTGATATGGATATGGCCTTTCAGAAGAAGTTGAGTTCTGCCTTCTTTGGAGGCGAGGGTCTGATACTACAGAGGTTATCAGGCAAAGGTACAGCGTTCATACATGCCGCAGGCGATTTCACAGTGATAGATCTTAAACCTGGCCAAGTTTATAAGATATCTACATCAAATGTTGTAGGATGGCAGGAGGGAGTCAGTTATGAGATTAGTTCCGTTGGAGGTATTAAAACAGCATTATTCTCAGGCGAAGGGTTGTTTATAACTACCTTGACGGGGCCGGGTAAAGCGGTCATTCAGTCATTGTCCCTTCAGGATTTAGCACTGGCTTTATACCCCTATATGCCTAAACAGACCAGCGGTAACTAAAACTCGGAGAGTGCAACTAATATAGCAATCTAAGGAACGGATGAAGGCATCACGCTCCCGTTCTTGTTAAGACCCTGATCATTCAGGCTGTCAGAACATCAGCCACCGCAGCAGTCCATATGCTCTATCTGTTTGAGGTTGCTAGATCAAGTAGGAGTACACAGAAATGATCAGAATCAAAGAAAGGGAAGGTAAGACAGAGCTACCAATCTCAGATTCGCCAGTTTTATCAACCCCCTTTGCCTTCTTCTATCCCGTGAAGCGCATAGCCATTGGCTGCGACTCTTTGGACGATATGCTGGGCGGCGGTGTCGAAAAGGGTTGTGTTACTCTCTTTTATGGAGATGCCGGTGCCGGTAAGACAAACGTCTGTTTACAGCTGGCAAAGAGTGCGGCTCTACAAGGTTACAAGGTCGCTTATATTGATACAGAGGGCGTTTCAATGGAGCGACTATCTCAAATCTCTGGCGATAGTAACCAGGAGGTTATGCGTAATACTCTCTTCTTCCAAGTCCATGACTTTGAGGAGCAGGCTCACTCTGTGGATAACGCAGTGCGGTTGGGAGAATCAAACAACGATGTAGGCATGATAATCGTGGATTCGATGACGATGTACTATCGTCTTGGCGCTCGCGATGACATGCAGAATGTACGGAAGTCTCTGATCGTGCAGACAGAGAAACTTCTGAACGTAGCGCGCCGTATGGATGTCCCAGTGGTGTTGACATCTCAGGTCTATACAGCCATCGATACAGGGACCTTTGAATTCCTGGGCGGTCACGTACTTCACCATAATGCCAAGACCATAATCCGTTTGGATAAAGTAGGCCCCAACCGTCGCCGAGCCGTGGTAATGAAACACCGCAGTATACCAGAGGGAAGGTCTGTATTCTTTTCCATTGGGAAGACGGGTTTAGAGGGTTGATCAATACCCACGGTCGATAGCGAAATCCGCCAATGCAAGGAGGAAATCTTTGTGCTCTGACTCTGGTATGCAATCTAGTTTATCCTTAGCACACAGGACATAACGTTTTGCCATTTTGGTGGCGTAGTCTATGCTTCCTTCTTTTTTCAGGATTTCAATGGCTTCATTCACGTCTCCATCTGTGGCATTCGGATTTCCCAATACTGAGGCAAGCATATCATAAATGGGATGACCCCGTCCGTAACGGCTCATAGCATGGATAACTATAGCAGTGCGTTTTCCTTTGCGGATATCGCTGCCCACAGGTTTACCTGTCTTTTTCGGATCCCCTATTAGGCCTATAACGTCATCCCAGAGCTGGAATGCTATGCCTAGAAGGATGGCGAAATCATAAAGGTCACTGATTTGTTCATCAGTCCCGCCGCCTATGATCGCTCCTCCAGCGGCAGCGGCCGCAAATAGGATGGACGTCTTCTTCTCCACCATATTCAGATAGTTCTCCAAGGTTATGTTTGATTGATTTTCAAAGTCAATGTCTAATTGTTGCCCCTCAGCGAGTATCCATACACTTTGGGATGTGAGTCTCAGAATTCGGCGAAGTTTGTCGTCTGGAACATCGATATCAGAGAGTATCTCAAAAGCCTTAGCAAAGAGTGCATCCCCAGCGAGTATGGCAGTAGGAACACCCCATTTCACATGTACTGCCGGTATTCCACGTCTGGTCTCGTCATCATCTATTATGTCGTCATGGATTAGGGTGAAGTTATGGATTAGCTCCAGGGCCGCTCCGAATGGTGCTGCTTCCTTTCCTTTGCCTCCTACAGCATCGGCCACCACCATTGCCACCACAGGGCGCATCATCTTTCCACCGGCACGAGGATAATGTCTAACAGCCTCTAGCAAGTTCTCCGGGCTGCCATCTTTTAGGTATTTCACTATGTAAGGCTCCAAGTCCCTTGCCCGGATCTTGAGTATCTCACCGATATTCATTTACTCACACCTCTGAACCCATTCTTTGCATTTACCTGTAATGATCTTCTCTCTTGAAGTCATTTGCCTCACATCTTTTGCTCCCGTAAGCATCATGGCTGTTTTCAGCTCTGACATGATATCCTGAATTCTCTCTTCCACAGCATTGGCAGATAGGGTCGCTTCTTTCAGGACGACGTTGGCGGCACCTGTGCAACTTGCACCAAGGCTTAAGGCCTTGGCCACATGAAGCCCATTCCTAATACCACCACTGGCTATTATTGGTATTCCTACATTGGCCCATAGAACTGAGACGGGAGCAGGAATCCCCCAGTCAAAGAATGTCTCCCCTATCCTCTGTCGAGAGAAGTCTCCAGCCCTTTGGGCTCGGTACATTTCCACCGCGGAGAAACTTGTTCCTCCCATTCCAGCCACATCTATTCCTATGATACCAGCACCCTTTAGGCGCTCTGCTGTGGAGCGAGATATCCCGCACCCCGTCTCCTTAGCCAAGACTCTATGTTCACGACATATCTCCCGTACGCGGTCGTAGCAGCCTTTTGCTCGTGTATCTCCCTCAGGTTGTACCAGTTCCTGAAGAAAGTTCAGGTGCACAGCAAGCACGTCTGCATCTACCATCTCTATGGCCTCGTCTATCATCTCCGCCGTGAATGCGGTTTTGTCTCTCTGTTTTATTAACTGAGGCGCACCCACATTGGCTATGACCAGCGGGAGATCGTATTCTTTGATGATCTCAAAGCTCTTCTTTTCGTTCCCCTCAAGGGAAGCTCGTTGGCTGCCAACGCCCATTCCGATACCAAGGTTGGCACAGGCCTCAGCTAGGTTTTCATTGATCTTGATTGCACCAGAGAACCCCCCAGTAATGGCAGTGATGATGAACGGGTATTCTAACCTCTTCCCGAACAGTTGAACGGAGGTGTCTATTTCACTCATGTCGATTTCTGGAAGGGCTTCATGGATTAGTTTGATATCATCCCAATAACAGTACCCCGGAGTGACGTTTTCGTTGATGCAAATATTTATATGATCTGTCTTCCGATTGCCTATTTCCATCATATTATCCTTTCCTGATCCTTGTACCGACAACCTCTTTACCCTCTAAAGCGGACTGCAACCTTCCTGGAACCATGCCGTTTATCAAGATGCATTCTAATCCGTGAGCGGATAAATCAAACATGGTCTCCATTTTTCCCCAGATTCCACCAGTGACATCTTTTACTTTGGATGTAAATGTTCTTTGCTTTATTTCATCCTGGCGCAACTCTTTTATGAGCATGGCCGCGGGGTCGGCCGGATCGCGATCCATTATACCGTCGATGTCGGAGACAAAGATAACTTTTTCCGGGAACAGTTTCTTGGCCATAACCGCTATTAGCTGATCTCCAGAACATATGGAAAAACCCAGCTCATCGTCCAGAAGCACGTCTCCAAAGAGAACTGGTGATATGCCGATGTCGAGATATCGGCGGACTATCTCCACATCGCTAATATCTAGTCGCCCTCCTTTTAACCTGAAGCAGGCGCTTGGTGGTATGGATATAGGTGCAATACCTGCGTCGATCAGCGAGTTCAGCACCATAAGATTGAGCTCGCGCATATCTCTGGAGACAGCAGCAACTGCTGTTATCTGGGCGTCGTTTTTTAAACCGTTGACCAGATCATATTTATGAGCGATTATATGTCCAAATGAACCGGCACCATGAACGATCGCCACCTTTTTTCCCGATGCTGCGATCTCACCGCATAACCTCTCGAGAACATCCATACGTACTGTATGGTACCGGGTCTTATCAGTGATAACACTGCCGCCCAGCTTGATGAGAATCATCAATCTCTACGATTATGAGGGGCCTATATATCATTATCGCAATTTTTGGATAGCTTCGACTGAAGCTGGAACGTATCAGGCCGCGTTAACGGAGTTCGTCCTGATTAGAGGCCAGTATTTCAGCCGATTTGTTGCAGCGATAAGCCAGGCTAAGGGCCATTTCCTCCTCTCCGTTTGCCAGGGCAGTTTGGGCCTGCTTAGACATAGAGAGTATGTTTTCATCATCAGAGATGGATAGCGCTCGGGATATCAGAAACCGGGTCTGGATCGATATCTCTGATTCGTTCGGTCGGGGGAGGCCAGGATCGGACGCCACTTTCCCGACTCTGAATGGATTTTCCTCCATATCTTTGCTAGAGTTGTTTATCTCATTTTTGGCTCTATCTAAAAGCTCTCTAGCCAAAATGTTATCCCGCCTATCAAACGCGATCACCGCCATGTCGGCCAATTCTTCGGCTTTACCAATGTCACACCCTCTAGATAATAGTGACTGGGTGACAGCCTTTATAGTGACAATAGAATTGTAAAGATCGTCCCTTTCCAATTTTGCATCAATACGTTTGGACCCCCAGTTTCTGAAATATTTCAACTGAAGGTAAAGGATAAGGACCACCGAAGTTGCGAATACAATGAAGAGAGCTGCTCTGGTCTCAAGAGATAAATACATCTATTTAATAAAATCAGGGTCGGGTACTTATCGCTATCGATTATTTGCAACGATAAAAGGGTAATTGGCTGACGGCGTCCCTGGGTTCCCATGCGCTTGCGCAACACAGTACAGCCAGGAACGCGGGCGGGCTTAACTTCCGGGTTCGGGATGGGACCGGGTGTGACCCCGCCGCTATGGCCGTCATACCAGTACAGGTTAACAAAAGGCTGTATTTAACCCCTTCGCTCTAAATGTAATGGGGTTTCATAGGTTCTCTTCTTGAGCGAGAACCTCTCTCCAAAGCTCCAGGGTTTTCTGCGCCTCATCCTCGTCAAGTTTTTCGATTGCAAACCCCGCATGAATTATTACCCAGTCCCCCACATCGGCCTCTACCATAGCTATGTTCGCATTGCGTATAACACCGCCAAAGTCGATATCAGCCTGATCGCCAACAATTGAGACAACCTTTCCCGGAATGGCAAGACACATAGTATTCACCTAGACATGATATCTATTATGGCTTCTGCAGGTTGGCCGTCGCACTTCTCTAGAGCCTTTATTGCCTCCTCTCGGCTGCAGCCCGTTTGAGATATCACCAGTTCTATGTCTTCCTCATCAACGGCCATCTCCTTATTGCTTCTCGCTATTTCATAGGATTCTCCTGTGATTTGGAATGTTTTCTGTCCCTGCATTTCCATAACGTTAACGGCTGGCTTCTCAATGACGATCTCTTTATCGGATTTACGGATTATAACCTCTTCTACATCAGGAATCTCCTCAGTCCTGATACCCATTTTTCGCATCGCCTGCTTTACTTGGCGAGGGTTCATCTTTCCCATGCCCGGCATCATAATGTTTTGTGATAACGAAAACATTAATTAAAGTTTTTAAGGTAAAAAAGAAGAAAAAGGGTTGTAAAACGGGGACACGCTCAGTAGATATGCATATAACGTCTGATCTCCCAGTCGGTTATGAACGTCCTATACTGGTCCCACTCTTCATTTTTAATATGGATATAATTCTCAAAGATATGATCCCCGAGAACATCCCTCATAAGTTCACTTTCTGCGGTTAAGGATATAGCATAACTAAGGTTGTCTGGCAGGGATTCGATACCCTCTGATAAACGCTGCTCCCCGTTCATAGTGAATATGTTTTTTTCTATAGGTGCGGGCGGGACCTCTCTATCCTCAATACCCTTTAGGCCAGCTGCTAGCATGACTGCGAACATAAGGTATGGGTTCCCTGTAGGGTCTGGATTACGTAATTCTATTCTGGTGCCCATTTTCCTGGCGGCAGGGACCCTGATGAGAGCAGAGCGGTTCCGGTTTGCCCAAGCTACATAGCACGGTGCCTCATAACCAGGCACCAGTCTCTTATATGAGTTTACAGTATGGTTTAAAACACTTGTCATCTCCCGGATATATTTCAGAGTGCCCCCTATATAGTAACAGCACTCCTTACTCAGCTGATATTTGCCATCTGGATCATAGAAGACATTGTTTCCTTCCTTATCTATAAGAGATTGGTGTATATGCATTCCTGATCCATTCTGGCCGTAAAGGGGTTTTGCCATGAAGGTGGCATGTAATCCATGTCGTTTGGCTATGGTTTTTATTCCATATTTTAGTGTAAGCATCCTATCTGCGACGGTTAAGGCATCGGTATAGCGCATGTCCACTTCGTGCTGCCCATCGGCCACCTCGTGATGTGCCGCCTCGACATTGTATCCCATCTCATCAAAGTACATCATGATCTCTTTACGCACGATATCTCCGTCATCTTGAGGGATAAGATCAAAGTACCCAAAATGGTCATTTGGCATCAACAAAGGGCCATTATTGCCATCCAATTTGAACAGGAAGAATTCGAACTCAGGGCCAACATTGTAACTGTACCCCATCCTTGATGCCTTATCGATCATCCTCTCCAGCACATAGCGGGGGTCACCGGCGAAACGGCCTCCCTGGTGATCATAGATCTGGCACATGAACCTAGCTGTCTTATAAGGGGTATCGGATGTCCATGGATATATCTGAAAGGAATTTAGAATGGGGACCGTCCGCATATCCGACTCATCGATGGTAGTATATCCCATAATGGATGAGCCATCGATGTAAACTCCATCGTTTATCGCCTTCTCCGCCAGCGTAGCAGGTATCGAAACGGTCTTTATGACTCCAAGTATGTCGCAAAACTGCATTTCGATGAATTTTACTTTTTCGTGCTCGATGATTTGGAGTATTTCCTCTTTTGTCACCAGCTCGTTTGTAGGGCTCATTGTGGCATTGATATATTAAAATACTAAAAAAAGGTTTCTATCCTTTACATACGTATAGTGCGTGTCATAATAATAGACGTTTATCTAATGTGGAATGTGATCATGTATCATTTTAAGATGTTTGGATAAAGATATACTCTGAAACCGTTGATATTTCTAACTCTCTAGCGCTCGCAGTAGGCAATTCAAGAGATCATCAGCAAGGGACGGGTCTGGTATACTTCCCTGGGCAAAGTTCCTTTTTCCGCCCCCGGAACCGCCCAGGGGCCGGACGCATTTTTCCATCATTTTTAGGCAATCGACCTCACTTCTCTCACTTGAAGACAATACCAAATCAATACGTTCGTCCACAGATATTAGAATGGCCACGCCGTCTTTGTTGCGGATTTTCTCTGCGGCTTCCTGCATCTCTTTTCGGGGGAGGCTGTAATATATTTCAGCATATACCTCTAGGCCACCTATGTTACGTGGTTTTAATGATGAGAGGGCAATTTGAGAAAGACTAGAAACAGCACGCCTCATTTTTTCCATCGTATTTTTTAGATTCTCTATGGTTTTGATGAGGTTCTCTTGCGGGCAACTGAGGATATCCTCAGCCTCTAATGCCATATTGGCTAGTCTTAGGGCAGAGTATATAGCATCTCTGCCAATTTTGAAGTCGATATTCCATGCCCCACCACCAGCAGAGCTTATGCGCTCCACGAAGACAGCCTCGAGTTCGCCGGTCTCCATGACATGAATGCCAGAGCAGGCGGCGCGATCAAAATCTCCTATCTCCACGACCTCTACATAGTTATCATCTATACGATCGAGTTTGACTCTGATTCCCTCTTCTTCAGCATCCTGTCGTGGTATTTCGTATCGGCTTACAGTAAGGTTCTTTTCTATGGCCAGGTTTACTGCTGTCTGAGCCGTAAGGATGGTATGCCAGTCTACCCTTCTATCAACCGTCAGGCGTTTTCTATCTTTTCCTATATCTATTTTGATTAGATTTATTTCAGGGCATACACGCTGGAGAGCAGCGAAAAGCATATGTTCTGCAGTATGGCCACGCATCAGATCATAACGCCTTTCCCAATCGACGCTACACCATACGATATCGCCTTCTTTGAGGTTATGGCCTGGTACGAGATGCCACAGTTCCTCACCTCTTTCCTCGCAGGCAGTGACCTCGATCCCCTGGATACTGCCGTGATCGGAAGCCTGTCCACCTCCACCTGGATAAAAAGCAGTCCCATCCAAACGTACCCATTCCCCGTCTATCTCTTCGACCAGCCCCTCGAATTCGAAAAGGTATGGATCACGTTTGTATAATCTGATTGTCATGTGGAGCGGTTATTGGCCTCAGAAACATAAACTTAATTACCACAAGATAGGTTTATTTATCTCCTTAGGCATTGAACCGTCTGTAGTTGGCTGTTTGTGTTATGATTTGACATAACTGCGCTCGCCATATAGGATATGTAATGGGATACCTATGGCCGGAGAGACCCTGGATAACCTAGATAAGAAAATAGTAGAAGAGTTATGTTCATCCAGCCAAGGTTCCTATAGACAGATAGCAAAAAGGTTGGGCGTTCACCCCACAACTCTTATACAGAGAGTTAAAAGCCTAGAGGCAAAAGGAGTCATCAACGGATATAGAGCTATCGTTGATTATCTGAAGCTGGGCTATGAGTTTATGGGCGTTGTGCACATCTATGTGGAAGGAGACCTTTTAGAGATTCAAAAGAAGATCATGTCTATAGACCAAGTGATATCAGTGTTTGACGTCACTGGAGATTATGACAGCATAGCATGGGTAGCGTGTGTCGACAGGGATGAGTTTTCAGATGTGGTAAAACGTATCTTGGCGATAAGAGGTGTTAAAAAGACCAACACTTCTGTTATATTGAATATAGTCAAGGATCCTATGAAGTTCGTACCCCATCTTTTAGACAAAGAACCTGAACAAGAGCCTGAACGTACAGATTAGACAAACCTCCCCGGCTCAGAAAACTGTTTAATATTACCCTTGGTTTAGCGTTCTCAATCACTTCATCAAAGGGGCAATATATGAAAAGGACACACACCTGTGGGGATCTGGGCCTGTTGGATATCGGTAAAGATGTATGCCTTCAGGGATGGGTGAGGTTCTCACGTGATCACGGGGGTATTCTCTTCTTTGACCTGGCTGACGCATATGGAATAACACAGTTGGTATATGATCCCATAGACGTACCCGATTCTATCGACAAGGTATCGCTTGTCTCCATACTTGATGGATTTACTCGAGAGTCAGTGGTATCAGTTAACGGGAGGGTACGGAAACGCGTCCCAGGTACAGAGGATCCCAGAAACCCTACCGGTGAAGTTGAAGTTCTCATATACGGTGCTGAGATGCTGAACCGTTCTAAAGCACCTCCCTTCGAAATTGCTGAGCAGAAGGAACACCTCCTTCCTGCTGAGGAGATCCGTCTACGCTACCGTTACCTAGACCTCCGTCGCAGTGATATGCTGGCATCCCTGCGATTCCGTCACCGTTTGATATCTCTAGCTAGGGAATATATGGAGTCCCTTTCTTTTCTGGAGGTGGAGACGCCTTTACTGTCTCGAAGTACACCAGAGGGCGCTAGGGATTTTTTGGTCCCCTCTCGTGTTCACCCCGGGGCTTTCTATGCTCTCCCACAGTCTCCGCAGCTTTTTAAACAGATGCTTATGGTGGCAAGCGTGGATCGATATTTCCAGCTTGCGCGTTGTTTCCGTGATGAGGATTCCAGGGCAGATCGGCAGCCAGAATTCACACAGTTCGATATAGAGATGTCTTTTGTTGATAGAGAAGATGTACTAGCTCTGATCGAGGGAATGTTGACACATGTATGGAAAGGGCTTTTCAACGAAGAGCTGGAAACGCCCTTCTTGCGACTAAGCTATGCTGACGCCATGGAACGTTACGGGACCGATTCTCCAGATCTCCGCTATGGTCTGACGCTGAATAATGTGACATCGGTGGTTAAGGATGCACCCTATGAGATATTCCAAAGGGTCTTATCTAAAGGAGGCCAAATCTCAGGCATAAATGTGAAGGCCGCTGACGGCGCATCCAAGATAGGCCGTAATGAGATCGATCGCCTTATTTCATGGGTCAAGCGGAACGGTCTGGGTGGTATGACTTGGATGAAGGTCACCGATAAAGGTTTAGAAAGTAACATAGTCAAATATTTCACAGACGAGGTCCAAAAAGAACTGATGGCCGCTATGAATGCGGAGGAGGGGGACCTTCTCCTTTTTCTAGCCGGTCCGCGCATCCGTGTACTAGAAGTGGGAGGAATGTTGAGGGAAAAGCTCGCTGCTGATTTAGGATTGATTCCCGAAGGCAAGCACCAGTTTCTGTGGGTCGTCGATTGTCCTATGTTCGAAAAAGACCCTGTATCAGGTAAGCTCACCGCATTCCATCATCCGTTTGTGAAGCCGGTAGGGGAGCTGACAGCAGATTGTTTGGGGGAATCATACGACCTTTGTTTAAATGGAGTGGAGCTGGGCAGCGGATCCATAAGGAACCATTCTGCAGACCTTCAGCGATGTGTTTTCTCAATGCTAGGTTTATCTGATGAGGAGATAGAGCAAAACTTTGGTTTTTTCCTGGAAGCACTCTCTTACGGCGCACCGCCTCATGGAGGTATCGCTCTGGGAGTGGATCGGATGACAAGTGTTATGCGCGGCAAAGAGAGCATCCGTGAGGTAATAGCTTTCCCAAAGAACAAAAAGATGTACTCACCGGTGGATGGTGCTCCTGCACCAGTGGAGGATGAGAAACTCGCCGAGCTGCAGATAATGTCATTGGCCTTTGACGATTTTGAGTTTGAGGATCTAGACACTGAAGACTTAGAATAGTTTAGCGTCCTCTCTCCAGTCTTTCTCTCACCTTTAAGACAATTTCTTGCGATGAATACGTCCCGGCTGTTTCGCGTATTACCTCTCCGATCAGACGGTTGGCAGCGCGCTCGTTCTTGGTATAGTCTTCAAATATCCCGGGATTCCGTTCGATCGCTTGCTCGATTGCCTCATCAAGGCCGGTCTCTGAGGGTTCTTGTACCTTTTCCCCAAAAAGCTTTGCCAACTGTAAGCGACACTCTGTATCATTGATCTCTTGGCGGTGGAACCTTTCTACCGTTGATATGACAGAGTCGCGCATCTCTTCGTCTAACATGTTTTTTATACTCGACCATGAAGCTGTTACGGTCCCAGTCCATCTGAGTGCTGTGTCTGTATCAGTCCTTTCAGCCATTTCTTCGAAGAGATCACAGAGTTTCATAGAGGTATTAACCATCTGTCTGGAGGTGGTCTCGGATATACCGTATTGACGGGCAAGACGTTTGGCACGCGCTAACGGTGTCTCCGTCACTTCCAGCGAGGCGGCGATCTCTAATACATTAAACACCCCCAGATCCGGCTCGTCTATGTATCCATAATCCTCTTCGAACTCCTTTTTGCGTGTTGCCACTGTGACTCTCCTTTCTTCGTCATAGCGGCGGGTCTCTCTCAACACCGGATGGTGAGCACGTAATAGCTTACTTTGCCGCACAGCCTCAAACTTCAGGGCCCTTTCCATATTCTTCAGGCCAGTGACGTTTTTTACCTCTACCCTTTCCTTACCGACCGAGATGTTGCAGTCGACTCGGACGCTTTGCTCACTCTCCTCAGTCAGGTTGATGATATGTCTTATTTCCGTGAGCATGTCGCTGAGAAATTGGCGGGCCTCGGTCGGGTCTGAAAGATCGGGTTCTGTGACAATCTCTACTAAAGGTATGCCGCTGCGGTTATAGTCCACCAATGATAGTTCCTGTCCAGGGCGACCCACCCTTTTTATGCTACCAGGGTCTTCTTCTAAATGCACCCTTCTTATCCTGATGGATTTTCCGCGAAAATCGAACACTCCGTTCTCCCCTATTGGATTATCGAACTGTGTGATTTGGAAGTGTTTTGCCAGGTCCGGATAGAAATATGTCTTGCGGGAAAACCATGTCTTTTCGGGTATTCTGCACTTGAAAAGTTGCGCTAACTTCAGGCCCATCTCTAAAGCGGAGCGGTTCAGGGAGGGGCGGGACCCAGGCATACCTAGGCAGGTGGGGCATACCGCCGTGTTAGGACCAACAG
>LDZU01008388.1_pt1 | contig 15945 bp, 12 predicted proteins | sample 615531 | NCBI WGS metagenome assembly LDZU01 (sample SAMN03408293, study PRJNA278302) | terrestrial metagenome | isolation source: oil reservoir sample SB2 | place: USA: Alaska, North Slope, Schrader Bluff formation | collected 2011-09 | reverse complement strand
CCATCTCTGGTTTGGAGAATAAAAAGTTTACCTTTTTCAATAGTGAATTCATAATCCTGTACATCTTTATAATTTTTTTCTAATAAATTTACTGTTTTAATTAATTCTTGGTATACTTCAGGTAGGTCGTTTTTTAATTCTTCCAGTGGTTTTGGTGTTCTTACCCCAGCCACTACATCTTCACCTTGAGCATTTAAGAGATATTCGCCATAGTTTTCTTTTTCACCAGTAGAAGGATTCCGAGTAAAACCAACCCCTGTTCCAGAATCATATCCCATATTGCCAAAAACCATCTCCTGTACATTAACAGCAGTTCCTAAGTCGTCAGGAATCTTATTAACCCTTCGGTAGGTTATTGCTCTTTTGTTATTCCAGGACTTAAATACGGCTTCTATAGCCATCTCAAGTTGCTTTTGGGGGTCCTCAGGAAAGGGTTTACCAGTCTCTTTTAAGACTAATTCTTTGTATTTTTTTACAATCTCTTGCAAACCCCCTACGCTTATCTCTGAATCAATTTCTACTTTTTCCTTTTCTTTCACTTCTTCTAAAATTCCTAAATTTAAAATGGTATCCATCATTCCTGGCATAGAAATAGCAGCACCTGAGCGAACAGAAACTAATAATGGATTATTAGCATCTCCAAAAATCTTTCCCGACTTTTTCTCCAGTTTATGAAGGTTTTCCTTAATTTGTCCCTGTATACTATCGAGAAATTGCTTATTGTTTTTGGTATACTCTATACATGCTTCTGCAGTAATAGTAAAACCTGGTGGAACCGGTAAACTCATTCTGGTCATTTCAGCCAAATTAGCGCCTTTACCACCTAACAGTTTTTTCATTTCTTTATTGCCTTCGTCAAAAAAATAAACATACTTTTTCATTATTTTTCTTCTCCTTATAAGAATTTATTTATAAATCAACAAGATATTCAAGGGGAATACTTCCCCTTGAGAACCCCTGAATCAAAATCAAAACATATTGTTCCTTATTTATTAAATAATACTTATATTATCTTGCAGTATCTAAATTATTGAAATTCCGATACTGCAAGATAATCAGGGGAAGTTTCCCCTGAAACCCCTCAAATTAGTATACCGTATTACGTATTAAGTATATAGTAAATTCTAATTAAGAAATGAGAATCTTAGTTTGTATAGATCAGAAATTCATTAAATTATTAACATAATTTATCAGGGGAGGTATCCCCTGAAACCCCTCTAAGAAAATACAATTCCGAGAATATCATTTATCTTGATATATTTAATAATATCGAAATTTATTTGAAATTTAGGCATTCATTAGTCAGGCACTTCCTTTAGAAAGGGCAATTTTGGTTAAATCTGCTACAGAAAAATATAAATTAGAAATAGACTTTAAGAGAGATAGACGATTATTACGAATTTTTTCATTTTCTACCATTACCAGAATTTTATCAAAAAAAATATCAATCGGTTTATTCATAATTTCTAAATCAGTAAAAATTTCTTTATATTGCTGCTTTAAGAATAATTTTTCTATTCTTTCTTTTATCTCAATATAGTAATTATAGAGTATCTTTTCTTCCTTTTCTTGAAAAAGGGAACAATCAATCTTAAGTTCCTGAATATTTTTAGATAAATTAAATGCTCTGGTCGCAGCAGTAATAGTTTTATTAAAACTTGGTAAATGATAAATATCTTGAATAGTCTTTATCCGTAATAATGCATCAAAAATACTCTCTGGATTTTTTGCTAATACGGCGTCAATAACATCATATTTATATTCTTTTTCTAAGAGTAGATAGCGAAAACGTTGAAAAATAAAATCTTTAATAGTTTGAGTAGCAATATTATTAATATATTTTTTTTGTTCTGGTCTACTCTCATTTATTAATTCTAATAATAGTTCAATATTTAAATCGATTATTTCATCTATAGAAAAGTGCATCTGATGAAGAAGAATAATATTAATAATACCTAATGATTGTCTTCTTAAGGCATAAGGGTCTTGAGAACCGTCGGGTATAACATTATTTATAAAACATGAAATAATATTGTCTAATTTATCAGCAATACTTAAAATACTACCTGTTAATGTTGCTGGGAAACTATCCCCTGAAAATCTGGGTAGATAATGTTCAAAAATAGTAACAGCAATCAGATTCTCTTCTCCTTCCAGAAGTGCATATTCTTTTCCCATAATTCCTTGTAATTCTGGAAATTCTTTTACCATTTCAGAAACCAGATCAGATTTACATAATTGAGCTGCTCTCTTTAGCACTGTTAATAAATTATCACTGACTTTGAGTTGTTCAGCAATTTTTTGGGATAAGATTATTAACCTCTGGACTTTATCATAAATAGTTCCTAAATTTTCTTGAAAAATAACATTTTTTAACCTTTCTATATTTCTTTCTAAAGGTTTTATATCTGGTTCGGTAATTTTTTGATCTTCCTGGTAAAAAAATCTAGCATCTTCTAATCTTGCCTTTAAAACTCGTTCATTGCCTTGAATAATTGTTGTTTTATACCTGTCTTCATTACCATTAATCACAATTGCAAAGTATGGCAACAAGGAACTATCTTTAGAATAGATAGGGAAATATTTTTGATGTTTTATCATTACTGCTGTTAACACCTCAGTAGGTAATTTAAGATAGTCTTCCTCAAATTTTCCCAATAAAGTTTTAGGATATTCCACTAAATTTTTAACCTCTTCTAACAATGATGATTCTAAATATTCTTTGCCATTTTTATCCTTGATCAATTGTAAAGTCTGGTCATAAATCATCTTTTTACGTTGATCAGGTTCAATTAAAACGAATTGTTGTTTCATATTAATAAAATATTCATCAACATTATTTATTTTAATTGATTCTGGTGAAAGTAAGCGGTGACCATAGGTAATACGCCCGGAATTAATAGTCTCTAAATGGAATGAAACAATTTTATCATTATATAAAGCCAATAGCCAGCGTATTGGTCTAATAAATCGTAGAGAGGTAGTTCCCCATCGCATTGATTTTGGTAAATCAATATTACTAATTAAATTTAAACAAATCTCCGGTAATAATGATTTAGTTTTTTTACCTTTAATTACCTTTCTGGCAAATAGATATTCTCCTTTATTGGCTTTTTCAACTACTAATTCATTTAATTTTACCTGATTAGCTTGAGCAAATTTAAGAGCAGGTTTTTGTGGATTTCCATCTTTGTCAAAAGCAACTGTTACAGAAGGACCTTTTATTTTCTGAAAAATATTTTTTTGTCGATCAGCAATATCTTCAATATATACAATTAACCTTCTAGGAGTGCCAAATGTTTGAATATTAATAAAATCAATATGGTATTGATTTAATATATTTTCAGCATTACTTTTCATATTTTCTAAAATATTATCAATATAGAGGGCTGGAATTTCTTCAATACCAATTTCCAGAATAAATTTATTCATTGTTTCTTACCAATTTTAATATTTAATAAAGGATAGTTTAATGCCTCTCTTTTTTCAATATATAGCTGGGCACATTGTTTTGCCAATTCCCTGACCCTTCCTATAAATCCAGTTCTTTCGGTAACACTGATTGCACCCCTGGCATCTAAAAGATTAAAGGTATGAGAACATTTCAAAGTATAATCATAGGCAGGGATAGGTAATTTTTTTAATATTAACTGCTGGGATTCTTTTTCAAACATGCTAAATAGTTTGAAAAGCATCTTAGTGTCTGCTTCTTCAAAATTATATCTTGATTGTTCAACCTCTATTTGATGTTGTATTTCACCATAAGTAATATTGTTACTCCAGTATAGTTCATATATATTATCTTTCTGTTGAACAATCATAGCAAGGCGTTCAATTCCATAAGTAATTTCAATAGGTATAGGATTCAAATCAATACCACCAGCTTGTTGAAAGTAAGTAAACTGGGTAATTTCTAATCCATCTAAAACTACTTCCCATCCTAATCCCCAGGCACCCAAAGTTGGTGCTTCCCAATCTCCTTCCATAAATCTAATATCATGTTCTTTTCTAAAAATACCAATCTTTTCAAGACTTTTTAAATACGAATCTTGAATATCTTCTGGAGAAGGTTTAATAACAACTTGAAATTGATAATGCTGTTGGACACGATTGGGATTTTCACCATAACGGCCATCAGCTGGTCTTCTAGAGGGTTCAACATAGGCTGTGCTCCATGGTTCTGGTCCTAAAACCCTTAAAAATGTAGCAGGATTCATCGTTCCGGCTCCTACTTCTGTACCATAAGGGGTAAGTATAACACAACCTTTTTTGCTCCAATATTTCTCCAAATTAAAAATAATTTCCTGGATATACACTTTAGTAGTCCTTTTAATATTTAGTCTTTAATATCTTATTTTGTAATATTTTTTATTATTACTGAAATGTTATTTTGGGATTCCAATACTAAATAATTAATATAATAACTATCTATATAAATAAATCCCTCCCATTAAATTATGATTTTGCAACCTCTTTATTCTATTGAGAGGGATTTCATGCTTATATTAATTTATTGGAACTGTTTACTTTACTCCTACTCAATATTTTCAAGGGGAATTCTCCCCTTTGAAAAACATCACATTAAAGGAAATATTTTGTTTTAATTTTATTTTAATAAATATAACAAAATCATTTTATGATGTCAAAAAATAATGAGTTATTTATACCTCTATTCAGTAATTATGTGCCATATGAATAAAAAAGGTTATATTAATATGTTGATTTAATTTTATTTAAAAAATGTTTGCTTTGATTTTCAATCTCAAAATGATATAGCATAAAAATATCAGTTATTCTTATTAGCTCATATAGTGCAGATTGAATAATTTTTTTATTATGAATTTTTTCTAAATCAGCATCTATGATTCTTTGCAATAATTTCAATAGATAATCAGTTATTTTTATCTGATAATAACCAGTCTCTTGTTGACAGTTAGAACAAATAATTCCACCTTTTGAAATATCAAAAATATAGTTTTTTCTTTTATTAACTGGTTTTTGACAATAAACACACTTACTTAGTTCTGGTTGATATCCTAAAGTAACAAAAAGTTTCCATTTAAATGATTCAACTAAAAGAAGAGGATTTTTATCATCTTTTAGCAATAGTAGGGTATTTTTAAAAAGTTCATAAAAATTCATATTGGGGTCTTCTACAGGTGATATTTTATCAACAATTTCGGCACAATTAATCGCCAATCCATAACGAAATAGATCTTTACACTCTAAAAAAAATGAATTAATAATCTCTGCTTGACTTATAATATTTAAATTTTTTCCTTTAAAGGCGAGCAATTTTATTATAGTGAGGTTTTCCATGCTGCTACCAAATTGACTCTTTGTTTTTCTAACCCCTTTTACTATTGCTCTGAACTTCCCATAATCTTTACTGTAAATAGTCACAATTTTATCAGCTTCATTTAGTTTTATGCTCTTTAATACTATTCCCTCTGTTCGAAATAAACGATTCATAAAGATAACTTAAATCCCTTATTAATTTTTTAGATTTTCACCTTGGAACATATCTGGAAGCAATTCCTTAGCCTTTGTTATTTTAATCTTTTGATGGAGGTTAGTCATTATTACCTCCATATCTGGTGAAAATTCTAATATGACCTGCCTACAGGCACCACAAGGTGTACAGGGATCATCAGTATCTCCAATTATTGCTAATGCTTTGAAGCTCTTATACCCAGATGACACTGCTTTATAGATTGCCACTCTTTCAGCACATATGCTTAATCCGAGTGAAGCATTTTCTATATTGCAACCAGTAAAGATAGTCCCATCTTTGGTTATAAGAGCAGATCCCACAGAAAATTTGGAATAGGGAGCATAAGAATTTAACCTTGCTTCTATTGCCTTATTTATTAATTTTTGAAAATCTTTATTCAATTAATTCACCTTCTTTACTATTTTATTTAAGCTAAGTCTCATAGTTTAAAGAAAGATGATATTAGTATCTCAAATAATTCTTTAATTAATAATGTATTTCTACAATTGGTTTAACCTTTTGTTTGTTTTTTTTGTCTGGAATGTTGTAGAAATAAGATAGTAATCAAAATAATGATGCCATATATATCTGTTATTAAATCTGGCGAGATAAGCAAAATGGCACTAATTAACAATAATATACGTTCATAGAATGGTGTCTTTACTAGCAAATAACCACCAGCAGCAGCACCCAGAGACAGTACCCCGGCTAAGGAGGTTATCACTAATTGAATAGTTTGAAGAAAAGAGCCGCCTAATCCCATTAAGGCTGGATTTATAGCAAATATATAGGGAATCATAAAACCTGCTACTGCTAACCGAACAGCATTAAAACCAGTCTTCATAGTGTTACCTCCCGCTATACCTGCACCAGCAAAAGCTGCTACGGCAACTGGTGGTGTTAAATCAGCAATAACTCCAAAATAAAGAATAAACATATGGGCAGCTAAAGGTAAAACTCCTAACTGTATCAAAGCTGGTGCTGCCATAATAGACAAAATAATATATTTGGCAGTAGTTGGCAAGCCCATTCCCAGCAAGATAGAGGCAATCATGGTAAAAAATAGTGTTAACAATAAATTTCCGCCTCCTAATGATACTATACCATTAGCAATTTTAAGACCTAAACCAGTCAAAGTTACTACACCTACTACCATACCAGCGCAAGCACAAGCTGCAGCAACTCCCAAAGCTCCTTTTGCACCATCTTCAAAGGCGCCCAAAAAACCTTTTAAGTTAAGCCGGGTCTCTTTTTTAACCATACTGATTGCCAGGCTCATAACAATTGCCCAAAAGGCAGCAAACAGTGCGGTGTATCCCCTAACCAATAAATATACCAATCCTATAATTGGTACTAAAAGATGTCCTTTTTCTTTCAATACCTCTTTTGCCTTAGGTAATCTTTCTTTTGGTAAACCTTTTAAATCATATTTACAGGCCTCTAAGTGAACCATGGTTATAACTGCAATATAATAAATAATAGCAGGGATAATGGCAGCGGCAGCAATTTTGATATAGGGAATTTCCAAAAATTCAGACATAACAAATGCTGCAGCACCCATAACGGGTGGCATAATCTGCCCTCCTGTAGAAGCAGCTGCTTCTACAGCACCAGCAAAATCCTTTTTATAACCTATACTTTTCATCAATGGTATGGTAAAACTCCCCGTGGTAACCACGTTGGCAACTGAGCTTCCATTAATAGAACCCATAAAACCACTAGCAATAACTGCAACCTTGGCAGGACCACCAGTAGTGTGCCCGGCTAACGCCATAGATAAGTCGATAAAAAATTTTCCCATTCCGGTTTTATTTAATACTGATCCAAAAAGGATGAAAAGAAAGACAAAAGAGGAAGAAACTCCAAGAGGAATGCCATAAATACCCTCTGTCTGCATATACAAATGTTCAATAATCCTTTCTAAAGAATAACCACGATGAGCCAAAAAACCAGGCATATGAGGGCCGAAATAGGCATAAATTAAAAATACAATTACTACTATTGGTAACTCAGGTCCAATTGATCTTCGCGTCGCCTCTAAAACTAATAATATAGTAATACCACCCATAATAAGATCTATTCTACTTGGTAGTCCAGCTCTAAAAACAAGTTCCTTATAATAGATGATGAGATATAAACTGGTAATTGCTCCTAATATTGCTAATACTATATCCCATAATGGTACTTTTGATTTATCACTACCAATTCCTTTTTTAGTTGTTGGGTATAGTAAAAATATCAAAGCCAAGGTAAAAGCTAAATGTAATGCTCTTTGTTTTAAAGCTAACCATAAACCAAAGCCACCAGTGTAAAAATGGAAGAGAGACATACTGATAGCTACAATAGAAATAATGAGAGCAATGAAACCAACCGGTTTTCTTATATTAGATTCAGTATCATACTGCTCTAATAGTTTTTGGACATCAATTTTTTCTTTATCATCGATTGATTCTGGTAAATTTTCTTTAGATTCTTTTTCTCTGTCGATATTGTTCTTCAAATTTTCCTCCTCCTATGTTCTTAATTTTTTAAGAAAATAGTCAATTAATTTCAAGTGTAGAATATCGATTGTTAATAATCCATTACCTATTGTTTCCGATAAATTGATTTTTTGATTTTCAAAAATAAAAATATTACCACGATCTTGGTAAACTTGATAATATAATGGTGTTTCTATTTTTCTAGACATATTTTTGATTTTAAATTTTCCATCTTCGCTAACAAAAACCTCTTCTCCAAATGCTGCATAAGGTAAGCCAGCTCCATGGTCATAGAAATGGGTTTCAGTAAGTATTAATTGACCATCATTGTCTATTTCAAAAAATTCCCAGACCGGTGTTTGTGCAACAGAATGAGTATACACTAAGGCAAACTGTTTACCTGGAAATATTTCTCTTTGAAAAAATATTTCTTCTTCAGGAATTTTTTTTAGAGTGAGAACATAGAAATAACTATTTAGATAAAATAATATAATAAGTATAAGTAAAAATAATAAAAATAGTATTACATTTAATCTTTTTTTCATAAATTTTTAATTTATGCTAATTTAGCTAAATTTATAATACATTCAAAGGAATTCTTATCCTCGAGAATTTCCTAAAATTAAGACTATGTCTTAATATTTATTGATATTCCCAATGTTTTATTTTTGAAATTGATATTTTTTATATTAAAGAAGAAATCCGGGTACAATTACATTTTAATAAAATGATAGTACCCGGATCAGACTTCATATTATTATTTTGGGTTCCTACAATTATTTAATCAGCCCAATTTCTTTATAATAAAGTTCTGCACCAGGATGCAGTGGAATAGCCATTCCAGCAAGAGCAGTATCTAACTTGATATTCTTACCTTGAGCATGAACCTGAGCTAATATATTCACATTCTCCCATAGTGCTTTTGTCATTTTATAAACTAAAGTGGGATCTAATTGAGAATCACAGATCCAAAGAGCTGGTGTAGCTAAAGCTAAAACTGGTTCTTCTACGCCAGTATAAATTCCAGCAGGAATTTCGGTAATTCCATAATAAGGAATTTCTTCTATTAATTTTTCAGCTACTTCTCTATCTACCGGTACTAGAACAAGATCACGTATAGTAGCGATATTGATAATACTGGAAGTGGGATAACCAGCAGTAACAAAACCTGCATCTATTTGCCCATCGATTAGTCGGTCTGCTACTTCATTAAAGTCAATATAATCAATACTCATATCATCATAGGTAAGACCATGAGCGTTTAAAATAATTCTGGCATCAGCTTCTGTTCCACTATTAGGAGCACCTACCCCTACCCTTTTTCCTTTTAAATCGGCAATAGTTTTAACTCCAGAAGCTTTGGTAGCAACAATATGGATCGTCTCTGGATATAACGAGGCAATTCCTCTTAAATTAGTAATTGGTTGCTGACCTGCTTGTAGTCCAGTAGCAGCATAGCACCAATAAGTAGTATTTGCCTGAGAAAAGGCGGTTTCAATTTGGTGACGTGCAATTAGATTACAGTTAGCAATGGAAGCTCCAGAAGTTTGGGCAGTTACCACCAGACCTTCTACTTTATTAGACAGCAACTGAGCTAAAGCACCTCCCAGTGGATAATAAGTCCCACCGGTACCACCCGTAGCAATGGCAATAAATTTTTGAGCAAAGGCATTAGTACCTAAGCTAAAAATTAAAAATATTACTATAACTAACATAAATATTTTTTTATTCATAATAACTAACCTCCTTTAATTTATTTTTTTTATTATTATGCCTTATTTTTATGAAAAATACAACTTTTTTATTAATTTTGTTTTATTCTAAAATTATTTTCTAGAATATAATTGTAAATATTTTCTTCTAAACTTCTCATTTCTATCGCTGAAGGTTCAAAGTTATGATCATAACCAATTAGATGTAAAAAACCGTGAATAGCAAGTATTATTATTTCATTCTGTAGAGAATGTCCCAAAGATATTGCTTGCCTTTGAGCAGTCTCGACAGAAATTACAATATCACCTAGTAAATATTCATTTGCAATGTCAGGTTTAAGAAAACTTTCTTGCCCTTCTAATAAGCTAAAAGCTAAAACATCAGTTGGGGCATCAATATTTCGGTAAATTTTGTTCAGAGTTTGTATTTCTTTATCATCAGTTAATAAGATACTTACTTCACTTATCTCTTTTTGTTTGGTCATTTCCATTGCTATCAGTAGTGCTTTTTTCAACTTCTGAAGATTCACTATTTGTTTCTGATTGTTTTTTATTTGTATTTTCACTTTGAAAACGTTCCTTTTTCAATTTGTTTATTAAATCATCGTCGGGGTACTCTACTCTATTATGAAACATACCAGTCAATATTTTAGAAAATACTTCTTTAATCTTGTTTAATTCTCTCAAGGTAAGATTGCACTCATCTAATTGTCCATTTTCTAAATTTCTGGTAATAACGTTTTGAGTTAGGTTTTTAATTCTAGTAGAGGTAGGGCTATTAAGTGTCCTAGCTTCAGCTTCAAGCATGTCTGCTAATAGTATAATCCCCGCTTCTTTAGTTTGAGGTTTAGGTCCAGAATATCGATAGCTTTCCTCATTAACTTCAGTAGATTTATTGGTACTGGCTTGTAATGCTCTATGGTAAAAATAACTGATAATACCTGTTCCATGATGTTGATTGATGATGTCAATAATTGATTTTGGTAATTTATATTTCCTGGCCATATCAATTCCATCTTTTACATGGGAAGCAATAACCAGGGCGCTTAAGCTAGGCTCCATATCATCATGAGTATTTTTATATGCTTCCTGATTTTCAGCAAAAAAATACGGTCTTTTCAATTTACCTATATCGTGATAATAGGCTCCTACACGAGCTAATAAAGAATTTGCACCAATCTCTTCTGCAGCCGCTTCGGCTAAATTACCCACTATTACACTATGATGATAAGTACCAGGAGCTTCTACCAATAATTGCCTTAGTAAAGGCTGGTTTGGATTAGATAATTCCATTAATCTAAATGAGGAAGAAATATCAAAAAAACTTTCTAAAAAAGGAAGAATACCTATAGTTAAAATTGCAGATATAAAACCATTTAATATCCCCCACATGTTATTTTTCAATATAATATCGGTAGAATACCCATGTATTAATCCTAAGGCTGTTATAGAAAACACATTTATAATAGCAATCAAAAGACCAGCACGAGTTAAACTAGAACGTTGAGTAGCTTTGCGAATACTAAATACAGAAATAAAGCCTCCAGCTAGAGCTACAATCATATAATTTATTTCTCCAAAAAAGATGATTCCAATATTCAAACTAATTAAGAAAGTAACCCATAAAGCTAAACTGGAATCAATGGTTATTGCTATCAGCATAGACACAAAAGCTACCGGAATTAAATATCCAGATATTTCCCCAATGATCTTTGCAATAAAAATAATAGCAAGATATAATACCCCCAACAAAATTAATTTATTAATCTCGTGGTAAACTGTTTTATGATATATATAAATATATAAAGCTAAGAGCAAAATAAGAATAGAATTCAATAGCAGTAAACCTAATATATTCTGAAAATGCATAACTGGATTTTGTAATCCTAATGCCTCTAATTTATTAATATGCTCTGGAGTAACAATTTCACCCTTTCTAATAATAATCTGATCTTTTCTAATAACATTTTTTACATCCTTTACTGCTGCAATTGCCTCTTGTTTCTTCAATTTAGTTGCCTCTTCATCTAAAAATAGACTTGGTTTTAAAAATATTGTTCCTATTTCTCCAGCTAAAATAGCGGTGTAAGGGCTAGTAGATAATTCACTGATTTCTCTTAAAACTTGTTTCTTTGCTTCTTCTATATCGCTCTCTCTAACACCCTGTTGCATAATTTTTTTAACTGCCAGGCTAACACTCTGCTCGATTTCTTCAAGAGAAATCTGGTCTAACTTTACTAAATTTAATATGATTGTGCTTTCTAACTCAAGAGAATATCTCTCTCTAATTGTTTCTAAATCATCATTAATTGAAGAGTCAATCATTAATTGTTTTGTTTCTTGGTTATTGTTTATTTTAACTTCGTTAATGTTATATTTATTTCTCAGTTCCTTAATATCTGAAAAGAAATTATTTAATTCTTTTTCCACATTTTCAATACTAGCTAAATTAAGATGGTAAACTTCACGAATAGATTTTTCTGCTTCTTCTCTTAATTTTTCAGTAGCCCTTTCATCAACAAATTCAATAGTTTTTGGGGAGGCAATATCGCGAGGAGCAACTTCTCCTGCTTTTAAAATAATTTTATTTGGTATAAAATTTATTGATAAAATAAAGGTAACTGAAATAATTAAAAGAAAAAATATTGCTATTCTTTGCAAAGTGCCTTTTTGTAGTATTTTAATATTTTTTTTACTGATCTTTTTTATATTCATCTTCATGGTAATTCTTTTTTGTATTTATTTCATTTTTTTCATTATCCTGGTAAGCATTTTCATAAGCAAGAATTATTTCCTTTACTAACCTATGCCTGACTACATCCTTCTTATCCAGATAAACAAATTCAATACCTTGGATATTTTTAAGTATCTTGGCAATACTTGCTAATCCAGAATTTGTTTTTTGTGGTAAATCTACTTGAGTGATATCACCGGTTACAATAATTTTAGAACCAAAACCAAAACGGGTTAAAAACATTTTCATTTGTCCTAAAGTAGTATTCTGAGCATCATCCAATATAATAAAAGAATTATTCAAAGTACGTCCTCTCATGTAAGCAAGAGGAGCAATTTCAATGATTCCATGCTCTAAAAAATTTTGAAATTTATCTGAGGGCATCATTTCATATATTGCGTCATAAAGAGGCCTGAAATAAGGATCAATCTTTTCCATCAAATCTCCTGGTAAAAAACCAAGACTCTCTCCTGCTTCTACAGCAGGCCGTATTAAAATAATCCTATCAACCTCTCTTTTCTTTAAAGCAGAAATGGCAATAGCTACTGCTAAATATGTTTTTCCGGTTCCTGCAGGCCCAATAACAAATAATATATCATTATTATTAATCTTTTCCAAAATCTGTTTCTGCCCGAATGTTTTTGGTCTAATTATTTTATCTTTTTTAAAAACTTGAATTGCTATATTATATAATTCATTTATTTGGAATGAATTATTATCTTTTATCATATCTATTTGATATCTTATTTCAGATAGATTAACGGGATTCCCTTCTCGGATAATCAGCAATAAGTCTTCAATAATTTTTACTGCTTGCTTGACATTATTTTTTTTACCAGAAATGGTAAGATAGTTACTGTTTCTGGTTGATATTTTTACTGATAACGATTGAGTAATTAAATTAATCTTTGAGTCAAGCTGTCCAAATAATTCTCTTAGCTCCTCTTTATTTTTAATTAAAATAGATTGTTCAGACATTATTTATTCCAGTATTTTTATTAAAATTACGGTAATATTAAATAAACAAAATTAATTTATATATCTTAATACAGGCAACATATTATATCCAATTTATAAAAATCTTGCAATAGAAACTCTTTTCGAAATCCTTTCTAAGATAAAACCGATAATAAACCACTGAATTAAAGTAAGAATTAACATCTATACTATTATCTTTTCTTATTTCTTATTATATTAGTATTTTAAAGAATATTGAAATTTCTTTCAAAATTATAATAAGACATTCAGAAAATTCCCCTGATACTACTGCTAAAGATATCTTTTAAAAAAATTTAAGTTGTTTTGTAAATAAGATATTTAAGGGCATTTTTCCCACTTGAAATTCCACTAAATAAGGCACGAATTCATCACTTCTCCCATCTGCCCCCCTATTAGATTGCTTTACCTGCCCTTAAATTAATGTTTAGAGACAGGTTTTTTGCCATGGTAGAAGAAAGTGAAATACGATATAGTAAGAATAAAAAGAAATGTTTTTGTTTTAATTCTTTTCAAAGTCATAGTACAAATTTAGAGTAATTTTGGTTTTGGATTACAAAATATAAAAAAAAGACCCAGGTTTTAAAAATCTGGATCTTTCACCTTAATTACTAAAAATATCTCAAATGTTTTTCTTGGCCTAAAATATTATTACTCTTCTTACTAAACATTAATAAAAAAGTTAATCAGTCTCCTTCTCCAAAAAAAGGTAATTTTTTAGACCTTAAATTCTCCCTCTCCTTTTCTTTTTTCTCTGCGCTGCAATCATTTTTCTCTTTTTTCTTTCACTTGGTTTTTCATAATATTCATGTTTTTTAATGTCAGATATAATTCCACTCTTCTGACATTCTTTTTTAAAACGCTTTAACGCGTGATCAAATTCTTCATCTTCTCTAACTCTTATTGTTGTCATACCCTCACCTCCTTTGTTGAAAGGATAAGTTTAATACATAATATATTCAAGGGGATTCTTCCCCTTGATAACCCCTATAATTAAGATCAAGATTTAGCATTTATTTATCTATATGACTTAATACCTTATTTTATTCATTATCTTGATTTTGTTTATTATCTTGTCTTTTAGTTTTTAATAATTACCGTAATTTTAAAGAAATTACGGTATTCAAGGGGATTCTTCCCCTTGAATACCCCTATATTTACACATAACTCGGGATAATAATTTATCAGCCTTAGAATATATTGTTCTTTAATTTAAATAAGTATTTTTAAAATTTAGATACTAAATAAAAAAAATAAATTATTTTAAATTATATTATATTATAAAAAAATTTTCAAGGAAAACTATGAGCATTTCAGGTGTTATCACATAATTAATTTATCTATTTTTTTTATAAATGTCTTGCTTTACTTAATTCGTTAATTATGTTAGACTATCATAAAATTCTATTTTAAATTTGTCAAAACAGTTATCGGAAAGGAGAAATAACTAGTGAAAATAAATTCTAAAATATTTTCCGTTTATTTGGTGGTTCTATTTTTTTCTATAGTATTTTGTGCTACTGTCGTTTTCGCCCAAGAAATAATTTCAGATGAAGGTGATAAAAATATCTTAGCTATTGTTAATGGTCAAAATATTACCTTAGCAGAATTTGAACTATATTGGGATGCCATTCCAGAACAATATAAAGTACAGTTAACTAAAGAAGATTTATTAGAACAAATCATCTTACAAACACTATTAATTCAAAAAGCTGACCAAATCAATTTAAGAGAAGATCCCCAAGTAGCATTTCAAATTAAGAATGTCACCGAACAAGTTCTAATTCAATCTTTAATAGAAAAAGAAATAGTTGAAAAGACAGTATTAAATGATAATGAGATTGAGTCCTATTACGAAGAAAATAAAGAAAACTATTGGAAAGACGAGGAAGTTCATGCCTTTAATATTATGACAGAAACAATGTCAGAAGCGGAAGAAGCTTTTCAAAAATTGGAAGAAGGTATGGATTTTTCCACTTTAGCACAAGAAGTATCTATTGCTTCTAGCGCTGCTCAAGGTGGAGATATTGGTTTTATCAGTAAAGGCACTCTAACTACTGAAATTGAGGAAAAAATATTTTTGTTAAATCCTGGAGACATAAGTGAAATTATTCCAACTGAGAAAGGATTTCATATCTTCAAGATAATCGAAAAAAATCCAGCCCACTACTTAGAATTAGAAGAAGTTGAAGAAGAAATAAGATACCAACTGCTTCCTCAAAGACAGCAACAAGCTTTTGATCAATATTTAAAAGAAATTGAAGAACAAGCAATTATTGAAAAAAATTTAGAATTGTTGAAAGAAAGCGATAATTCATCAGAATAAATTAGTTAGAAAGATTTAATTAATAATAAATAATAATATTTAAAGAAATTAAAATTGATAGAAAATTAATTAGAAGGTTTATCTAGTAGTATCGGAATTTCAATAAAAGTTCCGATACTATAAATTATTCTTTAAAAATACCAAGACAAAATATAGAAGATAAAATATCAAAAAGAATAATAAAAATTATAGGTTGATGTTAA
>LDZU01008790.1_pt1 | contig 15956 bp, 14 predicted proteins | sample 615531 | NCBI WGS metagenome assembly LDZU01 (sample SAMN03408293, study PRJNA278302) | terrestrial metagenome | isolation source: oil reservoir sample SB2 | place: USA: Alaska, North Slope, Schrader Bluff formation | collected 2011-09 | reverse complement strand
AAAACTGATAACTGAAAACTTTTCCCAAACTCTGGAACTCTGTTCCTAAATCTGCTAAAATAATAAAAGTTATAAAAAAATAAGAAAACAAACTCCACAACAAGCATCGTCGTAATTATAATATAACCACACCCTTTTTTGCCCGAAATGAATTATTGAGTTAAATATTAAGTGTTTTTAAGGTTATAACACAATGACGGAAAGTAAAAAGTATAGCTCACATATTAAGGACTGGCCAGAGGCTGATAGACCAAGAGAAAAATTGTTGAAAAATGGAGAACATACTCTAAGCAATTCTGAGCTACTGGCTATTCTCATAAGAAATGGCACAAAAGGTGAAAGTGCCATTGATTTAGCCAGGAGAATTTTAGAGAAGTTTAAAACATTTCGAAATATGAGCCATACTGATATCTCGCATTGGATGGAAATAAAAGGATTAGGAATGGCAAAAATTGCCCAGATTAAATCTGCTATTGAAATCGGGAGAAGGTTTAGAGAAGATGAAATATCAGAAGAAAAACCCTCAATAGATTCATCAAGAGAGGTGGCAGAAATTATGATGCCCAGGATGAGGGATCTTAAGAAAGAGATTTTTAAAACCATACTTCTAAACTCAAAAAATAAAATTATCGACATCATTGAAATAGAAAAAGGTACAGTTGACCAGGCAAATCCCATATTGCGGGAGATATTCCACCAATGTCTAAAATATTTTGCCTCTTCCATTATATGTGTTCACAATCATCCTTCAGGAAATCCCAATCCCAGCAGTCGCGATAAAAAATTTACTTCAGAGTTAAAACAGGCAGGACAAATTTTGAATATTGAAGTCCTTGACCATATTATTATTGGAGATAATGATTATTTTAGTTTTGCAGATGAAGGTATGTTATAAAAGTAATTTCAGGAGGCTTAAATGGCAAACAATCATAATGAAATTGAAAAGAGATTATGGAGTGTTGCCGATAATTTAAGGGCTAATACTGCCTTAAGAGCTAATGAGTTTTATATTCCAGTATTAGGCCTTATTTTTTTAAGATATGCTGATTATAAATTCCAACTGGCAGAATCAGAATTTGAAAAAGAAAGATCTCAAAGTACGAGACGTACTTCTATTAAAAAAGAAGATTATCAATCACGCGGTGTGCTCTGTATTCCCAAAGAAGCCAGATATTCAACCATTCTAAGTCTTCCGGAAGGTTCCAATATTGGTAAAGCCATTAACGAAGCAATGAAGATGATTGAGGCTCAAAATGAAAATCTCAGAGGTGTTTTACCAAAGAGTTATGACCGGCTGAATGATGATACGCTGATTGCCATACTGAAGTTGTTTTCAGAAATTCCTATGGATGTGGATGGTGATATCTTTGGAAAAATTTACGAATACTTTTTAGGAAATTTTGCCATGGCTGAGGGACAACGCGGCGGTGAATTTTTTACCCCAACCTCTATCGTTAAATTAATTGCTGAGATTATTGAACCATATCATGGTAGAGTGTATGACCCGGCTTGTGGTTCTGCTGGTATGTTTGTGCAAAGTGCTAAGTTTGTGGAGCGTCATCATAAAAAACCCATAAATGAAATTGCTATCTTTGGGCAAGAGAAGGTCGCCTCTACAATTCAATTAGGTAAGATGAATCTGGTAGTAAGAGGCTTAGAAGGAGATATCCGGCAGGGGAATACATTTTATGAAGATACCCACCATTCGCTGCATCGCTTTGATTATGTGATGTCCAATCCACCCTTTAATGTGAGCGGGGTAAACAAAGAAAAGCTTAAAAATGACCCAAGATTTTCTTATGGTATTCCTAGAGCTGATAATGCTAATTATCTATGGATACAGATTTTCTTAAATTCCCTCAATGAAAAAGGAAGAGCAGGATTTGTTATGGCAAATTCAGCTGTTGATGCCGGGCATTCAGAGCTGGAGATTAGAAAGAAAATTATGGAAGACAAAGTCGTGGATATTATGATTGCAGTTGGACCAAATTTTTTCTATACAGTAAGCCTCCCCTGTACATTATGGTTTTTTGACCGAGGGAAGAAAAATACTGAAAGGGAAAATCAAGTCCTCTTTATAGATGCTCGAGAAATATATACTGTAATTGACCGCGCCCATAATGAATTTTCACCAGAACAAATTGAATTTATAGCTAATATTGCCCGCTTATATAGACAAGAAGTAATTGAAATAGAGATGGGTAGCCAGGAATTAATAAACAAATATTTTCCTGAAGATACTTATCAGGATATACCTGGATTATGTAAAGTTACATCAATTGAGAAAATCAGGGAAGAGGGTTATTCATTAAATCCTGGTAGATATGTGGGGATAAAAAAAGAAGAAGATGATGATTTTGATTTTGTGAAAAGAATAACTGAGTTAAATTCAGAGCTGGAGCGACTAAATGAAGAAGCACATCAATTGGAAGAAAGAATTATGCATAATATAGAAAGGATTTTAAATAATCAAGTTTAAAAAACTGTTTAAAAATGATATTGGATTACAGAGATGGTTAAAGATAAATATTGAAATATGGCAAATAATATGAAAGATAAAGAAAAATTGGAAACCTTTAAGATTTCTGAAATATGTGACATTACTTCTAGTAAAAGAATCTACCAAAATGAATATAAAGAAGAAGGAGTACCATTTTACAGATCAAAAGAAATTATTTTAAAGCACAATGGAAGGGAGATACAAGATGTACTTTATATATCAAAACGAAGATATGAAGAAATAAAAAATAAATTTGGAGTACCTGAAGTTGGTGATATTTTATTAACCTCTGTAGGTACATTAGGGATTCCATATATCGTTAAAAAAGATGACTATTTTTATTTTAAAGATGGTAATTTAACATGGTTTAGAAATTTTTCTGAGAAAATATCTAATTTGTATTTGTATTATTGGTTACTATCAGATAATGCCCAGGGTCAAATAAAGTCTGTTAAAATTGGTTCTTCACAATCAGCTTTAACTATTAAGTCATTATTAAACATTAATATACAATTTATAAAGAGTGGTTTGTCCATTTTCGGTTTCCAGGGTATGAAAAGGTCAAAATGGTTGATTCTGAGCTCGGCAAAATCCCCGAAGGCTGGGAAGTAAGAAGTATACTAGATTCTCCTTATTTTCATTATATAAATGAAAGTTGTCCAAAATATGAAGGTGCAAAAGAGTATTTAGCTACAGCAAATATTGAAGGAATAAATATTATAAAAAAAGGTGAATGGGTTAGTTATTCAGAAAAACCTAGCAGAGCCCAAAAAATACCAAAAGTATATTCAGTTTGGTTTTCGAAAATGAAAGAAAGTTATAAAGTATTGGGTTTTACTGAGGAAAATCAATGCTTTGCTAATAGATATATACTATCATCTGGGTTTGATGGATTTAGAACGAGTAAAGAATTTTTTGCTTTTTTATATTGTGTGATAAAATCAAAATATTTCCACCAAAAAAGAGACCAATATTGCACTGGAGCAGTTCAAATTTCTTTAACAAAGAAAGGTTTAGAAAGTATAAAAATTATAATACCATCGAAAAATATTATTTTAAGATTTAATGAAATTATCTTACCAATGATTAATCAAATAATAGTTTCTCAACAAAAAAATAATTGTCTAAAAAATATTCGAGATCTTTTACTCCCAAAACTTATTTCTGGCACTATTGATGTGTCGGACTTAGATATTAAAACTGAGGAGAAAAAATGAATTCAAGTTTTTCCGAATTGGATTTGGCAGAAAAACCTGCCATTAAAACATTCCAATCTCTGGGCTATGAATACTTGAATTGCTATCAAGAAGTTTTTAATGAAGATCAGAATCTGGCAACTCTAGGTAGAAAAACCCCCATGGAAGTTGTGTTGATCCCCCGCTTAAAATCTACTTTAATCTCACTTAATCCAGAAATACCAATTGAGGTTATTGACCAGGCAATAGAGAAAATTACTATGGATTTGAGCAATCTAAACCCGGTCGTAGCAAATAGAGAAATATATAATATGCTGGTAAAAGGCATTAATATCGAAGTCCGAAGAGAAAATGGAGAGATGGAAATCGAAAATGTTAAAATTATTGATTTTGAAGAACCAGAAAATAATGATTTCTTTTTAGCCTCTCAATTCTGGATTACCGGACAGATGTATAAAAGACGAGCTGACCTGATAGGATTTGTTAACGGATTGCCTTTAATATTTATAGAACTGAAAGCCGCTCATAAGAAATTAGAAAATGCCTTCTATAACAATCTTTTTGATTATAAAGATACTATCCCCCAGCTATTCTGGTTTAATACATTTATCATTTTGTCTAATACTTCTGAAGCAAAGGTTGGCACCATTACCTCTGACTGGGAACACTTCACTGAATGGAAAAAAATTAACTCCGAGGGAGAGCAGGGGATTGTTTCTCTGGAGACGATGATAAAGGGAGTGTGTGAAAAGAGAAAGTTTCTGGATATTTTAGAGAATTTTATTCTTTATCAGAATATGGATGGTTCCATGATAAAAATTATGGCTAAAAATCATCAATATTTGGGAGTGAATAACGCCATAGAAAAATTTATAGAATTAAGAAGCAAGAAGGAAGAAAATAAAAAGCTTGGCGTCTTCTGGCATACCCAGGGCAGTGGAAAAAGTTTTTCCATGATATTTTTCTCTCAGAAGATATTAAGAAAATTTAGCGGTAATTACACCTTTTTGATTGTTACAGACCGGGTAGCCTTGGATGAGCAGATATACAAAAATTTTGTAAGTGTCGGTGCGGTTACCGAAGATGAAGTGCATGCTAAGAGTTGTCGCCATTTGAGACAACTCTTAAAAGAGGACCATAGAAATGTATTTACCCTGATTCATAAATTCAGTTCAGAAGAAGAAAATCTTTATCCCCTTAATGAACGTGATGATATTATCGTAATTACCGATGAAGCACATCGAACTCAATATGATACCCTGGCTCTGAATATGAGAAAGGCCTTGCCTAACGCCTCTTTCATTGCCTTTACTGCTACGCCATTGATAGTGGGAGAAGAACGTACCAAAGAAACCTTTGGAGATTATGTCAGTATCTATAGTTATAAACAATCTACTGATGATAAAGCAACAGTTCCTCTTTATTATGAAAATAGAATTCCAGAAGTTCAGCTTGATGTGGAAAAATTTTCTGAAGAATTAGAGGACCTCCTGGATGAGGCAATGCTGGATAGCAGACAGGAAGAAAAACTTAATCGAGAATTCAGCAAAGAATATCAGATTATTACCCGTGAGGACCGATTGGAGAAAATTGCCGAAGATATTGTAACACATTTTGTTAGCAGAGGATACCAGGGGAAAGGAATGGTAGTTTCCATTGATAAACCTACTGCTGTCAGAATGTATGATAAGGTCCAAAAATACTGGGAACAATACATTGCAAAGCTGGAGAGAGAATTAGAATACTGTGAAGATGATTTTGAAAGGGAAATGATAGAGAAAAAAATCCAGTATATGAGGGAAACCGATATGGCAGTAGTAGTGAGTGGAGAACAAAATGAAATAAGTAAATTTAAGAAGTTGGGGTTAGATATACAAAAGCATAGGGAACGAATGAACAAAGAAGATTTAGACAAAAAATTCAAAGATGCTAAAGATCCTTTTCGGCTGGTTTTTGTCTGTGCCATGTGGCTAACCGGATTTGATGTGCCGAGTTTATCCACTATTTATGTAGATAAGCCGATGAAAAATCATACCCTAATGCAAGCTATTGCCAGGGCAAACAGAGTGTTTAAAGACAAACCAAATGGATTAATAGTTGATTATATAGGAATTTTTAGAAATTTGAAAAATGCGCTGGCTATTTATAGTCCCGGTGACTCGGTAATTGATTATCCAGTTGTGCCTAAAGAAAAGTTAATTGAAAAGCTGGAAGGTATTATTGGGCAAATGCTGGAGTTTTGTAAAGATCAAGAAATTAAGGTCGAGGCTATTTTAGAAAGTCAAGGATTTGAGAGAGTTAAAATGCTTGATGATGCAGTTGATAAGGTCTTGATTAATGATGATATAAAAAATCAGTTTATTTCTCTGGCTAATGATATTAAAAAATTTTACAAAGCTATCCTGCCGGATTTACAGGCAGATAGGTTCCGTAAATATTATGAATTATTTAGAGCAATTCAAGAAAAAATTTATTCCCTGAGCCCTGAAATAGATATTTCAGAAGTTAAAGAAAAGTTGGAAACCTTACTTGATGAGTCAGTGATGGTAGTAGATATCCAGAAAGATAAGGAAAAGTATTATAAGAATAAATTTGATCTGAGCAAAATTGATTTTGAGAAAATCAGAAAGGCTTTCTTTGAAGGTAAAAAATATATAGAAGCTGAAAAATTGAAAAATGCAGTAAGTAGAAAAATTAATTTAATGGTGATGCTGAATAAGTCGAGAAAAGAATTTTTGGAAAAATTCCAAAAACTAATTGAAGAGTATAATTCCGGAGCAATTAATATAGAAATGTTTTTTAAAGAGCTGATGGATTTAGCTAAACAATTAAACGAAGAAGACAAACGACATATAAGGGAAGGTCTTACTGAAGAAGAATTAGCCGTTTTTGATTTACTTTATAAACCAAATCTAAGCGAGAAAGATGAAAAGCAAGTTAAACTGGCGGCCAGAGAATTGCTTGTCAGGCTTAAGCAAGAGAAACTAGTTTTAGAATGGCGTAAAAAGCAACAAGCCAGAGCAAGTGTAATAGTAACCATAGAAGATGTATTAGATAGATTTCTACCGGAAAGCTATGGCAAAGATATTTATCAAGAAAAATGCCAGCAGGTATATCAGCATATCTATGATTCCTACTTTGGTGCCGGGAAAAGCATATATGAGGGTGTAGTAGCGTGAAGTTTTCATATTTTGCATATTTTAAAAAAGTAATTTCTAAAGAATGTTTTTATAGAAATAATAAATTGTAAATAGTCAAGTTATGATTTTTTACACTTATAAATTATGAAAAAGGTATTTATATGGAACTTTATAATCCAGAAAGTTTTAATTTGCCACCCTTGCTTATAGTAAAGAGAACATCGAGAAAAAATATGGAGAATGACATCAAGGTAAAAAATTTTATAGATACACATTTACTTCTTGATAACAATTTTCATAAGCTATTTTTAGACATCTTAGAAAAAAGTGATGAAATACTAAAAGTAAGTAGAGAAGAACCAAGCTACAAAGATTTTGGTTTGCAAAAGATTTTTGACTATTTATCATCAAAAGATATGAAAAAAATTAATACAGATAAAGAAAATACTAAAACAAAATTACCATTGGAACGGGAGTTTATTTTATATTTTGTTAATAATTTTATGAAAAGAATTAATTCAAATAGTGATACTGAATCTTTAATAAAGATTTTAAATCCATTATTTTTAGAAACAAAGAAAAAATTGTTAAGTTTAAGCGAAAAAATTGAAAATGCAATCTGTGAGTATGAAGAAAAGAATAAAAAAGTTAGATTAGATATTCTTAGCTCTACAAATTTCTATTTTTGTAATAAATGCAACAAAATAGTTTCTAAGATGAAATTTACTCCCAAAAAATGTCTTTGTGGTGAGGAAATAGATAAATTATCAAAGGTTGATAAAAAATCTATTAGCCATTTCAATGAAAATTTACTTAATTTTATTAATAGTAACTATTGGTTAGAATTTGGAGTAGGGCATTTACTTAAACAGAATAATTTTCGTATATTAATTGGTTATGATGTCTTGGGAAATTCTGGAGTATGTCATGAAATTGATAATATTGTTTACTGTCCTAATGAAAATTTCAGATTTTTTTGCGAATGTAAAAATACTGATGTAAAAGAGAATGATGTTTTTATTTTTTCAGGGAAAATGTTAGATATTGGTGGAACTCGTGGTTATATTTTTACTACAGCTGAGAATACTTCAGAAAATATAAAGCGTTTAGCTAGATCCAAAAACATTAATATTATTGAAAATGTATTAAATAAAGATCCAAAAGATTTAATTTGTGAAATAAAAGAATAATAGAAATTAAAATAAATAACTGAGATTAAATGGTGATTTGTTATGGTAGAGTTAAAAGATATTTTTATATGTCATGCAAGTGAAGACAAGGAAATCATTGTTAAGCCTTTGTTAGTTGCTTTAGACAAAGAAAATATTTCATATTGGTATGATGAAGCTGAAATTAAATGGGGAGATAGTATTCCTAATAAAATAAATGAAGGCCTTAGAATCTCTCGTTATGTAATTGTTATACTTAGCAATAATTTCTTGTCAAAGAATTGGCCACAAAGAGAATTAAACTCTGCATTAAATATTGAGTCATCAACTGGAGAGGTAAAGATTCTTCCTATAATTGTGGGAAATGATGAAGTAAAAGCGAAAATTCTTCATCAATATCCAATTCTTAATGATAAGAGATATATTATTTGGAAAGATGATGTCAATGATGTTGTTGAAGAATTAAAAAGATGCCTCCAGAGAAGTAGTAAAAAAATAAAACACAAGAATTCGGTTACAAAAAAGACAAATCTAGATATCCCTATACCTAAAATACCTAAAGAGTTTTCACAATTAGAAAAAGATCGATTTATAAAAAACACATTTAGTATTATAAGACAATATTTTAGAAATGCCTTGAACAAATTAAAGAATCAATACCCAGAAATAGAATTTGACATAGATGATATCGATAATTTTAAATTTATTTGTGCAATATATAAAAATGGAAAATTACTTAATAAAAGTAAGATTTGGGTTGGTAGTCCAATCTCTGATAGCGGAATTGCTTATAGTGAAGGTAATTTTAGTTATGGGGATAACAGTTCGTATAATGATTGGCTTACTGTGGATGATGATGGATTTAATTTGGGTTTAAAGCCATCTGGTTTTTCAATGCATGTTGAAGATTTTAAAGAAGATAAAATGTTATCTTCTGAAGAAGCGGCAAAGTATTTATGGATTCGTTTTACAAATTATTTAAATTTTAAGAGATAAAAAATAAAACTAAATTATTTTTTATTAATTAAAGGTGCCGAGAAAGATTCACTAAATGTATTTATGCAGATATTAAATTACACTCTTGAATAATTTAGGAGGTTTAAAATGGTAAAACCAAAAATTAATAATATAGAAGAGATGAAAGAACTGCTTGCAGAACCAAAAAATAGGATTAAATTAGATGATTTTGTAACAAAACAATTAAAAGATTTCATAAATAAAACCTCTTTTGAACAATTTTCAGCCCAAGATTCGAACTTACAAAAAAATGATTTTTTAGATCGACTGAAAAGATATGAAGAAATTCTGAAAGACTTCCAGAGGATTCTTATCCTTCTTGCTCGATGGGGCAACAAAGAACAATTGTTAATACTTAAAAAATGTTTTAAACGTTTAGCGGAAATAGAAAATGGATCATTTAATTCAGGCATTTGGGCTCATCTCAGATGGTTTCCAATCCAAGTTCTTATGTATTCTTCAGGCATTGCTGCCTTACCTGTTGAAAACTATTATGCATTAAAAATAATATTAATGACTTACGCTTTTTTGCCAAACTATTCAATAAGAAATGAATATCTTCCAATCTTAGTTCCGACAAATGAAGCCCTTTCTCACATAAATGATAACTTTAAATTGATACCTGGGCAAGAACGAAAAAGAGTACCAAGAAGTGAATATCTCTTTGAATTTTTAGAATCATCGTTACAGGAGCTCTTATTTCTTGGAAAAGATTATGAACGACTTTTTGATGATTTTGAAGTTTATAATGCACTTATTTATACTGATGTTGCAAAAAGAGATTTTTATCCCATAGGTAGATTTGGATATAAATACAGACAGGAAAGAGAAAATGGTCCGATAAATCGGTTAGTTGAAGAAGCTAAGAAGAGAAAAGATAAATGGCCCCCATTGCAATTAGGAATGTTTGATGGTTCTTTAAATAGATTTCTTGAACTTTCTGAAGGCCTAAAACAAAGGATTAAAGAACTTTCTTGGTTTTGAGTTGTAGAAATAAAGAATATAAAATGTTACTAAAATAAAAAATATAATTGAAAGATAAAATGTAAATGTTGATAGATAAACTTTTAGACATTTAATTGAAAAAGAAATTGTTTATTCTTGAAATGAATTCAAATATCAGTATTTGCGGATAACAATGAGAATAATCAACTGATAAAGGAGTTTTTCTTATGCCAATCCATGAAAGTAGTATAAATTTTAAAAATCTTATAAAAGATTTAGCTGAGATTTATCCCTATGATGTAGATGAAGTAGTGCTGGTAGAGCTTATTGCAAATGCGTTAGATGCTAAAGCGAAGAGAATTTCAATTGAGTTTAATCAAGAAAAGAAAAGCCTTATTGTTACTGATGATGGGAAAGGAATGACTGATGATAATTTCAAAGAGTATCATGATTTTGCTGCTGGTCTTAAAACGCGGGGCACCGGAATAGGGTTCGCTGGTGTAGGGGCAAAGATTAGTTTTAATATTGCAACAAGAGTTGTTAGTGAAACTGTTAGTCAATCTTTTAGTGGAGGTTCTAATTGGTATCTACAACCAAATGGAAAGTTAATTTGGGAAGACTTTGTTCCTGAAAATCTCGAAGAACATGGAACAAGAGTGGAGGTGTTCTTTTCTGATGATACGAACCTATCATTTTCCTCGTCGGAAGATATATTTAAAATAATAATAAGACATTATCTCCCGCTATTGGACGAAAAATATCTTGGAGAAATATATAGTAGACTAGATTTATATTCTGAGGACCTAAGATTTATAGTAAATAATCAAATTATAGAACCTATCAAAATACAGGATTATTTTGATCTTGATAATGTTAAAACATCTGTTTTTAAAAGAACTGAGAGAAGAATAGGTTATGGCATATTTGGTTTATCTTCCGAAGAGTATCCTCTCGGTGCTGATATCTCTGGAGTTTTATTATGTTGTTATGGAAAAGTAATTAAGTCAGATTTATTCAATCAATTTCCCGGGAATATTGGTCCACGAATTTTCGGAGTGGTGGAAATTCCAGAATTCATTCATTTTTTAACCACCTCTAAAACGGATTTTATAAAGAATTTGAGACATCGTGAATTTGAAATGCTATATTCACCCGTCAGAAATAAATTTAAAAGCTGGTTGGAAGAGTTAGGCGTTCAGTCTTCTGAGGTCATTGGTAGTGATGAAGCAATCAAATTAGAGAGAGAATTAAGAAAACTATTAAATGATGTTCCAGAACTTTCAGATTTTTTTGGTTTTAGAGCTAGTAAAAATGTTTTCACACCTGATAGTAGCGGAATGGTTAATGTAAGTAATCAAGAAGGAACAGATATAACTTTCCCTGATGGAGAAGGCCAAAAAGGAGAAGTTGGAATCACAGACATAGGTGAAAACCCTGGACAGGCTTTTATAGAAGAAAAAAATAAAGGTTCAGAACGTGCAAAACCAATAAGCCGGGTAAGTCATCGAGGACCTAAGATTACTTTTGTAGATGCAGGGGATCGGACAGATTTAGCCTGGGTAGATGGAAATAATATTTCAATTAATTGTAGCCACCCTTCTTATATTAAAGTTCGTTCTAACCCTACATCAAGAAGAATCCATAATTTGTTTGCAATTGCCAGTGCAATACAAAGATTTATAGTTAGCGAAAATAGTGACGAAAAGTTCATGTTCATAGACAAAATGATGTCTGCTTGGGGGAAAAATAGATGAATAATAAACAATTGTCGTTTGTTTCATTTGAACATACCAAAGATGGTTTTAGATTATTTTTGCCGTTAGATGATTTTGTTTTTGATGAACAAGACTATGAAGTACAATTTAAGAAAGCTGTAATAATATATGAGAAATCGATAAAAAAAATGAAAATGATCCTTAATGAAATAGATGATATCAGACAAAAGCATAAAACATTACCTGCGCAAAAAGTTTGGGACCTTGGGAATAAAATATTTGAATTACAAAATAATTTAAGTGATATATCTTTACAAATTGATGGGCTTTATCATCACCTTGTTCGTGATCTTAATGTAAAAAGAAAGTGGTTAGAGAAAGTGATAATTTTTCGAAGATATATACCTGATAGAAAGGCAATTCCAAAGTCTATGAATTGGGGTAAATGTGAGAAAGGTACTCGAAGAGTAGCGGAAGAATTATATAGAAAGTTCAATTTAGATAAAAATGGATGAATTCCAAATTGAAAATGTTTTAAAAGATTTTTATGAAAATGAACATTTCTTTTCTCAGGAAGACTTTCTTTATTTTGCTGAGACTGACGAAGATGAAATAATTCTCAATAATACTTTTTGCAATGATTCACGATTTATTTTGATATCTGATGAATACTTGATTAAAAAATATTTTATATCAACAAAAACACTCTTTAAATGGTTCTGTAGATTGAGCCTTAAGTTAGCTAAGAGTAAAACGTTTAGATTAAGTCAGAAACAACTTTATATTTCTTTTAGTTTTCTCTGTAAAAACGAGCGATTTAATTATTTACCATCTAATCTTGTGTCTTTTGGTAAGCACTATGGTTTTATTGATGAAGATCCCTATAATAATGAGCAATATATTTTCCCTATTGTATACATTCTATTATTTATGAATGGAACAAAACCTAATAGAGTCATTAATAGAATAATTGAAAAAACTTCTTCAAGTAAAACAATTAAAAATATCAAATTTGAATATCTATGTGAGATCTTTTTTGAAGAAGGATTGTTAAATTTAAGAGATAGAGAGAGTTATATTATAAAGTCAAGAGAAGGATTGTTAACGGGTAATAAACTCACACTTAATGAAATAGGAATTATTAAAAATATAACAAGAGAAAGAGTAAGACAAATTGAAAAAAGAGCCTGGAAGAAGTTAACTCATAATTCTCTTTCAGATATTTTCGCAGCAGCTCTAATTTGTAAAATAATAAGCAAACAGGGAAGTTTAATCTATTCGAAAAATTCTTATGAAGCACTTCTAATAAGTTTTCTTGCTAAATGCTCAAAGGTCCCTATTTTGAATTGTCAACATATTAATAAGTTAATTTTAGGAGACCATTTAAAGAATTACTGCAATTTTGAAGCCAGTTTTCAGATTACCAAATATGTTAACAGTCAATCATTTTTTGAGCAATTAAATTCTGATAAATCAATATGCTTAATCAAGAAAGATTTACAAAATCTATCAATAGCTATTTCTGAATACTGTAAAACGAAGCTTACTAAAGAACAAAAAGTATATTTAGTATTAAAGGAAATAGGTAAACCTGCTCATTTCTCAAGAATTGCAGAAGTTTATAATTCTCTCTTTCCACATAATCCTTCTATTGAGCGTAATATTCATTCAGTGTTAAGTCGTGAAAAAAATGGAGTAGTTTGGATTGGTATCCGTGGTACATACGCATTAAAGGAATGGGGATATGAACATCCTTCGGATACTCTATTCGAAACAGTAAAAGAAATCGTCCAAAATAAATATAAAGAAATAAATAAGCCAGTTCCTTTTAATGTAATTGTAGCTGAAATCAGTAAATATAGGAGGATAATCAATAAAAACAGTCTCGTAATTGCCTCACACTGCAATTCATATTTAGAAAGGATAGGTAGAGACTCTTTTATTCCTAAAGAATCCAAAGAAAAGTCAAACAAGGGAGGGTTCTCCGTTTGATGATTATTCTAAATATGGAGCTAAGAAAAAACTCCATAGAAAGTATTTTATGGGGTCAGGCTTTATAATTTCATTGGAGGTAAAAGTAAATGGAAATAATAGGATATTCAGAGAAAGGATTAATTAACTCACTCTGTTATGAATTAAAATATTCGCAGAATAATTTACAACTTCTTAATAATCTTCAAGGTTAATATAAAAGGCCAAGAATTAGAATATAATAGAAATATTAGTTAGATAATTTGACATTATCCAATTAATGCATTATTATGTCTATAGTAAATAGATAAAATAATACAATAATTTGAGAATATCCAATGAATGCAAGAAAAAATAAAAAGCATAAGCATACTAGAAAAGGTATAGAAATGATCAGAAAGCTTTCCGAAGAAGGGAAGCAAATATTCACTATTATTGATGCTAAAAAAATTGCTCAGTCTTGTGAGATTTCTGAACAGTATGTAAATGAAGCATTGTACTATCTTTCTCAAGATGGATGGATAACGAGACTTAAGAGGGGGTTGTATTTGATTTCATCGACCTTTCCCGGGATAGTACCAGCTCATGAATTTGAAATTGCTATGTTTTTAGCTAAGCCTGCTGCTATTAGTCATTGGTCAGCGTTATATTTTCATGGTATGACTGAACAAATACCTCAGAAAGTATATGTAACAACTTCAGGAAATATTTCTGTTCCGAGAAAAATAAGTTTACCAGGTGATAATCAAAGAAGTTTTATCAGAAAGGTAAATAATGTGATATATATATTTATTAAAGTTAAAAAGGAGAGGGTTTTTGGCATTAAGGAATACTGGATAGGCGAAAAAAAAGTTACTATCACAGATCCGGAAAGAACACTAATAGATGGTTTAATCTCTCCAAAATATTTTGGAGGTTGGGCTGAGGTATATAATGCATTTAATTTATACATTTCAAAAGTTAATTTAGACAAAATGATAAGTTATGCTTTGCATCTTGATACAGCAGTAGCCAAGAGGTTAGGTTGGATCTTAGAAAAAAATGGAGTTGAGGATAAAAAATTGCAAAAGCTATTATCTTTACCTGTCAAGGGTTATCGCACTCTTAATTCTGCTGGTTCTCGAAGGGGACCTTATAATAAAAAATGGATGATTCAAGAAAACATTTCAGTAAAGGAAACCAAATGAAGCCTATTAGAAGAAGATTAGAAGATGCAAGGCAGGAAAGTGGTTTGTCGTGGGAAATAATTGAAAAAGATTATATTATTTCTTGGATTTTAGCTGGCATTGCAGCTAATGAATCGCTACAAAGAAGCTTAATATTTAAAGGGGGTACTGCTTTAAAAAAATGTTATTTTGGGAACTATAGATTTTCAGAAGACCTTGATTTTTCTTCAAAAAATAACGTTCTGGTAGAAAATCTTCTTGAGCAAGAGATTAAAAGAGCTTGTGAAATAGCTAATAAATTAGTTCAAAATTTTTCTCCTCTTGAATTAAAGCTAGAAAGGTACAAAGAAAAAGAAGACCATCCTGATAGACAAGAAGCTTTTGTTATAAGGGGCAAATTCCCTTGGCAGAGGCAATTTTTACCAAAGGCGAAGATTGAAGTTACCATAAATGAACCGGTTCTGGTCAACCCCATAAAAAGAAAAATTATTCATGGCTATCAAGAGGATTTATCACAGGAAATATATGTTTATACACTTGAAGAGATTATAGCTGAAAAAATGCGCGCAATATTGCAACATTTTAAAAAATTAGAAGAACGAGGTTGGACAAGGTCAAGGGCAAGAGATTATTATGATATATGGAGAATCTTGAATTCTTATACTAATGATTTAAATCTTAAAATAATACCATCAATATTTTTCAAGAAGTGCGAAGTTAAAAATATTGATTTTTCAGGACCTGAAGTATTCTTTGATAAAATTTTAATAACATATATTGCTGATACGTGGGAACAATGGTTGAGTCCCTTAGTTCCAGATCTACCTAAGTTTCAATTAGTAATAGATGATTTAAGGCTAAAAATCTATCAGTTGTTCTTAAATTAGATAAAGAGAATATTGGATTTTATTTAATTTGTTCTTAATTTTATTCTAAATAATAATATGTCGAGTAGAACAGGGGACGGCAGACTGTGTGAAAACTAATTAATATTTTTTTAATTATATCTCTAACTGTAATCATTTTCTTGGTTAATTTTGTTCTTTGACAGTATAATAGAAAAGAAAAAGGAAATACCGGCCTCCTATACCGGTACTGCCTCTCTATTTTCTTGTAATCTCCTTATCATCTCCTTAA
>LDZU01004003.1_pt1 | contig 15992 bp, 9 predicted proteins | sample 615531 | NCBI WGS metagenome assembly LDZU01 (sample SAMN03408293, study PRJNA278302) | terrestrial metagenome | isolation source: oil reservoir sample SB2 | place: USA: Alaska, North Slope, Schrader Bluff formation | collected 2011-09 | reverse complement strand
CTTCCGGAGACCGAGAGCGTCCTTGGAAAACTGGCGCTCGATGGCAGAATAACCGGCTCGTGGATGGATCATGAGATAAGGTTTTTTAGACACACTCCTCATCTATAGAGCATGATGGATGTGCTCCTCCTAGCAGATCTGCACGGAAACTACGGAAAAGTTGACGCTTTTCTTGGCTACGACTACGATGCGGTCATAATCGCTGGTGACATAACCAATTTCGGTCCACTTGAACCTGTAGAGTCATTACTCTCCTCCTTCGAGGTGCCATGTTTTGCAATACCAGGCAACTGCGATCCCCGCGAGATCGTCGACGTGCTCGAGCGTTCGGATGCGGTCTGTCTCCATAACTCCTGGATCTCCCTTGGCAAGGTAACATTCGCCGGGCTGGGTGGCTCGAACAAGACCCCCTTTGACACACCGTTTGAACTGACGGAAGAAGAGATCGATAAAGAACTGGGGCGGATTGTCAGGTACATGGAGCGGAACGTTCACAACGTCCTGATCAGCCATGCGCCGCCATACAAGACGCTGGACACCGTCGGCGCGAACCACGTCGGCAGCCAGAGCATAAGAAAGCACATGACCGGTTTCGACCTGGTCTGCTGCGCCCACATCCATGAGGCACGGGGGATCACCACGGCAGACGGTGTCACCATCGTCAACCCGGGACCTGCATCGGATGGATACGGCGCTCTCATCCATTTCGGGAATGAGCCAAAAGAGATCCGTATTGATCTGATCAGCGTTTGAACAGCAGCATCTCAAGATACGAGGTGTAGATCGGTGGACCATCTACACCCACCTCTTTTGCAATCGCACCAATCCTTGCGGCGGCATCGTCTCTACCGTCTTCGGTCAGGATCTCGATCTCGATGAACGTCCCGAGCCCCTCGACGGTGTCGAGTGTTATGGTCACACCTCCCATATAGTAGAACTCGCGCGTCTTGGAGACAGTGGCTGCGCGCCGGAATCCAAGGCAGGAGAGCATCGTCTCGAGGGTCTCGCCGGAGTTCACCGCCAGGTTATGCTCTTCCCGGGCCTTTGCGCCGCCAACACGAACCTTCGGGCCTTTGTAGGTCAGGGTGACTCCGGTATCATCGTAACGGACCCGCAGCGCTTCATCGGTCTCTCCGAAATCGCGGTGCGGAGCGTTGTAATAGACGTCCCGCTCCTGTTCTCTCCTGCCCTTTCGCGCTCCCATCGCCTCCAGCCGGGACCTGATGGCATCGAGACCCCTGACCGCAAACTTTGCCTCCACCTCTAGCATAACCCTCGCATCAGGTTTGCTCTCTGGAATGATGATATATACCATTCCATCCTAATGAAATGGAACAATGTGACAGGGGTGCGCGGTGCACCGCTGCGGGAATGCCGCAGCGGGAGGCTGCTGTGCACCAACTAACCATGGTGAATGGAAATGGCAGTTCAGGAAGGAGATTTTGTCAGGATCAGATACACCGGGCGTATCGGTGGAGACGTTTTTGATACCACAGATGAGGAGATTGCAAAGGAAGAGGATATCTACAATCAGATGACGGAATACGGCCCGGTAACCATCCGCCTTGGAAGCCACCACATCCTTGCCGGTCTTGAAGAGGAACTGATCGGAAAGGAGGTTGGCACGGAAGGGGAGGTCGAGATCCCGCCCGAGAAGGCGTTCGGAGAGCACGACGAGAACGAGGTGAGGTCTTTCCCGGTCACGCAGTTCCGCGAGAAGCCCGAACCCGGGATGCGGGTCAGCATCGAAGGCAGGGAGGGTGTGGTCATCAGCGTCATAGGGAGGCGCGCGGTCGTTGACTTCAACCATCCCTTCGCCGGGAAGAGCGTGCACTACACCTACAGCATACTCGAGAAGGTCGAGGATCAGGCGGAGCAGATCAGGGGTCTAATCAGGATCTTCGCCCGCCGGAACGATATCGATCTCAGGATCACCGATGGGACGGTCGAACTCGAGCTGCCTCATGATATCATCTATGACCGGCGCTGGATGGTCTGGCGGGGGAATCTGATCAGCCAGGTCTTCGAATACTATCCTGAGGTCAGCAAGGTCGTCATGAAGGAGACGTTCACCCGCCCGCCCTCGACCGAGCTGGAGCCAGAGATAGAAAAGACTGAGACTGCTGAGATGGAAGAGAGCGGGGAGTCGGAGGAGTAAATTCTCCGCTCCTGTAATTTGCTTTTTTGAAGGGTTTTGCACTGGCAGGTAACTGTCCCGGCGATGGCGCCGCTCATCCCCCTGCCCCCGGGAAGCCATCAAATCAACGATTACTCTCCACGTTTCCAGGTATTGAGCGGGGGAGTTGCCAAACCAGTTCCCCGGCGCCCCGGATCACTCGTGTTGAACCTCTTTCGCCGACCACAGTGCGAGGGGGTTTTGGCAAGTGCGCGGTGATCGGCGATGGCGCCGTGCCTGGAACAGGAATGAGACGATCCAGGGTTTGTCGCCTCCACGGACACTGTGCCGGCCCGGCCGTGTCCTTATTTAGGTGGCGGGCCGTACCTATTCTGAATCAATGGCGACACTACAGGGTATGAGCGGGATCGACCTCCGGGCTCTCGTTGGGGAGGCCTCCGAACGCCTCCCTCTCTGGGTCGGCAAGATCTACCAGTTCGACGCAAAGACCCTGGGCATCAGGTTGAACGGCGAGGACCGGGCAAAATACCTGCTGATCGTGGAGGCCGGGAAACGGGTTCATTTCACCGCGGAGTTCCCGACACCCCCAAAACACCCTCCAGGGTTTGCGATGCTGCTTCGAAAGCACCTGGACGGCGGAAAGGTGCTTGGCATACATCAGTTCGGGCTTGAACGCGCGATATGCCTCGATATAGGGAAGAGAGAGACGACCTATCACCTCATCTTTGAGTTGTTTGATGAGGGGAACGTCGTCCTCTGCGACGAGGGGTATACCATCATCAAACCGCTATGGCACCACCGGTTCAGGAGCCGGGAGGTGGTCCCCGGCGCGGTATATGCCACCGGAGGACCTGACTGCTCAACCCTCTCCCCCGATGAGTTCCGGGCGATGCTTGCTGCGTCCGACCGCGATATCGTCCGGACGCTCGCCGTCGACTGTCTCCTCGGCGGCGCATACGCCGAAGCGGTCTGCCGGATGGCAGGAGGTTATCGAGAGGTTCTCGACATTCAGCGAGGCGCTGGATGAGTTCTACCCGCCGGCAGCCGGCGAGAAAGAAGAGACTGCACCCGGAAAACCCCGCCTCTCCCGGGAAGAGGTGATCCGGCAGCGCCAGGCCGAGGCGATCAGGGGGTTTGAGAAGAAGATTGAGCGCTACGAACGCGTAGTGGAGGCGATCTACGAGAACTACACAACGGTTGCCGGGATCCTAGCGGCGCTCGATGAGGCAAGCAGAACCCGTTCCTGGCAGGAGATCGAGGCTATACTCAGGTCAAACCGCGACAACCCGGCAGCGAAGATGGTCTGCGCGGTGCATCCCGCCGAGGCAGCGGTGGAACTCGACCTCCAGGGGGAGCGGGTGAAGGTCTACGTCCACGAGAGTATCGAGCAGAACATCGGCCGCTGCTACGACCAGATCAAGAAGTTCAAGAAGAAGAGGGCGGGTGCAGTTGCGGCGATGGAGCGGGCGGTCCCGGAGAGACCGCGGCCGAAACGGGATATCCCTCTCCAGAAGAAGCGGTGGTACCACCGGTTCCGCTGGTTCGTCACCAGCGACGGTGTCCTTGTCATCGGTGGCCGGGACGCCTCCCAGAACGAGGAACTCGTCAGGAAGTACATGGAGGGCGGCGACCTCTTCGTCCACGCCGATGTCCATGGCGGGAGCGTGGTCATCGTGAAGGGCAGGACAGAACGCATGGACGAGGCCGCGCAGTTCGCCGCATCCTACTCCAACGCCTGGAAGGCCGGGCATTTCACCGCCGACGTCTATGCCGCCAGGCCCGAACAGGTGAGCAAGACCGCCGAGTCCGGGGAGTACGTGGCACGAGGCGCTTTCGTCGTCAGGGGTGAACGGCAGTACTTCAGGGACGTCCCCCTGGCCGTAGCCATCGGTCTTCAGGTCTCGCCGGAGGTCGCCGTCATCGGCGGTCCGCCTGCTGCCGTCGCCGGGCGTGCCAGTGTCCGGGTCGAACTCCGTCCGGGGCAGTTTGAGCCAAACGACACGGCAAAGAAGGTTGTCCGGGCGCTCAGGGACAAACTCCCGGAGGACGAGTGGAAAGGGCTCAAGAACGCCCTGAACACCGAGGCGGTTGCTGCTTTCGTCCCGCCGGGGGGATCCGATCTCATAGAGTCATGAAGGCCGAAGTCCGTGAGATGAAGAACCAGTTTGGCGAGATCCGTCTCTTCCCTGAGACGCTCGACGACCTCTGGCACCTCTCCCACCTGATCCGGCCGGGGGATCTCGTCTTTGCGACGACATTCCGCGGCGTGGAGACGGCGACCGATAAGATCCGCCCCGAGAAGGTCGAGAAACGACCGGTCAGGCTCGGAATCCGCGTCGAGAAGGTGGAGTTCCACCAGCACACAAACCGTCTCCGGGTCTCCGGCGTCATCGAGAGCGGGGTGGACGTCTCCGCACACCACACCCTGAATCTCGAGACAGGGTTTGAGATCTCGGTCATAAAACGCTGGCGCGCCGTCGACTGTGAACGGATCCGGCGCGCCGTCGCCGCCTCCGAGTATGGTGTGGTTCACGTCGTGAGCATCGAGGAGGGCGAGGCCCAGGTCTACCGCCTCCGCCAGTTCGGCCCGGAGTGGGTGACCACCGTAACAGTCGGCAGCAGCAAGGGCGCCGGAACCGGCAGCAGCCGATCGGCGCTCTTTGAGAAGACGCTCGAGGCGGTATCGGGAGTAACCGGGCCTCTCGTCGTCGCGGGGCCCGGGTTTGTGAAGGACGAGTTCGTGGATTACGTAAAGACCCGCGACCCCGACCTCGCCGGGCGGACGGCCGCCGTCGAGACGCGCCGGATCGGGCGGGGCGCTGTGCAGGAGGTCATCGGCCAGGGCGTCATCGAGAGGCTGCTCGGCGATCTCCACCTTGGAAGGGAGGTCACGCTTATGGAGGAGGTCCTGCTCCGGATCGCCACCGGGGGCGCCGTCGCATACGGCATCGGGGATGTCCGCAAAGCGGTCACATACGGCGCCGCGGAGACGGTGCTGGTCACCGACACCCTGCTCCGGGATGAGGAGACCGCAACACTCATCGAGCAGGCCGAGCAGATCAACACCACGATAGTGGTGATGAGCACCGAGTTCGAGCCTGGAGAGCGCCTGGAGGCGATCGGTGGTATGGCGGCGCTCCTGCGCTACAAGATCGAGTGATGCCCGGATAACGGCATGGCGGAGGAGGTCGGGGCGGTTTGAGGGAGAGGTGGAGGCAGACAGGCCATAATACTCTCCACCCCGACAGTATGCGCGGAGACCGCCGGACGTGTTTGCTCATGGTTTGATCTGCCCCGTCTCTCCTGGATGATGAATGCCCACGCGGCGGCTGCTCCACGATGGCGGTGCTGGGAACTGGAAACAGGATTTTGCTGGAGGGTGTTCACATTGGCGGCAGAGATCTGCTCATACCCTGCGGCACGGTTTCGATGGAGAATCGCCGTCCCCTCTCTTCTTCCGCGTCTCAGAGTACAGTCTCTCTCCCCGTGCCGGGGGGGTTTTATCAAACCACGGAGGTGTGTGGTGGTTTGATGCCCTCCGCCTCAGCCGGCAAGGTGGTACCTACTTTTATAACCGGAGAACTCCCAGTACTGTAATAATTTGCCAATCCAGGAGAGTGACCGGGATAGGCGGTTTTCCATCGTCAGCCCGCTGTCCCGGGAGGAGTCTCATCTCCAGGAGCGGCGCAGCACGGGTGTCACGATGAGCGAGAAACCGGGAGCAGATGAGGCCGAGAAGACACGGCCGAAGACCCGTATCGAGAAACAGGTCGAGCACAGGAATCGGATAAAAAGGACGCTTGTAGCCTGCTTCATGGGCATCCTGGTCGGGGGTCTCTCATTCTACCTCGCAGGCACACCTGACCCGGCAACAGGTCTTCAGGAGAACGCTATTATCGGTATACTCCTCCTTGCTGCAGGTGTTGTCTTCCAGAAATATGTCTTCATGTTCATCGGCGTCGATTACATGGAACTCTCCACCAAAGACTGGTTCTACCAGAGTTTTATAACGTTTGCACTCTGGTTTATGACCTGGACGATCTTCCTCACGACAACTGTCCTTCTGTGATCACCCATGCGTATTGCCGTTGTACACCGCGATAGATGCCATCCCGTCAAGTGCGGAACAGAGTGCATCATCTACTGCCCGCGCGTCAGGACGGGCGATGAGACCGTCATCATAGGCGATGACCAGAAAGCCGTCATATCCGAGGAGCTATGTGTTGGCTGCGGTATCTGCGTGAAGAAGTGCCCCTTTGATGCCATCGATATAGTCAACCTCCCCGAGCACCTTGACCAGCCTGTCCACCGCTACGGCAGGAACGGTTTTGTTCTCTATGGTCTTCCGATCCCGATCGAGGGTAAGGTCACGGGCATCCTCGGGCCAAACGGTATAGGGAAGAGCACATCGGTCAAGATACTCTCCGGGATGCTGGTTCCAAACCTCGGGAGGAACGAAGAAGAGGTCTCCTGGGACGACGTCCTCGACCTCTACCAGGGGACCGAACTCTTCGACTACCTCAAACTGCTATCGGAGAAGAGTGTGAAGGTTGCGGTGAAGCCGCAGTACGTTGACCAGATCCCGAAGGTCTTCTCGGGTTCGGTTCGTGAACTCCTGGCGACGACCGACGAGCGCGGCAGACTTGGCTACTATCTCGGGCGGCTGTCGCTCACGAATCTCCTCGACCGGCCGATCACGACCCTCTCCGGAGGCGAACTCCAGCGGGTGGCGCTTGCCGCCTGTTTTGCCCGCGATGCTGATTTCTACTTCCTGGATGAGATCACACCGTATCTTGACGTCTACCAGCGGATGGCTGCCGCAAACCTGGTCCGGGAGCTCGCGATGGAGCGGCCGGTTGTGATAGTCGAGCACGACCTTGCCATACTCGATATGCTCGCCGACACCGTGCACATCGCCTACGGTGAACCGGCGGTCTTTGGCGTCATCACACACCCGAAGGGTGTCCGGGTTGGGATTAACCAGTACCTTGAGGGGTTCCTTCCGGAGGAGAACGTCAGGTTCCGCGCATACGCCGTGGCGTTTGAAACCCGGGCGCACACCGCCGCAACCAACCGGGAGGTGCTGCTTGAGTTCCCGGCGATGACCAAACGGTTCGACCGGTTCTCGCTCACGGTTGAGGGCGGGGAGATCCGCAAAGGGGAGGTCCTGGGAGTGCTCGGGGCAAACGGTATAGGGAAGAGCACGTTTGCAGGGCTCCTGGCCGGGGTGATCGAGCCCGACACGGGGGCGATGGACAAAAGGGTGCGGATATCCTACAAGCCACAGTACCTGAAGGGGGATACGGAGGCGACGGTCGAGGAGATCCTCCGGCAGACGACGACGAAGTTTGATACATCCTACTACCAGCACGAGATCCTGGAGCCGCTCTCCCTCTCGCAACTGCTCCAGGCGCCGGTGAACACCCTCTCCGGCGGCGAACTCCAGCGGGTGGCGATAGCAGTCTGCCTCTCCCGCGACGCTGACCTATACATACTTGACGAACCGAGCGCCCACCTGGACGTGGAGCAGCGGGTGAGGATCTCCCGGATGATCCGTAAGCACGCCGAGGTCCGGGAGGCGAGCACGCTCGTGATCGATCACGACATCTACGTCATCGATATGATCAGCGACAGGATCCTGGTCTTTGAGGGCAACCCCGGGGCGGAGGGCAGGGCCGCCGGGCCGTTTGATATGGCGCCGGGCATGAACAGGTTCCTTAAGGCGCTCGGGATCACGTTCCGCCGGGATAAGAGCGGGAGGCCGCGGATCAACAAGCCGGGATCGTTCCTTGACCGCGAGCAGGTCGCTGCTGGTGAGTATTACTACACCGAGATATCAAAATAGTGCGTAGAGGGCGCTCAGGCGTCTCTCGCCAGGATACGGCGGTCTGTGAAGGGGTGCAGCCGGGCGCATTGGGGGATGAGGGAAGGAGTTCTGGATCGTGGACGGGGAGGGGGATCTACCGATCGGTGATCGCGGGTCTGTAGTTTGTGATTATGACCTCGTTGATCTCCCCGCGCCGGTCAGCATTGGAGTTGATCATGCGGCGGGCGGGCACCCGCTCGATGCAATATCCGGCGTAAAGTTCGTCAAAGAAGTTATCCGAGGGATCCTGGTTTTTCGGGTCGGAGTTGCTGAGCATCAGCATCGCCCCCCTGGCGTCCAGGTCACGGAAGAACGCGGCAAGACGCCGCTGTTCATCGTCACCAAACCCGCCTTTTGAGTATGATGTAAAACTCGATGACCGGTTCAGGGGGCGGTACGGCGGGTCGAAGTAGACGAAGGTCTTCTCATCGACAAAGGGGGCACACGATGAGAAGTCGCCATGGTGTATTCCTGTGTTTTCAAGCAGTTCAGAATCGCTTCGCAGCAGTTCCTCGTGCAGTATCTTCGGGTTCCTGTAGCGGCCGGCCGGAACATTGAAGGAGCCTTCTGAGTTGACCCTGAATAGTCCGTTAAAACAGGTTCTGTTGAGGAATATGAGGTCTGCAGCCCTCTGGACCCATGCTTTGCTGTAGTTGTTCAACTGAATTGAGGATCTCTCTTCGTTGTACTCGCGGCGGACGGTGTAATAAAACTCCTCTCGCTTTTCGGCGTCTAAATTCAGGTATGTGGTCTCCATATCCCTCAACACCTCAATCAGGTCGTCAACGTCATTCCTGACAACCGTGTAGGCCAGGATGAGATCTTCGTTGGTATCAAAGATGTGACAGTCGTCAAAAGCGTATTTACTGGTGATATGGAAGTAAACGGCCCCTCCGCCTGCAAACGGCTCAACGTATGCAGAGACGCGGCCCTCTCTCACCGCCCGCGGAAGCCGCGCCTCAAACTCGCCCAGGAGCTGGCCTTTTCCGCCAGCCCACTTCAAAAACGGCCTTGGATCGCAGACCCTCATACTGTTAAGCCTCCGCGGCATCCTGACACCGCCTGACTCATCCCTCTATAGTTCTCGGCGTTCAGGGGCTAAAAAGGATACGAAGGTTTTCAGGAGCCGCGGGAGGCAAACGGGATTTTATTAATTTCAATCCACGCACCCGTGAAGGGTGCGACTACAGTGACCAGTCGTCAAGGCACAGGCCTCCTGATTTCAATCCACGCACCCGTGAAGGGTGCGACTATGTATGTAGGCACATATAATCTGGTGTAACACTGATTTCAATCCACGCACCCGTGAAGGGTGCGACCAACAAGACATTAGGTAATGGCGGATGAGAGACTCAATTTCAATCCACGCACCCGTGAAGGGTGCGACCCATACCAATACAGATCCGATCCGCGCCGTTCCAATTTCAATCCACGCACCCGTGAAGGGTGCGACTTTGTTTTGCAATATATTGCGCTGGATGTTGACGGATTTCAATCCACGCACCCGTGAAGGGTGCGACGTTCCTAAGAGGTCTTGAGGAACCGCAGCTGTTCATATTTCAATCCACGCACCCGTGAAGGGTGCGACCCGACTCGGTAAGATACTGCACATCACAGATACCGAATTTCAATCCACGCACCCGTGAAGGGTGCGACGGTGCGGTGCCTGCCCGTCTACGATGGAGTGGAGATTTCAATCCACGCACCCGTGAAGGGTGCGACGATTGGTTATCGACGAGATAACCGATATGGGTCTTATTTCAATCCACGCACCCGTGAAGGGTGCGACAGCCACAGATGTATTCACCACAGGACATATACGTATTTCAATCCACGCACCCGTGAAGGGTGCGACTAGTAGGGGATCTGTACTGAGGTACTTGTTGGGATTTCAATCCACGCACCCGTGAAGTTTCAATCCACGCACCCGTGAAGGGTGCGACCCCGGTCGCAGCGAGCGCCGGTCTCTCGATCGAGATTTCAATCCACGCACCCGTGAAGGGTGCGACAATATTGGGTCACCGGAAGCAGTAGCAACAACGAAATTTCAATCCACGCACCCGTGAAGGGTGCGACTTCTCTTCGCAGAGTTATGCACCTCATGCGCCGTATATTTCAATCCACGCACCCGTGAAGGGTGCGACAGCAATACCGTGGCCTTCTGATACCACACCGTCAATTTCAATCCACGCACCCGTGAAGGGTGCGACTCAAGTGCGCAGGCACGGCTCGAAGAGATTAAGAATTTCAATCCACGCACCCGTGAAGGGTGCGACATCTACTGGTAATCTCGCAACTGCCAAAAGTATGATTTCAATCCACGCACCCGTGAAGGGTGCGACAACGGCGATATGTGCGTCTGGTGCGATCGGTATCTATTTCAATCCACGCACCCGTGAAGGGTGCGACGCCATCGCCTTGCGCCCATACCAACAGGATGCGGTATTTCAATCCACGCACCCGTGAAGGGTGCGACCGAACGTTACTAAAACCGCTGGCGACTATAACATATTTCAATCCACGCACCCGTGAAGGGTGCGACACCAGTATCGCCAGCAGACATGGAAGTGCAGGTAGATTTCAATCCACGCACCCGTGAAGGGTGCGACTCTGGAATTCGATCGCGGTTGTTGCATCTTTTGATTTCAATCCACGCACCCGTGAAGGGTGCGACCAACTTCACATAGTGACCTCTGGACCAAAAAGTTGATTTCAATCCACGCACCCGTGAAGGGTGCGACGTTTTCGGCAACACCAGGGATCTCCCCGACCTTAATTTCAATCCACGCACCCGTGAAGGGTGCGACGAGGCCCCTACAAACCCTGATCCAGCCTCATTGGATTTCAATCCACGCACCCGTGAAGGGTGCGACCTTTTGCAAACGGCATAATGCCCGGCGCGATCTGATTTCAATCCACGCACCCGTGAAGGGTGCGACGAGCTATGTTCAAGGACACTCTGACTGCCATACAGAGATTTCAATCCACGCACCCGTGAAGGGTGCGACTGACGGCCGACGGCTGGCTGGACACTGGCTTATCATTTCAATCCACGCACCCGTGAAGGGTGCGACTCGGCGGATCACCACCCGCGGCCGCCGTGATTGGAATATTTATTTCAATCCACGCACCCGTGAAGGGTGCGACAAATTTTGTGATGTCTTGCAGACTGATATTATCATTTCAATCCACGCACCCGTGAAGGGTGCGACACGAGGATGCCGCTGATAACGGTCTAATGGTATTTCATTTCAATCCACGCACCCGTGAAGGGTGCGACTGTTCGGCGATATCATATGTAAAAACTCCAGGGTAATTTCAATCCACGCACCCGTGAAGGGTGCGACCTCCGAGACCGGGCTCCTCGAAGTTGTCCCGCAGATTTCAATCCACGCACCCGTGAAGGGTGCGACGGTGTGCTGCCTTGACTTTCTCTTCCTTCTGCTGATTTCAATCCACGCACCCGTGAAGGGTGCGACTTAAACGTCCCGATTGTATAATCTGTCTTGACAATTTCAATCCACGCACCCGTGAAGGGTGCGACCCTGACCCCAGGGGGCAACAATGCCCGGGTCGCAATTTCAATCCACGCACCCGTGAAGGGTGCGACTTGCCGTCCTCATGTGTTGGTCGGCAGCACAGGATCAATTTCAATCCACGCACCCGTGAAGGGTGCGACATCGGGTTCTCACAGAGGGGGGGGTATCCTCCAATTTCAATCCACGCACCCGTGAAGGGTGCGACTCAGAGAATATATAGGTATCTAAAGATAACAAGAGATTTCAATCCACGCACCCGTGAAGGGTGCGACAGGAGACGAATAACAACATCTCGGTCGCCAGGATTTCAATCCACGCACCCGTGAAGGGTGCGACCCCCCGGGAGTTCAGATTGATCCCCGTCGTGGCAATTTCAATCCACGCACCCGTGAAGGGTGCGACTCACCCTGGAGTTCGGCAATCCAGCCAAGTACCTCATTTCAATCCACGCACCCGTGAAGGGTGCGACAGGCACCACTACAGAGGTATACCTCTATGGGGCTATTTCAATCCACGCACCCGTGAAGGGTGCGACTTGCATCGGCCGGTTGTCGGTCGTGACGATAGTCATATTTCAATCCACGCACCCGTGAAGGGTGCGACCATCAAGCCCCAACACCTGGGACGGCTTATGACGAATTTCAATCCACGCACCCGTGAAGGGTGCGACAAAGGCTCTGGCGCGCTGCTGCATCTCTCTGGCCATTTCAATCCACGCACCCGTGAAGGGTGCGACTTGAGTTTGCGGATTTCTTCGTCGGAACGTTTGTATTTCAATCCACGCACCCGTGAAGGGTGCGACAGGATATACAGTAAATGATCTTTCAGTTATGAATCATTTCAATCCACGCACCCGTGAAGGGTGCGACGTTTGTCTCGCGGTTTGTCATCTCTGTCATGCCAGAATTTCAATCCACGCACCCGTGAAGGGTGCGACCGAGATCGGGATCTGGAGGTGATAGTAGATGAAATTTCAATCCACGCACCCGTGAAGGGTGCGACCTACCTGGAGATCACCATTCTCCCATACCCGGCGCTATTTCAATCCACGCACCCGTGAAGGGTGCGACCCTCGACGGTGAGCAGGCTCGGGAGGGTGTCGTCTATTTCAATCCACGCACCCGTGAAGGGTGCGACTAGTATGTCTGATAGGCCGGGCGCCTTTTCCCGATTTCAATCCACGCACCCGTGAAGGGTGCGACGAGTCGGATATCACCGACCACACCCGGACCGCGATTTCAATCCACGCACCCGTGAAGGGTGCGACCAAGTTCGCGCGAAATTAGTGCTTTCAGAGATATTATTTCAATCCACGCACCCGTGAAGGGTGCGACGACCCGGCGCGCGAGGGTGGTCGTGTCCAGAAGATTTCAATCCACGCACCCGTGAAGGGTGCGACACTCGTCGTCCAGGTCGACCGTATCGATGAACTGATTTCAATCCACGCACCCGTGAAGGGTGCGACTCCGGCGCGAGGAGGGCTCGGACGACGACGTCCAATTTCAATCCACGCACCCGTGAAGGGTGCGACGCGCATGATGCCGACCGCGATACCGTGGTCGAACTCGATTTCAATCCACGCACCCGTGAAGGGTGCGACAGAAAGTCTATCCGGCGACGGCACTGATCCCGGTAATTTCAATCCACGCACCCGTGAAGGGTGCGACTAAACGCCTTCGCGGTGCCGTCCTCGTTTAAGACATTTCAATCCACGCACCCGTGAAGGGTGCGACGCGAAATAGTCCGCATCTCGTTGATCGCGTTCGGAATTTCAATCCACGCACCCGTGAAGGGTGCGACGGGCTGCTACAGATACGGTGTCCGGTGTGCCTGAGAATTTCAATCCACGCACCCGTGAAGGGTGCGACGGTTTTAAATCCTACTACAGGGAACGTCTCGGTTATTTCAATCCACGCACCCGTGAAGGGTGCGACTGAAATTCCCGCCGATATTACAGCACGATCTACTCATTTCAATCCACGCACCCGTGAAGGGTGCGACTGCCGACGGCATTGTCTATAATATCCTTCTCGTTATTTCAATCCACGCACCCGTGAAGGGTGCGACTGAACGCGACCTCCGGGACCTTGCCGCGGTTCTGGTCATTTCAATCCACGCACCCGTGAAGGGTGCGACGTTGAGGAACGCGAGGCTGCTGAACGCGAACTCATTTCAATCCACGCACCCGTGAAGGGTGCGACTTCGAACCCGCGGGCCATGGCGTCGAGACTACCGATTTCAATCCACGCACCCGTGAAGGGTGCGACACAGATCAGTGTTGATACATCGGGGCGGCCATCGATTTCAATCCACGCACCCGTGAAGGGTGCGACGTCGCTCGTGAAGTTATTGCCGGCATAGTAGAAATTTCAATCCACGCACCCGTGAAGGGTGCGACTTCTTTTTGTGCCAATGCTTCTTCTTTCTTTTTTAATTTCAATCCACGCACCCGTGAAGGGTGCGACTTGCAGATGATCTTGCCGATGTAATGGCAATTCTATTTCAATCCACGCACCCGTGAAGGGTGCGACTCATTGTAAATCTCAATCACATTTCTGCCCGACATTTCAATCCACGCACCCGTGAAGGGTGCGACTGCAGATGATCTTGCCGATGTAATGGCAATTCTTATTTCAATCCACGCACCCGTGAAGGGTGCGACGCGGTCGAGGCCTCCGACATCCCTGGATCAGGTCCTATTTCAATCCACGCACCCGTGAAGGGTGCGACGGGTTTAGGGTGCGGCACCACCATATCCCCACTCGATTTCAATCCACGCACCCGTGAAGGGTGCGACCACAGATCGTCTGGGTCTCCCAGTTTATTACCAGATTTCAATCCACGCACCCGTGAAGGGTGCGACTCATATCACACCAATATCAATCCATTTGCCAGTGAATTTCAATCCACGCACCCGTGAAGGGTGCGACTTTGGCGGCTCTGTGTTTTTACTCACCACCGTTGTTATTTCAATCCACGCACCCGTGAAGGGTGCGACGGCGCCCTCCATTACAGTATTGAAATACTGAGTTTATTTCAATCCACGCACCCGTGAAGGGTGCGACATGATAAACTCGCAGCACTCCACGCGCGCAGGGAGATTTCAATCCACGCACCCGTGAAGGGTGCGACACCGGCGGTATCACCTACAACATCCTTCTTGTTATTTCAATCCACGCACCCGTGAAGGGTGCGACTTGTGATGGCGCCGCACAGGCGATGGCCGAAACGATGATTTCAATCCACGCACCCGTGAAGGGTGCGACTCCCGGCTTCGCGCTGATGTCCAGACTCGTCGCATTTCAATCCACGCACCCGTGAAGGGTGCGACCGCCTACCATTTATGCCTCGCACTATTTTATCGCCATTTCAATCCACGCACCCGTGAAGGGTGCGACAAAAAACGACCGCCACCGCGTAAAACAGGTTTTATTTCAATCCACGCACCCGTGAAGGGTGCGACTTTGTTGCGCCGACCGCGGGTGTTGTCAATGCGGTATTTCAATCCACGCACCCGTGAAGGGTGCGACCGCCGGCACTCAAAATTACCGCACAACAGATCGTATTTCAATCCACGCACCCGTGAAGGGTGCGACACCGGGCGGTCTCGAGCGTTATCCTCCCGATCTGGATTTCAATCCACGCACCCGTGAAGGGTGCGACCCAGGGAGACGGGGCTGAGTCATATGACGGTGTGATTTCAATCCACGCACCCGTGAAGGGTGCGACATTGTTACAGTACAAACCGCGCTCGGCGACGACATTTCAATCCACGCACCCGTGAAGGGTGCGACGTATACCCGCCGGTTCACCACTTGCATCTGCGGGATTTCAATCCACGCACCCGTGAAGGGTGCGACAGAAGATCAATAGATATGGTATATTGTACATATAATTTCAATCCACGCACCCGTGAAGGGTGCGACATTCGCGCCCCACACCCATTCTATCGCCAGTGAATTTCAATCCACGCACCCGTGAAGGGTGCGACAAAATTTTCAAGTCGACCATATTTTGCAAGTTCAATTTCAATCCACGCACCCGTGAAGGGTGCGACATGCCGGCAATAACTTCACGAGCGACTTCCTCGGATTTCAATCCACGCACCCGTGAAGGGTGCGACGGTATGCCTGCGAGATATCTGGCAGGTGTTCCTGATTTCAATCCACGCACCCGTGAAGGGTGCGACTCATTGATGCGTGTCTTGCGCAATCTGGACTGGATTTCAATCCACGCACCCGTGAAGGGTGCGACTCGGGTTCCCACTACTACTTGTCGTATCTGAGTTATTTCAATCCACGCACCCGTGAAGGGTGCGACGAAATAGAAGGATTGAAAATGAATTCTATAAACATTTCAATCCACGCACCCGTGAAGGGTGCGACATGGAGTAATAGCCTTTGGTGTTTTCTCAGGACATTTCAATCCACGCACCCGTGAAGGGTGCGAC
>LDZU01009376.1_pt1 | contig 16067 bp, 14 predicted proteins | sample 615531 | NCBI WGS metagenome assembly LDZU01 (sample SAMN03408293, study PRJNA278302) | terrestrial metagenome | isolation source: oil reservoir sample SB2 | place: USA: Alaska, North Slope, Schrader Bluff formation | collected 2011-09 | reverse complement strand
TAATCAAAGACTGCCAAGCCAAAGCCCGATGAGAAATTGTATTTTTTACTGCAATCCCTAACTGAGCAAATGTCTCTTGATAACCATCAGGTATAAAAATTGGATCATAACCAAAACCTTCTTGGCCCTGACTTTTAAAAGCAATTGTGCCTTTAACTTCTCCAGAAAAAAAGAGAGTTTTACCTTTGAAAGCGACTAGACATAAAATGGTTTGAAATTTAGCGTGACGATTTGTTACTTTCTCCAATTTTTGTAAAAGAGCTAAGTTTCGCTCTGCATCACTACCATTAAACCAACGATTGGAATTCACTCCAGGAAAATTTGCAATAGCATCCAGTAGTAAACCACTATCATCAGCAATACAAGGTAATTGAGTCAATTGATGAAAAGCTTGAGCTTTAAGCAAAGCATTTTCTCTGAAAGTGCTACCAGGCTCTTCAACTACAAAATCATCGGGAATTTTAATCCCCTGCTTTGCCAGCCTGCTTTTTTGATCAAGAGTAATCAACTGATGAGTAGTGTCAACAAAAATTCTTTGAGCCTCAGCAATTTTACCTGCATTTTGACTAGCAAAAATTATTTGCATGGTACTATCTACCCATCATGCCACCCAAACCACCAGTCATTGTTTGCAATTTCTTAGCAGCCACTTCTTGAGATTTTTTGATAGCTTTGTTCAGAGCATTGACTAAATCAGCACTATGAATTCCCTGAACTGAAACATCTTTAATTTTTTGATCACCAGCAATGGTCACTACAATATCTCCTTCTTCGACCACAATTTCCTCACCGGCTAACTCCTTTTGCATTTGCTTAGCCTGTTTACGCAATTTATTTAGATCCCCTAATTGACCTAATAAACCAGCTTTGTCTGCCATATTTATCCTTTTTTATAATTGTTAATAGTTAGCTGTGCATTGAATTATATCAAAACATCTTTCGCAGTCTCTAGCAAATTATTGTCTTCTGTTGGTGGTGCCTTACTTAGCACAAAATCAAATTTTAATTTCTCACCCAATAAACTCTGGCAACTTTGATCTAACAAAGTTTGATATTTTTGTTGTTCTAATTGCTCTTTGTGAAAATCATAAAAAACCAAAATTCGGGCGGTACCATTAATAACTTCTTCTAATTTACAGGCTCTCAACAAGGCAGACAGCGAAAAATTTTCCTTACCCACAAAATCTAGTAATTTTTGCCAGAGTTCTTTCGCGGAAATTCCTGATAGTGAAGAATTCAAGCCATTTGTTGGCTCTAGCTTTTTTGTCAGCTCACTATTGGAATTACTTAAACTTTTTTCTGCAACTTCGATTTTTTTTTTGCTTTGCTTGGCGGGTTTTTCTTCGCTTGAGATAGAATCGTTTGGATTCTGATCGGAATTATTTGATTTTTTTCTTTGTCCATTAGAGCGATCAATAATCGCTAAAAATATTAACTCTAAAGCTAAAAAATTAATCGGTAAATCCAGTCGCAAGTCGTTTTTTGAAAGTTCCTTAAGTAAAAATTGGTCAATTTTAGCCTCAGTAAAAGCTTCCCCCTTTTTGATCTCTAAATTAATCAACAAATCATTGTGTAAAAATTCTAGTAAATCTTTATAAAAATCTTGTTCTTGATAATTTTTTGCTCTTAATTCTTCAAATATGAGAGCAATCGTTTTCGCATCCTTACTCAATAATAGAGTTAAAAGTTCTTTAATATAGACAATATTGTCTTGTCCCAAATAAGCATTGATTGCATCTATTTCCAATTTTCCGCTTTGGCAAGCTAGTTCTAAATTTTTGACTGCATCTCTAAAACTGCCATCAGCTCGATGAGCAATCTTTTTTAGATCTTCCACTTGATATTCAATTTTTTCTGCCTGAAGCACTCTTTCTAAAGAAGTGACTATTTCTTCTTCACTTGCTTTATGAAAATTTAACAATGTACAGCGAGAAATAATAGTTGCTGGCAATTTATGTAATTCTGTAGTAGCCAAGATAAACACTACATGTGGGGGTGGTTCTTCTAATATTTTTAACAAGGCATTAAATGCTTCAGTGGTTAGCATGTGAACCTCATCCAAAATATAAACTGCCATTTTTGCCCCCTGAGGGGGTAAAGCAATGCGCTCCTTTAGTAGTCGAATATCATCAATGCCTCGGTTGCTAGCTGCATCTAATTCATGAACTAAGTATGATTGACCTTGATATACTTTTTGGGCTAAATCAGAATCGGGATCAGGTTCTTGAAAAATTAATGCCTGTTTTTTCTTGGACTGTTTGCCAAAATATAGTTGATCAACCAATTCTTCATTTTTGGCATCATTGAGTAAAAGAGCTAGAATTCTCGAAGCTGAGGTTTTACCTGTCCCTTTTGGACCAGCAAAAATTAAAGACTGCGGAATTTTGCCAGCCCGCATCATCGCTTGCAAACTCTCCCTAACTTGCACAATATCAAGTTCTGCAATAGTTTTTGGACGATATTGACGATACCAAGCCATAGTACTTTTTTAGTTTAACATATTAAAAAAATTAATGGTCATCGTGATGATAACCTAAGAGATGCATTAATCCATGTTCTAAGTAAAAATTGATTTGATCATCAACTAGGCGACCGAATCGGCGAGCCGTTTTGACTGCTTCAGGAAAACTAATCACTATATCGCCTAAGTGAGGAGGTAATTCTTCTGGAAGAGGAACGTCTTTAAGCTGGTCCTTGTCATGCTGAGGAAATGATAAAACATCAGTCGTCCCAAAATGACCAAGTTTTTCCTCATTGAGTTGCTTAATTTTGCGACTGCCAACAATAGAAATATCTACCTGAGCGTTTTCAATTTCATGTTTGTTTAACACACGTTTGACTGTTTCCTGTAATTGTTTGCGTTTAACTGGATATCGAGAGCCGATGTATAAATTTGCTTTAATCATGGTTTGTCTTAGGCAGCAATTTTTGCTGCAAAGCTAATATTAATTGGACCTAAAGGTATTTTATCATCTGGATCATCAACAAACAGTAACATTACTCGACCCCGACTATTATTAGACCAAACTCTACCCTCTCTAATAACTTCGGGAGAACCACCAAATTGTTTTTGCACCCAAGCTGCCGGACCAGCATCGGCCACTACTCCCACCACTGCTATTTGTTCGCTGGGATTAATCATAATCATTTTTCGATACTTATACCACGGTTTAAGTTCAGGATAATCCTGATTCCAATTAGGCAAGTACATTAACTGTACTGCAAAATAATATTTTTCTCGCAAGACAGCTTTTTCAGTTAGTTCACCAGCCTCAGTAAACCAAGAGAAAGCACCTCTTTTGGAAGCAATCCCAGCCTCTTGATAGGCATCATGCTGATCTAAACTATCACCAGGATAACGCATCAGGTGTTGCTCTGCTCCCATAATCCCAATGCTGTGATTTAATTTTTTGCCATCTAGTTCATGTCTGACATTAAAACCAAGAATTAAACTAAGTTGCTGTTCTAAATAAAGCTGCGTTTCAGTTTCTAGGTGTCCCGCCGGTCCATTAACATGGGAATTAAGTTTAGCAATAATTTCCTGATGCTCGGTAGCTGATAAGTCAAGAGCTAAGTCGTCATTGTCTTCTTGACCATTTTTGCCATAAACCGCTTTATCAACAATTACTTCTTTGGCAACTTGCGGATTCATCATCGCCATTTGACCAGCCATGGCTAAACCAGCGACAAGTTGTTGAGAGCCATTTTTTAGAGTGGTGTTTTTTTTCTTATCCGTGTTACTCATTGTTTTTATTTAATTTTTTAAAGGCCAAATCTAATCTTTCGAGAATTAAATCTTTTCCCAAAACGGCCATTGTTTCAAACAACGGTGGTGTAGCGGTTCTACCAGTCATCGCTATGCGCAACATCATAAAATACTGTCCCTTGTGCCAATCATATTTGTCTTGTAATTGTCTAATCATTTTTTCTAAATTATTTGCATCAACTAGGTTTAATGATTCAATAGCTAGTTTAGTTTCTTGAATTTGAGCATTAATTAAACTTAGTTGATTTTTAGCTTTTTTAAATAAAGCTTCAGTTGAATAATCAATTTCTTTGTAGAAATAATCCGTTAATTCGGCAAAATCCGCAAGAGTTACCAAACGTTCATAAACTAGATTTAATATTGAATCAAATTTTTCTTGAGGAAAATCTTGGGGAATAAATGGTTGAAGTCGTTTCTGTAGCTCTTGCCTAGCCAATTTCCTAATATAGACTCCATTTAGCCAATCAAGCTTTTTAATATCAAAAACTACTGCATTCATACTTAAATCACTAGGGTCAAATTCTTCAATGTACTCGTCCAAGCTCATAATTTCTGCTTGATCTTTTCGCGCCCAGCCTAAAATCATTAAAAAATTTAGAACCGCTTCTGGCAAATAACCACGATCCAAAAAAGATTGAGCCGAAACTGTTCCTTTACGCTTGCTCATCTTACCCTTACCGTCAGGGTTTAAAAATAGTGGAAAATGAGCAAAAATTGGCAAATCCCAGCCAAAAGCTTGATAAAGTAGTACGTGTTTGGGGGTTGAGCTAATCCATTCCTCACCCCTCATCACATGACTAATTTTCATTAAATGGTCGTCAACTACCACTGCTAAATGGTAAGTCGGATAACCATCAGATTTTAATAACACCTGATCATCTACTTGACTAGAATTAAAACTAATTTCACCGCGTAATAAATCTGTAAAAACAATATCTTGTTTTGCTGGAACTTTTAATCTGACCACATAACTTTCACCAGCAGCAAGTTTATTTTGCACTTCTTCCTCACTTAAATGTCGGCAGTGCTGATCATAACGTGGGGGCTGACGTTTGGCTTGTTGCTCGTAACGAACTTTTTCTAAGCGCTCCTTTGAGCAAAAACAATAATAAGCTTTACCCCTAGCTATCAGTTCTTTAGCTTTTTCTTGGTAGATTTTGATTCTTTGGGATTGAATATATGGACCATAAGCACCATCTTTTCCTGGACCCTCGTCCCAATCTAGGCCAAATTTTTGAATAATGGCTTGAATCTGTTCAACTCCATTTGCTACTTCTCTAGTTTTATCAGTGTCTTCAATTCTTAAAACAAACTGACCATGATGCCGTTTAGCAAAAGCATAATTTTTCAACAAAGTCGCCATACTGGCCACATGCATTTCACCGGTAGGACTCGGTGCCATTCTCGTCCGGATTGGCAACTGCTTATCTTGCATAATTACTCTCTCTCTAAATAATTTGGATGAATAGCGCTCACATATGCCAAGAAATTATCATCTCCTTTAAATACATAAATTGGTTGCAAAAAAGCTTGATAGTCAAAATCATCAAAATAGGCTAGTTCGATACTCCGAATCACCGCCCTCTCTAAATTTTGTCCACTAGCTATATAAGCTTCTCCCGCCTGAACCATTTTCCAAGCCGATTTAACTCCTCTCAGTGGGTAAGTCTCAAAAGTTAAATAATCTACCTCATGGTAGTAATAATTTATTTCCACAACTGAATTGTTTCCAGTAAATGCACCACTAATGATGGCTGAGATTATCCCTTTTTCTCCAGCTGGAGTGTAAATTGGGTAATAATCATCAATGGGTACTCGATTCAAATCAACAGTGACAAAATCGGCATCAGAAAGAGAAAGCGCCTGACTTAATTCTCCACCCAACGACTTTTTATAATTAATTACACCCGAACTCGTCGCTACATCTTTTGGCATTAGACCTCCGTCAGTCAAAAATTTTTTAACTCGCTCTACCGCTTCAAATTCTTCAGGTAAGCGCTTAGTATTATCGGTGATTAACAGTTCAGGTTTAGCTAAAAAATTACTACTAATGGAAAAATTTAAATAAGTAGCATTAATTTCCAGACTGGTATCAAGGGGTTGATTTTTAGTAAAACGATAAAGCTCTCCAGAAATAATTTCGGGAGCAAAAATGAAACCATACTTAGCGGCAATTTCTTTTACTCTCTCATCAGTTAACAAACTGACTGCTGGCTTTGGCATAAAATACACTTTCATTTGATCGGCCGAATCAGTTAAGGTACCTGCTATTTCCAGAATGTATTCTTTAGGCTTATCTTCGTCTTCTTGTAGTGGAAAGTTTAATTGTGGTAAAACCCCAAAACCAATCGTTGGTGGCGGTGGTGCTGGCGGATGAGTTCTTCCCCAATAATCAACAAAAATATTCCAGACAATTCGTCCCACCATTAAAAAAACCAGTGCAATTAGCAAAAACTTCAATCCCACTCGACTAAAATAATTAATATTGCTGAGAGTTGGTTCGGTACTATTGTTCTTATTCACAAAACGCTGATTAGACATAGAAATCTGTTTATTAGTATAAAGGCATACTCTAGACTATTCAAGCTTTTAAAAATTAATATTGATCAAGCTTTCTTCTGGACTGACAAATTGATAAGTATTAAAAATCCAAGCTAATAATTTTTCTGTATCAGCATAACGATCTTGGCTATTCATTAAACTAATTAAAATCTCTCTGCCATTGCGCTCAACTAAGGTAACCAAAACTTGACCAGCCCAGTCTGTAGTTCCCGTCTTTACCCCTTTTATACCGCCAACTGTGCCCAATAGTTGATTAGTATTAAATAATTGATATAAATTTTCTTGAGTTTCATTATTGCCATTGATGGAATTGATTTCCAAATAAGGAGTGGCCACTAATTCCCGTAAATAATCATTTTTTAATAATTCTCTAGCTAAAATGTTTAGATCGCGGGCACTACTTAGCTGCCCTACCTCATCTAAACCAGCAGGATTATAAAATTGGCTGTCATTTAAATTTAGCTCTCTGGCTTTATTATTCATTGCCGTTACAAAAGCGGTTAAACCCCCAGGATAATTATTGGCCAATACATAGGCACTATCATTGGCTGAAGATAGTAACAGAGCTGCCAGCAAATCTCTTACTTTCAACTCATCTCCCGATTGTAAATTTATTTTATTACCAATCAATTGACCTTCTCCGTCCACGATAAGCACATCTTCTAATTGGTAATAATCAACAGCCACTAAAGCTGTCAACATTTTGATAGTAGAAGCTGGATATAATTTTTCTTGAGAATTTTTTTCGTAAAGCAAAGTAGCAGTACCTAAATCAAAAGCGTAAACACTTTCTGCACTCAGCTGCAAATTTTCCCAAAAATGTTCTTGATTGATATGAGGATTTTTGTAAACAGCCACTAAATCTAAAGGTCTTAAATAAATGGCTTGTTTCTCAATTTTTTTCTCGGGATAAAAAATAAGGACCGCACTCAATAATAATGAAAGAGCAACTAAAAACAACAAGATTACTCGCCAAGATAAATTCTTCACTGCTTAATTCTAACTCGATTGTTTATCAGCTGTCACGCTTAATTTTAATTCCGCCAACTGTTCTTTACTAACTGGGCTAGGAGCATCCATCACACTGGTTCGACCACTAGAAGTCATTGGAAAAGCCATCGTTTCTCGCAAATTATCTTCGCCGGTCATCAACATTAACAGCCGATCAATGCCAAAGGCTATCCCTCCGTGAGGGGGAGTACCCAATTTAAAAGCTTTTAACATGTGGCCAACACTGTCCTCAATTTCTTGATCACTATAACCCATAATTTTAAAAGTCGCTTTCAATACTTCGGGTTGATGGGCACGAAGACTACCACCACCCACTTCATAGCCATTGCATACTAAATCATATTGGCTGGCGATTATCTGTTCAACATTTTTTCCTGCTAAGTGATTAGCCAAGTGTTCAGGAATCGGACTAGAAAAAGGATTATGCGTAAAAGTCCAATTGCTTTTACTGTCTAAAACTTCTGCTCGATCGTCTTTATTGACTTGCTTGAAAAAAGGAAAGTTAACCACCCAAGCAAAGGCTAAAATCCCTCGTTTTTTATCCTCTGCACTACGTAAATCAAAACGATCAGCCCCATATTTATCCATAGATTCTTGATAAGTAACGACTGGAAATTGTTGATCTTTAATTTTGACACCCAACTTTTGACAAACTTTTTTTACTAAATTTTCTAAAAGCTGCATAAGTGTTTGCTGATCAATAAAACTCATTTCAATATCTAGCTGAGTAAATTCAAAACCACGATCAGCTCGCAAATCCTCATCACGAATACAACGTGCTAATTGAAAATATTTTTCAAACCCCGCAGCCATTAATAATTGCTTATACTGTTGGGGGCTTTGCGGTAAGGCATAAAACTTTCCAGGATAAAAACGTGAAGGAACAATAAAATCTCTGGCTCCCTCCTTGGTTGACTTGGTTAGCATAGGCGTCTCGATCTCCACAAAATCTTGATTAATTAGTTCTTGACGAAAACTATTAATCAGTTTTGATTTAAGCCGTAAATTATTTTGTAAACGCTGCCGTCTTAGGTCTAAATAACGATACTGTAAACGCACTTCTTCATTAATTTCTAAGCCTGAACCATCAATGCTTATCGGTAATTCGATACTTTTATTTAAAATTTGGTAATCTTCAACAAACAGCTCTATTTCACCTGTGGCCATTTCTTGATTCACCAGCTTTTCTGGGCGTTTATTAATTTGACCAACCACCTCTATCACCGATTCAATTGTCAAATCTTTTAACTTATCATTAATGCCTACGCACTGAATTAAACCAGTTTCATCGCGTAAATCAATAAAGGTGATTTTCCCGTGATCGCGTTTGTTGGCAACCCAACCAGCTAATTTGACAGTTTCGCTAATTTTGTCTTTACTATTGATAACAGCAGTCCGGCTTAAGTTTGATTCTGACATAATCTGTTTTATTATAAAGCTAAATTAACAGTTTTTGCTTAATAAAGTCAACAACACAATTAAAATATGAAAATTAAAGTAATTTTTATCATCATGCTGATAAGTATTGTGGGTGGCTTATTGGGTTTTTATCTATCACAAAAATTTTTTTTCAAACAAAACCTCATTAGCCCATTGGGAAAGGATGATAAAATTCAAAAAGAACTGCCTCTTCAAGTCTACAGCATCAAAAATCTACAAAAACAAAGTTTTCCAGTCGAGCAAGCAGTTGTTGTTAACGAGCTAATTGATGATAACAATCAAGTAGAAAAATTTATTTTTTTCTATCGAAGTCAAGGAAAAAATATTTCAGGAGCACTGAATATAGCTACCCAAAATCTCAACGAACAGGGAGTTGTTGAATTACCAGCTATTATTATGTTGCGTGGGTGGGTTCCAGCCGAAAATTACTATACTGGTTTGGGAACAAAAAATGCTGCTCAAGCTTTTGCTCAAGCGGGTTTTATTACCTTGGCGCCAGATTTTTTGGGCTATGGCCAAAGTGAAAGTGACTTGAGTAATAATTGGGAAGCCAGATTTATCAAGCCAATTAATGTAATTGACTTATTGAATACTCTCAAAACTTATCCTGAAATTTTAATTCCCGAAGAACTAGCTAGTAAAACAAAAAAAATTATTGTCCAGCCTCAATTAGCGATTTGGGCCCATAGTAATGGTGGACAAATCGCTATTAGCACTTTAGAAATTCTACAAACAAATATCCCCAGTACTCTCTGGGCACCAGTCACGGCTCCATTTCCTTATTCTGTATTGTTTTATAGCAATGACTATGAGGATGAGGGTAAAGCCACCCGTCAATTTTTAAGTATCTTTGAGAGAGATTATGATGTTTTTGATTTTTCCATCACTCACCATTTAGATTCACTTTACGGACCAATCCAAATTCATCATGGTCTAAAAGATTTTGTAGCACCAATTACTTGGTCAGATGACTTTGTCAAAAAAATTGAAGAAGAAAACCAAAACCGTTTAGCCAAAGATCAAGAAATAATTGAATATAATTATTATCGCTATGAAGAGGCCGATCACAATCTTCAGCCCAATTGGCAAACTGCCATTAATCGGGATATTATTTTTTTTCGAGAAACACTGGCAATAAACGAGTAATTATTTCTTGCCTTCAGTTAATAACTGTCCAGATCCAGAACGATATTTTTCAATGTTATTAATTCTTTTCTCCATTTGTTTTTTGCGAGTAGTGCTTAATGTATCAAAATTTTTTTGTAAACTTTCAATGCTTCTGCCAAATTTTTGGAACTCTTCATCAAATTTAATCCATTCACCACTAAAAGCTTCGACTTGTTTAATCACCTCTTGGATTTTTTTACCAACCATAAAATTTCGGTAACTTTCCATCACTGTTCTAGCCACTACTAAAAAGCTAAAAGGTGAACATAAAATCACTTTTTTAGCTAATGCTTCATCAATAATTTCTGGAAGCTTTTGATTAATGAAAGAAAAAATCATTTCGTTAGGCACAAAGAGAATGGCATAATCCAAGGTGTCACTTTCGGGAGAAATGTACTCCGCAACTTTATCCACTTTAATTTTGAGATCCCTGGCAAATTGTTGTAAATGATTCTTTTTTTCGGCTTTATTTTCGGTATTTGCCATCTTTTGAATTTCTCGATAAGGGAATTTAACATCCACGGCTACATTCCGTTTGTCAGGAAGCAATAGGGTGATATCTGGTATTAAATTAGAAGAGCTTTGTTTCGTTTGCCGCACATAATGTATACCCTCTTGTAAACCATTGGCCTGCAATAAATCTTCAATAATCCGTTCTCCCCAAGCTCCTCGTGTTTGATTGTTGTCCAATATTGTAGCTAATTTCTCCGTAGAAACTTTGAGGTCTTTGGTTAAAACACGATGATCTTCAATAGCCGTTGCGACCCTGCCAATTTTATCAATCTGTTGTTTTTCAATGTCTCTAATTTCTTTTTGCCGTTGATTTAAATCTTCTTGTAGTTGTTTAACTAATTTTTCAATAATCGCTTGTTTGTTAGCCAAATCAGTTTTTAATAAGTTTTGCTCGCTTTGTAAAATATTTTTGCTTTGATAGGCAATTTTGTTAGCTGTCATGCCAAATACTTTATTTATAGTCGATTCTAATTTTTCATCTAAAACTTTTTCATCATCAATACTATTTTGGGATTTTTTCAGTAAAAAAAATAAAAGAAAAGAAACTAGTAAAATTAATATGGCTAAAGAAATCATAATGACAAGATTCATATTCTTTAAGTATACTAAAACTATGGAAACTACCCAAACTCAAAATAAAACTCGAGGACACTCCCGTTTAAAACCTAAGGCGGTTGCAGTTGAAAGAAGAAAAATTGGAAAACCAAAAAAGAAACATTCACTTATTGATCTAATCTTGGCGTTGGTTTTTTTCTTTTCCTTACAATATTTGATGTTTTACAGCCAACCTAATGATTTAGCTAATCTTATTTATTCCAATTCTTATTTGCCCTTTGTCTTATTAATATTTTTTTTCACTTTCTTTGTTTTGAAATTTATTTTTAAAAAAACACGACTGGCTTTTTGTCTAGCTTTTGACTTACTGATCGTGCTGTTTTTTCATTTACAAAATCTCGATTTTAATTATTACTGGGTTATAATCTTAGCCATTCCCCCACTCATCTGGCTCATTATTAACCAGATCGAGAAAAGACTGCTATAATGAGAGGTTCTATGAGTAAAACTTTTTATGTCACCACTACTCTGCCTTACGTGAATTCGTCACCGCATATTGGTTTTGCTTTAGAAATTATTGAAGCTGACGTGATTGCTAGATATCACCGAGAGATACTAAACGAACAAGTAATTTTTAATACCGGCACTGACGAACATGGGCAAAAAATTGCTGATCAAGCCAAGACTAAAGGTATTGATCCCCAAGACTATTGTGATCACTTTGCTCAACAGTTTCACAATTTAAAAAATGAATTAAATTTGAGTAATACCCATTTTATCCGCACCACCAATCCCAAACACAGTGCTGCTGCTCAAGAATTTTGGCGACGCTGTCAAGAAAGTGGCGATATTTATAAAGCTAATTATCCAGTTAAATATTGTGTTGGCTGTGAATTGGCTAAAACCGCTAGTGAATTGGTAGATGGTTGTTGTCCCCTTCACCCCGATCTAGAATTAGAATTGCGAGAAGAAGAAAACTATTTTTTCAAATTTAGTCGTTATCAAAAAGATTTATTAAAACTTTATGAAACTAAGCAGGATTTTATTAAACCGGTCAGCAGATTCAATGAAATTAAAGCTTTTGTTAGCAGCGGTTTAGAAGATTTTAGTATCTCCCGCCTCAAAAAGAATATGTCCTGGGGCGTGCCCGTGCCCAACGATGAAGAACATGTAATGTACGTGTGGTTTGATGCTTTGGTCAACTACATCTCGACCCTGGGTTGGCCAGAAGATTTAGCCAATTTTCAACAGTTTTGGCCAGCAGTACAAGTGGCCGGTAAAGACAATGTACGTCAACAAGCGGCTATGTGGCAGGCCATGTTGATGTCGGCTGGTTTACCCAATTCTCAACAAATTTTGATCAATGGTTTTATTGGTGTTGATGGCCAAAAAATGAGCAAATCTCTAGGCAATGTGATTAAGCCAGAGGAAATGGTAAAGCGTTACGGCATTGACGCTAGTCGTTATTTATTGATTAAACTCGGAACTTTTGGCGAAGATATGGATGTTAGTTGGGAAAAATTTGATCATACTTATAATGCTTCTTTAGCAAATGGACTAGGCAATTTGTGTTCTCGTTTAGCAAAATTGGCTAATTTAAATGATTTATCAATTACTTATCAAGCTCAAGTTCCACAACAGTTCAAAAAAATGATGGACAATTATAATCTAACTGGCGCGTTAAATTTATTAGATGAAGGTCTTGGGCAAATAGATCAATACTTGGCTAAAGAAAAACCTTGGCTCAAAGAAAATCATAATCATCAGGAAGTAGTAACTAAAGCGATTTGCTTATTATTAGACATTAGCCAAGCTATGCAAATTTTTATGCCAGAGACTGCTGCCACTATCAATAAAAAGTTTAATAAAAATAAAATTAGTCCTTTTAACCGAGGTCTATTTAATCGAATTTAAAAAAAGAATAATAATCATGCAAATTTTTGATACACATTGTCATTATAATTTGGAACCTCTTTATAGTGGGCAAGCTACTTATTTTGACATTGACGAGAATGATCCAATTTTACAAAAAAACTGGCGTGACCACTGGCAAACTGCTCAAAAAAATGGCATTAAAAAGACCCTAATTCCTGGAGCTGGACTAAACAGTAGTCGATTAGCTGTTGATATTGCTCAACAAGAACAAAACCTCTATGCGAGTGTGGCCATTCACCCCTTGCGTGTTGCAAAAATTGATTTTGATTCCGCTACTAAAGAGATTGAAAAATTGAGTCAAAACAAAGTTGTAATCGCTATTGGTGAAACCGGTCTCGATTACTTTCATTTGGCGAAAAAAGATTTAGAAAAAGTTAATAACATTAAACAGGATCAAGAACGATTATTCATCAAACACATTCAACTAGCGAGCCAAAACAAACTAACCCTGATTGTTCATGTTCGAGATGAGGGTGAAGAAGCTTATTGGCGTATTTTGGAAATTTTAGATCAATATTGGCCAGCTGAGGAAAACATTATTTTTCACTGCCTTTCTGGACCAATAGCTTACGTAAAAAAAGCCATGAAGATTAAACATAGTTATTTTGGCTTTGATGGTAATTTAACTTTCAAAAATGCTAATTACTTAAGAGAGCTTTTTCAATTGTTAAACCAGCAATCACCAGATAGAATTTTACTGGAAACTGATGCTCCCTACCTAGCTCCCACTCCTTATCGTGGCCAAATTTGTCAACCTGTTATGATAAGTGAATTGGCCAAATTTGTGAAAAAAAATTTGGCAGGCAACTTAGAACAGATATATCAAAATTCTTTGAAGGCTTTTGCATTAGAAAATGATGGATAAATTAAATAATGATTAAACGCTACTTTCGTCGCCACCCCATCCGCACCAAACGAGCATTAGAAATTTTGCCAGGATTTACTTCTTGGTTTTTAATTTTATTTCCCATTTGGGGTTCTTTTTTAGCACCAAAATTCGTTGCTTATTACGTAATTATTTTTGCTGTTTATTGGCTGTATAGATCAATTAATTTGGCTATTTTTGCTGGCATCGCTCAAAACAAAGTAAGGAAAAATTCCCAAAAAGATATTTTGCCCAAATTAAAAAAACAATTTCCAGAAAGTTGGAATTCAATTCACCACTTGATTATTATTCCTACTTTTCAAGAACCTCTTAGCACTCTAGAAAATACATTAGCTGGCCTAAGTAAACAGAGTTTTCCACGCAAAAATATTCACATTATGCTTTCTTTCGAAGAAAGAGAAGGCATAAAAGCTGATAAAAAAGCCGCATATTTGCAGAAAAAATTTGCCAAAGTCTTTGGCCATCTGTGGTCAACTAAACATCCTGATATTTCAGGAGAAATTAAAGGCAAATCATCAAACACTGCCTGGGGTGCAAAGAAAGCCAAACGGCTTTTGGTGGATCAAAACGGCATTAAAATTGAAAACATCACCATCACCAGCGAAGATGCGGATGCAATTTTGCATCCCTATTATTTTTCATTTTTAACATATAGTTTTTTAGCTAGTGACAAACCTTACAACAAAAGTTGGCAAGCTGCTATCTGTTTTTACAATAACATCTGGCAAGTGCCAGCTCCAATCAGAGTCTTGGCCGCTACTCAATCCGTAACTCAAATTTATATTTTAGCGAGACGTGATCGTTTAATTAACTTTTCAACTTATTCAGTTTCTTTAAAACACATTGAAGATATTGGCTATTGGGACACCGATGTGATTCCAGAAGATTATCGACTGTTCTTTAAATCATATTTTGCCAAAAATGGCGATTTTGAAGTAGAACCAATCTTCTTACCGATCTATGCTGACGCTGCCCAATCAAGCGGTTTTTGGAGTAGCATGCGCAACCAATATGAACAAATTAAACGTTGGGCTTGGGGAGTTAGCGATGATGCCTATATCATTCGTCACTACGTCCTCAATGATAATGCACCTTTTATTGATAAAACACTCAGAGTTTTAAAAGTCATCGAAGATCATTTTTTATGGCCAGTGAACTGGTTTGCAATTACTGTCTCTGCTATGTTGCCTCCACTGCTTAATCAACAATTTAGTCGCACCATCATTGGTAAAACTCTACCTCAAGTATCTTCAACATTATTGACGATGTCAATGATTTCGATGCTCTCGATTTTTATTATCGATGCTAAAAATCGACCACCTAGACCTAAGAAAAATCTGTGGTCTTATATCAGTCAGCCTTTAGAATTTTTATTGATCCCAGTCGTTGGCTTCTTTTTTAGTGCATTGCCAGGCATGGATGCGCATACCAGATTAATGTTCGGTAAATACCTCGAATATCGAGTGACTGAAAAAGTGGCTAATCCTCAAATAGACCAGTAAAATAAAGTAGCACTTGCACTATGAGCTTTTTTCCAGATAAAATAGAGGATATGTCAGCTAAAAAAATCATCAAAAAAATCGATATCTTTCTTGATAAACAAACCGCTTTGTTTATTAACTTGTTCCTATTAGTCATACTAAGAATTCCTAATTTTTTTGAACCATATTGGTATGGAGATGAAGCCATTTACTTAACGGTCGGCAATGCCCTTAATCATGGCGGAAAACTTTATACAACCATTATTGATCATAAAACCCCGTTAATTTACCAATTTGCCAGAGTACCTAACCAATTTTATTTTCGCTTACTTAATTTGGTCTGGATGATGATGGCAACCACTTTTTTCTGGCTATTTGCCAAAAAATTATTTAAAAAAGAACTTCCTAGTTTTATTGCTACGCTAATTATGGTGCTGCTAACCAGCCTTCCTTGGCTCGAAGGCAACATTCCTAATGGAGAATTGTTTGTGTTTGGCTTTGTCATTGTTGGAGCTTTTGTATTTTCGCAAACAAAAATCTGGCAAAACTTTTTTAGTAAAAAAATTAGTTGGCCCAAAGAAAAGAAAAAAGAATCTTTATTGCTGTTTACTTCTGGAGTACTGTTCTCTCTTGGCATATTAACTAAAGTTCCAGCCCTATTAGATTTAGTACCATTCCTCTCAATTTTTGGATTATTACTTTTATTAGATGCTTTAAAAGTAAATAAAAAATTTGAGGATTGGAAAAAGAC
>LDZU01003945.1_pt1 | contig 16155 bp, 14 predicted proteins | sample 615531 | NCBI WGS metagenome assembly LDZU01 (sample SAMN03408293, study PRJNA278302) | terrestrial metagenome | isolation source: oil reservoir sample SB2 | place: USA: Alaska, North Slope, Schrader Bluff formation | collected 2011-09 | reverse complement strand
TGTTGGGGACGTTAGTATTCTGTACTCTAATGATACTAAGTCCAGTTTTTGAGCCCGCATCAGCGTATAGAGCGAGTAACTACGCTGTAAATGATGAAGGGATCTACACGTACCCTTACATTCAGCAAGCAGCGCAAGAGCAGACATCCATGGGGTATTCAGCAAGTACGTTCATAGGAGTCGACGCAAATTATGCATTCAACCGGCTGCCGGATGACCAAGTGTTCTACTTCAACGGCCATGGAGGACCAGGGATGATAGATTTCGGTACGACCTATCTCTACGCATCCGTTTCTGGTTATGATTCAATCTCAGAGTTCACATCAGGGCAGTTAAATGATCTGGCTCTGGCCGTTTTTGTGGGTTGCAACACTGGCTTAACAAGTTCTGGAGGCCTCGGGAATCTGTTGACAGAGTCCACGTCGAGGGGTACAGATTGTGCACTTGGATTTACCGATCAAATTGAATCCAATAAAGCGGGATACTGGTCGGATAATTTCTGGGGTCAACTTGATCAGGGAGAAACAGTTGGAGATGGAGCAGCAGAAGCTTTGCAGTATACAAGAATTTACTACCTCTGGCAGACTGGGGGAGTAGAGTCGTACATCATTTATGGGAATTCGAACTTGAAAATTGATCCGGCAGTCGCGGGGGTCTGAAGCATGAGAACTCACAACATATTACTTGCTTGCGCTTTGATGTGCTGCATCGGCATCATATTGGTATCTGGAGCCAGCGCAATCTCTCAGGGAGAGAAAAACGTTGAAAGTCAAATTGTCAATCAAAACAACATCCTTGACTGTGAAGAGGCAAAACACCAGATTCAGGCATTTATGGAGGGTAAAGACATCAGCATTGAATACAAGGGTACGATGCCCACTCCCTCCGGTGAGATGATGCTGTTCAGATCCGACGATGAGATATATTATATAAATTCTCAATCGAGATCCATTGAAGGAGCAATGTTCTTTAAATCACTCGATAACTCGAATGAAGTGCAGTTAAATGCAGAAAATGCCCAAAAAATTGCCGAGGACTACGCCAAATCAAAGTATAGGCCATTTACACAGAAGAACATGCAATTAATCAGATCAGATCTTCTGGATCACGGAGACGGAGGGAAAGAATACCTTTTCGTCTGGTGTGAGATTGTAAACGGCGCCTTGACCCCAAATTACGTCTCGATCTCTATTAATCCAAACAGTGGAGAAGTAATTTCATACATCGGGATTGAAAGGACACTGGATGTTGATCTTGATCCGGAGATCTCCAGACAGGATGCGATCAAGACGGCAATCACCCAGTTTAAAGAAATCGAAGTGTCAAACGTGGACACTCAGTTAGCAGTTATATACACGGATCAGAATGAACAGTGCCTTACATGGGTTGTTACCATCGACGGAGAGGAAAGTGACAGCACTATACGGGGCGGAACGGTCCTCGTTGATGCGATGAGCGGGAAGGTTGTACAGGTTGATCCGTATCTCTAACCTCCCCTCGTTTTTAGCCGGTGCAATCATGACACCCGACCGTCAAACGACCCTGCGGAACCTCAAGCGCCTCCTCCCCGCCTCGCTCATCGCCGGCCTCGCCGGCGGCGGACTGCTGGTGCTCCTGACCTATGTCCATACATGGTGCTGGGGTGGTATCGCCTGCTACAACCACGGACTCTTCGACGCCATCGGCACGTTCCAGAACCTGGTGCTCGGCATTCTCTCCCTCCTCCTCGCCGGGATGCTCCCGGCCGCCCTCTCGCGGGAGGGCGGGACGAGGAGGGGTTCGGCCGTCCTAGCGGGCGGGATCGCCGGGTTCACGGCATTTCTCGTCCTCGAGATGTATTCAATGGTAACAGCGGCCTTCGGGCACGGATACGCCGCCGGGCTCTCCGACGTCCTCTCTCTGGCCCATGACACCCTCGCGAACCACGCTCTCCCCCTCCTCGCCATCGGCCTCGCTATGGCGGCCCTCGCCGCCCTCGGGGCATTCGTCGTCTCGTTCTTCCGGGAGAGAGCCGCCGGGCCAAGCGAGGGTGCCGCGGCATCCCGGCTCATCCTCTGCTCCACGGTCGCCCTCATCCTCGTCGCCGTGGTTCTCCCCCCGCTCGCCGCTCATGCAATGCTCGGTGCAGGGATGGTCGACGTGAACCCCGGAACGGCGCTGATGACAACTGCGGTCTCCGTCGAACGCACCGCGCCCGACACCCTCGTCCTCACCGCCCGCGAAGTGCCTCCCGCCTCCGTGCTCGACCCCGGTGCGCCGTTCTCGGTCTTCATGAACGGCGTCGACGTCTCCAACGCCTCCGCGTGCACCGCAAGCGGTTTTGCCGCGACGGTCGAGCCGGCCGGAGGACTTGAGGCCATTAAAGGGTCGGAGGCCACCTGGACGGGGGCCGGGGTCTTGAACAACGGTACGCCGGTGGGCGTCGTGGTCATGGCCCACGGAGTTGACGGCTCGGAGCTCGTCGTCATGAACCTCGTGGTCTAAAGCAGGTTGGCTCCACGCTCCGCCGGCACCTTGCGGGACCCCTCGATCCGGGTATCATACTTCTCGTTCAAGACGTGCTCTTTCACGACCGTCCCCTCCGGGATGATAACCTCCGGCCAGATCCTGGCCCCGGCGTGGACTACCACGCCGTTTTTCAGCGCCACCTGCGGTCCGATTACCGTGTCGTGCTCGATGCTGCATTTATTGCCGATTACTGTATCGTTGTCGATGATGCTTCCGCTCACCGTGGTGCCCCTCCCGATCACCACCCGGTTGTAGAGGGACGAGGAGAAGATCTTCGCGCTCTCTTTGATGATACACCCCTCGCCGATACTCGTGTAAGGGCCGATGATGACGTTCTCCTCGATTGTAGTCCCGGCACCGATCGAGACCGGCCCGATCACCCGGGAGTTTGTACCTATCGAGACAAAACCGCCAATATGCACCGGACCAAGGATTCGGCCACCCCTGATGGCGAGGTCGCCGGAGATGCTGGTGAAACTGATCCCCTGCAGTTTCCAGCGCTCGGCCTCGCGTAGCGATCTCGGGCTCCCCACGTCAGACCAGTTGCCCCGGACGGGCCAGCCCTTAAGGACATAACCCTCTTCCATCAAGGCTGGAAAAAGGTTCCGGGCAAAGTCAAACTTCTCGCCGGTCGGGATGTGGTCAAAGACCTCCGGATCGCAGGCATATATCCCGGTGCTTGCCAGGTTCGAGAAGATCTCCCCGGGACCGGGCTTCTCCCTGAACCGTTTTATCCGGCAGTCTGCATCGATCTCGGCTATCCCGTAACCTGTGGGGTCGTCGATGCTGATCAGCCCGATGGTGGTGATCGAGTCGTTGGCAAGGTGTTCGCGGTATAGCTCAAGCAGGTTCAAGTCCACCAAATGATCGCCGCCAACGACCAGAAAAGGCTGGCCATCAAGGTATTTCTGGGCGTTCTTGACGCTTCCAGCCGTCCCTAGTTTTGTCTTCTCGTGGACGTAGGTTATATTGACACCAAAGAGCGACCCATCGCCAAGCGCCCCCTCGATGGCCTCGCTCATGTAACCGAGGGTGACCACCACATCGTTGAACCCCAGGTTTGAGAGGTGTGAGACCAGGTGCTGGATCGAGGGTTTGTTGACGATTGGAATGCAGGGTTTTGGACGCCCGAATGTGAGGGGGCGGAGCCGTGTCCCCTCCCCTCCACACATTATGCACACCTTCATGCCACTCCATTGTGTGCGTATCGATTTAACCCTATTGAGATTGAATCTGCATGCGTCCTTATTGATACAGGCCGCATGCTGAAAACCGCCCCGCACCTCAGGGGCGGGTCTTTCCGAATCTTTATCCTCCCGTGCGCAAGAGATTCATCTTGAATGACAGAGTTTGAGTGCAGGCTCTGCGGCAAGTGCTGTATGAACGCCGGAGACGCTCTCATCGAGATCGATAGAAAACTGAACAGTCGTGAGTATCTCTGTCGGCAGAAGATCGTCGGCGGGACGTTTCGCGCCCGCGTCGAGGAGCGGTTTCTCGATGCTTTCAGGGAGACTTCAGAGAGAGATGCAAACCCTTCCTGGTGCCCCTTCCTGCGGCCCATGCCGGGCCGCAAAGGGAAGTACATCTGCACCATCCACAACACACGTCCTCCGATCTGCAGGTCATACATCTGCTGCAGCATGCGAATCTACGACTCCTCCGGAGAGGAGGCAGGAAAGGTTAAAGGCAGGCGGAGCCTTGTCACGGAGGATCCTGCACTGCGGCAGTGCTGGGAGGAGGAGGTGGCACCGCTTGCGATCGACGACGATAACGCCTGGAAGAAGGAGGTTGCCGCCATCCTCGACCATGCGGGCTATCGGGTAGAGGCCTATGAATGAGCATGAGCGTCGCCTCCCCGTCATCGGGGGCCGGGTCACGTGTACGCAAAACGAGGCAGTTCCCGTGGAGAGATGCGGGCTCTGTGTCCATTCCTCGCGGGTCGTGATCTCAGGAAGAGAACTGCCGTCACCGGCGCGGGCTTACTGCAGCCTCTGCCGTGGCGCGCCAGATATCGATATGGCAAAGGTTGAGGCCGTCCTCTGCGACGACCACACGGGCGAGGGCTTCCGCAGCATAGCAAACGTTATAAGTTAGCAGGTCACTTCCGCCAGAACTCCCAGGGGTGTTTCGTCTGGAACGGAACCCCTTTTGTCTCGCGGTTCCAGTCGGTCTCGATCGTGTGATGAACCAGCCGGACCTCCTTCTTGAGTTCGGCAAGAGCATTCTTGACCTCCTCAAGTTCCTGCTGCAGCCGGTTAAACTCTTCAAACGAGCGCGGTTGCCGCACTGGAGCCTCTCCAGCATCCTTGCAGGAGAGACCGGCCTCGATCAACTCCAGGATGGCCTCATTTCTGTCGAGCGAATGCTCTCTCGCGAACTGGTCGATCTGCTCCATCAGGTCGGGATCGAGTGCAAACGAACATCTCATCGCCATGGATCGTCAACACCCCCGATTATACAACCTCTTTGCTGATTATACTGTCTGCCGAGAACCCTGAGAGACGATCCACTCACCATATAGCAACTCGAAAAAAAAATTCTCCCCTGCCTCTCCATGAAAGGGGGCAGGTCAACTGATATTTTCCAGGTTATAACCTTTCTGCGCGAGCAAGGCCTTCACCCGTTCGCGATGGTTGCCCTGCAGTTCGATCGAAGAGTCCTTGACCGTACCGCCACAGGCCAGTTTTGCCTTCAGGAACTTTGAAAGGTCATCGAGATCTATGTCATATGGGTCGAGACCCTCGATGACCGTGACCTCTTTTCCATACCGACGTTTATTGATCTTTACAGTAATTCTCTGTTGTTCCTTTGCAACTTCCTCACAGATGCACAGTTCTTTTGGCAGTCCGCATGTCGGACAGATCCCACCGTTCATTGCATGTACCTTTCAGCTCTCGTTATATATTATTTGGTATGGTCATCCATCGATCTGGCATACATCACAGCCAAGTGATAGCACCTGGTCTGGCCTGCTGCGATAACGATAGACTGTAATCCCTTTACAGCGGAGTTCATGAGCAAGGGAATAGATCTGACTAATCTCCCCCACGGTTGCGCGCTCCGGGAGGTTAACCGTCTTTGAGACTGCATTATCCACATACTTCTGGAATGCGGCCTGCATCCGGACGTGGTGCTCCGGGGTGATCTCAAGGGCCGTCTTAAAGAGGCCAAGAGTATGGTCGTCCAGAGGGAGGCCGGCAACCGTTCCATGGCGGCGGACGTGTTCGACCACGTCCTTTCCGCCGGCAGTGGGGGGCAGGAACTCAGTGATCAGGCTGCTTACAATCCTCACAGGCTGGCCGTCGATCGTCCGCTCGTAGGCAAAAGAGAAGACCGGTTCGATACCGCTCGTCGTCCCGGCTATAAGATGGATCGACCCCGTTGGAGCAATGGTTGTGACGGTGGCGTTGCGCATATCCCCGTGGAAGACCGAACCCTCGATCGCCGGAAACGGGCCCTTCTCCATGCCCAATTCCTCTGAGCGCTCCCGCGCCGTGGTCTGAACCTTCTCCATCAGGTTCTCGGCAAACCGGAGCGCTTCCTCCGATTCGTAGGGGATATCGAGGCGTATGAGCGCTTCGGCAAACCCCATCACCCCGAGCCCGATCTTTCTTGTGGCCAGGGTCTTCTCGCGGATCTGAGGGAGAGGGAAATGGTTAACATCGATGACAGAGTCGAGAAACTCGACGCCGCACCGGACCACCCTGACCAGCAGGTCATCATCGATCTCGCTCTTCCTGATGCACCTGGCCAGGTTAATGCTACCCAGGTTGCAACTCTCATAGGGGTAGAGGGGCTGCTCACCGCATGGGTTGGTAGCCTCGATGAGACCAAGGTGCGGTGTGGTGTTCCGCCGGTTGATCTCGTCGAGAAAGATTACACCAGGTTCACCTGAGATCCAGGCCGATTCAGCAATGATGCGCCAGAGCGAGCGAGCGTTGATACTCTTCCAGACGCTGCCGTCACGCGGGTTTACAAGGTCGTAGTCGAGACCACCCTCCAGGCTCCGGAGGAACTGCTCATCAATCCCGACAGAGATGTTGAAGTTTGTAAGCCCGGCCTCACGTTTGCAGGTAACAAACTCCTCGATATCCGGGTGAGAGGCAGCGAGCACGCCCATGTTTGCCCCCCTTCTCCGCCCGCCCTGACGTACCGCCGCTGTCGCTGCATCAAAGACCCGCATGAACGAGACCGGCCCGGTTGCGGCACCCCTCACACCGTTGACTATGTCCCCGCGAGGCCTGAGGCGTGAGAACGAGAACCCGGTCCCCCCGCCGGACTGGTGGATGAGCGCCATATGTGTGAGGGTTGTAAAGATACCCTCAATCGAGTCCTCCACAGGGAGGACAAAGCACGCGGAGAGTTGTCCTCCGGGAGTGCCAGCGTTCATCAGGGTAGGTGAGTTCGGCAGGAAAAGGAGATCCGAGAGGAGTGAGAAGAACTCGCGCGATCGTTCCGTTCCACCAACGGCGCTGGCGGCACGCCAGAAAAGACCCTCAGGACTCTCGCCTGGAAGGAGGTAGCGGCGTTCCAGGAGGAGACGGGCTGCTGGAGTGAGTTCCATATTACCCTTCATGGAACCCCGGCCTTAATAAGCCGTTGTGCCCAACTCTTCTGCTGACGATGTCTCTTATCGTGCTCGGAACTGCATCCCACGTCGGCAAAAGCGTGACCGTTGCAGCACTCTGCCGTGCGCTACACCGGCGCGGGATCCCGGTTGCGCCTTTCAAATCCCAGAACATGAGCCTCAACTCCTACGTCACCGCCGACGGGAGTGAGATCGGGATCGCTCAGGCCGCCCAGGCTTTTGCTGCCGGGATCGAACCAGAGGCCGATATGAACCCGATCCTCCTCAAACCAAAGGGGGAGGCGGTCTCGCAGGTGGTTCTGCTCGGCCGGCCTTACAAGGATGTGCAGATCCGGGACTACTACATGGAGACGGATAAACTTCTTGCAGAGGCGGTTGCCGCTTTCGAACGATTGCAGAGACGGTTCGGAAACGTTGTGGTGGAGGGTGCCGGAGGGGCGGCTGAGGTGAACCTCTACGACCGTGACATCGCAAACATAAGGCTCGCCCGGGCACTCCGCCTTCCAGTTCTCCTGGTCGCAGATATAGAGCGGGGTGGGGTCTTTGCCCAGATCTACGGCACTCTTGCCCTCCTCCCCGAAGAGATCCGATCGCTTGTAAAGGGGGTTATCATCAACAAGTTCAGGGGCGATCCCGCGCTGTTTGAATCGGGTGTTGCCAGACTCGAAGAACTCACAGGTGTGCCGGTCCTCGGTGTGGTGCCATACACCGATATCCGTATTCCAAGCGAGGACTCCCTCTCTATAAGTGAGAGGCAATGCGCGGCGACAGAAAACGCGATCAGGATCGCCGTCATCCGGCTCCCAAGGATCTCAAACTTCACCGACTTCGAGCTCCTCGAGCGGCACGCTTCTGTTGAGTATGTCACGCCAGGAGAATCGCTTGCCGGATACGACTGTATCATCCTCCCGGGGACGAAGAACACCGTGGAGGATCTCAACGTCCTTCGCGGGCACGGCGTGGAGAAGGAACTCGAGGTTTCCGGGGAGAGGGGTGTCCCGATCATCGGGATCTGCGGGGGATACCAGATGCTCGGGAAGGCTATCATCGATAGGGGTATCGAGTCTGGGGGCGACCCTGCCGAGTATACGGGTTTCGGGCTCCTCGACGTTGTCACGGCGTTTACCGGATATCGCAAGACGACGGTGCAGGTCAGGCGGCGGGCAACAGGCCCTGGCCCCATACTCCAGGCTATGGGAGAGGTGGAGGGTTACGAGATACATATGGGCGAGACCGAGCGGCGAGGACTGCCAGAGGCGTTCGCCGGAGAAGGCGCTGCGACACCCGACGGCCTGGTCTTCGGGACATACATGCACGGGCTCTTCCAGAACCCCGGTGCTGTAAACGCCCTCCTCGCCTATCTATCGAAACGCCGGGGGCTGCCGTTTGAGCCTATAACGGAGGCGGACGGCGGCGCATTGGGCGCATCCGCAGCATACGATGACCTGGCCAGGCATTTTGAGGCGCATGTAGATATGGATACGATCCTGGGCTTTTTTACCAGATGAAAGCATCTCTCCTGCATTTCCTGGCAAAATGGCCGGCATCTATTCCAGAGATTCGGGAAGAGCGCATACCTCTGGAGATTGAAATGCCTGTTACCCGAGGGGGCCATCGATTGCGTCCTGAAGACCGGTCTTTTGCATTGGAAGTGGGGATCAAGCCGGATCAAAAGGAAGAATGACGCATCCCGGCCGCCTCAGAGGAAGAACCGGAACGCAACCCAGGCTATCAGCACCATCAACGCCGAGTACTTCAGCCCTGCGACCGCCCGTCCTTCGCCCATGACGCCCGCCGCAAGCCCTGAGAAGAAACCCTGGATAAGCGCCGCATGGCAGAAGACGCGGTTGTAGAGGAAGATATCCACACTACCCATAAACGACTGCGCGGACGCTGACCCTGAGGCCGCAACAGTCTCCCCAGCCTCCGCCATCGTTGCAAGGAAAGTACCTGAGAGCACGGCGATGACGAATAAGAAGACGAAGAACGACATCAGGATGATGATCATGTAGATCATCATCCCCGTCTTTCGCTCCGTTTTCAGGTTGAAAAACTCATAGGCGTCGTGCGCAGCCGCCCGAAGCACCTCGCTGACATCGCCGCCCGCGGAACTTGCCTGAGCGATCAGTTCGACGCTCCGCTCCGCAAGCGGGGTGCTCACGGCCTTCCCGAACCTGCGAATCGCCTCCACAAACGGGACGCCCCAGGACATCTCAGTATCGAGTTTGCGGATATGGGGTGTGAGTGCCCCGTAATCGCCTTCCGAGACTATATGTATGGCGTGTGGGAGCGTCATACCGGAATCGTTCATCCCGGCCACATCCCGGAAGAAGTTCGGGAGAGAGGCCTCGACGCTCGATACGCGAATCGATTCCTTGAGATCGAGGATGGCAAAAGGCACGATGGCGATGATTATCGCGAATACGGCGACATCGTCAAGCATGGTCGTCCCGAAGATTGCCGCGAAACCGTAAGACGTCACTATGCTTACAAATCCACCGATGAAGAGGAGGAGAGCTGCAGGAACGGATATAAACAGGGCGGTGTAGGGCTCCTCAATCATCACCCTGAGCGGATGTTTGAGGAAGCGGTAGAACCCTTCCTGGTACTTCCGCCGCTGCTGGATCCTCTTAAGGATCTCCTCGTCCCGCACCACGACCGGATCGGGCTGAGGCGCCTCCTCCGGCATATCAACCGGCTGCGGCCGGTTTCGATTCAAAAGATCGTCAAAAAGGTCTTTAAATCCCATATCACACCTCCGGCGTTATTGAACTGATCAGGATGACAAACATCAGGCTCCCGAAGGGCACAAGCAGGTAGATGATTATATACAGGAAGAGCGGGTTCGAGTCGCCCGATAAGATCGTCATGACCGACTGGAGGATGATCAAAAAGAGCATGCCCGCAACGATTGCGGTGACGTAGGACTCCGCGACCAGCCCGAGAGTCTCCAGGAACGCCCTCTGCTGCTGGTGGTTCTCAAGCGTATACTGGTGAGCCTTCGTGCGGAAGTACTCTGTCAGGTTACTCCCGCTGGAGATGCTTGCAACCGCTCCCTGGAGGAACTCCCGCATCCGGTCACTCGGCGTCGCCTGCGCAACCGCCCGCAGGGCCTCAAGGAGGTCTTTACCAAAGAAGTCGGTCTCGCGGGTGATGTAACGTGCCTCTACGGCGCTCTCACCATATATCTGACTCTGACCGAGTGACCGGAAGACCTCATCTGGTGTTATTCCCGCCGAGGACATGGCTGTAACATAATTTATGGCGTACGGGAGGGTGGCATCGATGTTCCGGCGGCGCTCCCCTGCCAGTATACCCGGGTAGATGATGAAGATCATGTAGGTGATCCCGCCGAATACCAGGAGGGCGATGATCGTGATGACGATGGTGCCAAGCACCATCTTGTAGTCATTCAAAGCATAGAGGAACTCCGGGACCGCCCCACGGTAGACTATCATCTCAGGGACGCGAAGGATATATGTCAGGAGCCCGATCAGAACGGCCGCTACAAGACCAACCATGATCGATGTGACATAGGCGGTCGCAAGGTAGGCCTCGAATGGCGTCGTCATCCGCGCCCCCATCATATCGTTGCGGAGCTTAACATAATCCGCCCGTTTATCCTTTAATCTGTGGCCGAGAAGGTTGAAACAGAAACGCTCGTAACTGTTCATGCAGGACCCCCCTCCCCATATAGGTCCGCGCGCACCCGCTGGATGACCGCCTCCGGGTCCCTGAAGTAGGAGATCAGTATCTTGCTAACATCCTGGTAATGTCTGATCTTCTTGATGCGCATCCACTCAAGCACTTCCTGCCGCCGTTTCAACTCTTCGCGCATCCGCTCTTCGCTCCAGCCCCGGTCCTCCATGATCTGCTCCAGGATGTAGGATTTGCCGGAATACCGGATCTCATCAGTCACCGGGTGCCACCGGAAGACCTCGTTTGTGATCAGTTCGTTCGTCCGGGGATCGACGTCCAGTATCTCGATGAGGTGTTTGTTGCGCCGGATCCGCTGGCCGCCCACCCGGGCCTGCACCTGGATGGACATAAGGTCAAGCGCAGAGAGCATGTTCCTGGGTACACCGATCGGCGGGTTCTCAAGACGATGGACCGCACTTGCCACCGAATCTGCGTGCATCGTCGCGTAGGTTACATGACCGGTGCTCATGGCCTGGAAGAGGGTCAGGGCCTCGCGACCGCGAACCTCGCCGACCAGGAGGTACTCCGGGCGCTGCCGGAGGGCGGCGCGGAGCAGTTCATACATATCGATCTCCCCCCGTCCATCCTGCGAGAACGAGTCACGGGTGACACTCGGGATCCAGTTCGGGTGGGGCAGTTTAAGTTCCCGGGTGTCCTCGAGGGTGATTATCTTTGCAAGCGGCGGGATAAAGAGCGATATGGCGTTCAACGTCGTGGTCTTCCCGGAAGCCGTACCGCCGGCAAAGATGCATGATTTACCGTTCTCAACTGCCAGCCAGAGGAAAGCGATCCCGAGCGGGGAGAAGGTGTGCCACTCGATGAGGTCTGTTGGAGTGATCGGTTCATCCCGGAACTTCCGGATGGTGAACGTCGAGCCGTGAGCGGTCACCTCTGAACCGAGAGTCATCTGGATGCGCGAGCCATCGTTCATGGTGGCATCCAGCATCGGTTCGGCGATCGAGATGTACTTCCCCGCCCGCTGCGCAAGTTTCGTGACGAAGGAGTCGAGCTCCGCTGCGTCGGTGTATACAAGATTCGTCCTCAGAGACTCGTAGGTTGTGTGGTAGACGAATATAGCGCTACCGACACCGTCACAGGAGATATCCTCGACATACTTGTCATGCATAATTGGATCGATCAGACCATCGCCAAGAAACTCCTTCTCCACCTGGTAGAGGACTTTCTCCCGGCCGACAGGATCGAGGCGAATCCCATAATCGGCGATGATCGTGTTAACCGCATCACGCAACACCCTGCGCGCCTCCTCGCGGCTGAGGTTCCGGCAGGTGATATTGAGGGTCTCAAAGAGGCGCTCCCTGATCTCCTGGAAGAGATCACGCTCCCCTGGCGTGAGTACCGGTTCTATGACGTGGTAGGTGTACTCATGCGTCGAGGTGTCATAGGTCACGCGGATGTAGGCGTAGGGTTCGTTCACCGGGTAGAGCTCAATCTCCTCCACCCCCGGGGAGGGGTGCAAGGTGAGGTCGACGAGGGGTCCATGCAGGAGGGGGTTGTAGTCTTCGACCTTCTGCTCGAGGGTGGGCACCTGGAACTTCCTGATAACCCCCAACAGGGGTTTTGGAACCTCCTCGGCAGGGATTGCCACCTCTGCGGCTGCAGCGGCGAAAGATGAGGGCGTGTATGACCGGGAGAATAATTCGTCAAACTCCGATACGACCCGGGCGTTGTCGACAAAGTCATAGAAGTGCTCATTGCGGTTGATGCTCAGTTCATCGATGGAGAAGGTAGCGCTCCTGGGGAGGATCAGGTCCGCGAGGTTCCCGAGTTCATCGACCGATCTCACCCCCTCAAAAGTCTCTTCATGTGAGCCGGATTCATCGGTCTCCCGCCATCCCCATATGCGCTCGCGGATGCCTGCATCAACGGGATGGCGCGAAGCGGCGGGCGTGAACGCCGGCTCCGGCCGGGCCGGCTTCTCCACCACCGGCGGTTCAGCGGGCGATTCCAGCGCGGTGCCGGCCTCACCGGGCACCTCCACATAAGAAGAGACCGGTTCCTCAACAATACCCGGCCCCTGCCCCTCGATCCGCTTGAGGAGAGCCTGGATCGGGTCTTCAGCCGTGGTTGTGCGCCGTTCCGCCGCACTTCCTGTTCTTGCCACGCTCTCGATGAGAGCCCTGATCTCATCATCCTTCCGGACATGCACCGGCACCGGTTCCGGGCGTTCCCCCCACCACGTATCGATAAAGAGTTCGCTGGCAGGATCATTCGCTATGGCATCCTCCTCCCCAAAACCCAGTTTCTGTGGCCGGGAGAGGAGGTTTCTGACCGACGCTATCAACTCGCGCTCCTCGTCATCATTTTTACTCATCCGATCTCCTCGCAATATCGATACCTACCTCTACCCTGGGTTCATGAAACTCCACGATGCAGCGTGTACGCTCCCCTATCCGGTCAGATACAATACACATATACCGCCCATTGAGCAGCCGAAAACAGACCCGTCCCCCTGTGTCTGTCACATCGCTTGCAAGCATAACCTTCCCCTTCCGGATTGTGACGCGGGCCCCCGCAAGAGGTGCGCAGCCATCATGCACGGTCAGACAGAGCACACCAACCCGCTGTCTGTCTGTAGCCCCGACTATCGGAATATCGAGGCGGCCGTTCTTCTTCAGGTGACTCTTCTCAAAGACCCTGCACCGTGACGTGAGAGCATCTACGACAGTCTGCGCAACCAGGTAGAGTTCGAACGTTTCATCCCCTGTCAGGTGCAGTGCTGCCTGGTCACCAAAGAGTGTCCCCTTCCCGTCGACAAGGATTGCGCCGTCCGGTTCGCCCCTGGAGATGATGAGGAAAAAATCGCTCGCCTCACCTCTCGATACACCTATTCCACTTGGAGAATGAGCAGCGCTGTAGTGCAGCAACTCCTCATAAGTAAAGCGCCCCTCACACACCGACTGGCCGAGGACCTCTGCCATCAGGTCGTTTATTTCCATGAGGATCTTCTGGCAATGCCCTGTGTTTTCATGTTGGAAAGGGGATTTGCACCCCTATCACAATATACCACATCTATACGCTATTATTAATATCTTATGATTGTCAAACATCAGACAAAGAAAGATTTCCGGGGGAATAGACCGGCTGCAGAGCGAGAGAGAGGTTTGCTGGCGAGGGGCACCCCTCATACCCTCCTGCCCAGAGAGAATATAGCAATGCATGCGAATCTCCGGTCAATCGCGAAAAATCGCATTGAAACATTCTGCAGGACAAGACCGCCAGAAATAAGAGATAACACGTAAACAAACTACCTGCCCATGATTCTTCAGCCCATGGCAGCAATTCCGCTTATGATTGCAGCAGGTGCAATCGGGATCACGCTCATATACGCCTCGATCCTGGACCTGAGAGAGCGGCGGGTGCCGCATAAAACATGGCGGCCCGCCCTCACGATCGCGGTCCCGGTAGCTGTCTGGGTATATGTGCTGACCTTTATCGCGGACTGGCGGACGGCGGCAGCGTATCTTACCCTGGTCGCAGTATTCTGCGGCTTTTTTTACCTTTTCCAGGCGATGAACCTCTTTGGGGGGGCAGACGCCTATGCCCTCATCGTCATCACGGCATGCATCCCGTTCCACCCGTTTGAAACCATCTTTGGCACCTCGCCCCTGGGGTTCTTCCCCTTCACCGTGCTGATAAATGCTGTGCTCATCAACATCGTGGCACCCCTTGCCATACTTCTGAAGAACCTTATTGAGGGGAACCGGGCTCCACTCTCGTGCTTATTCCTTGGTTTTCCTGTTAGTGGAGAGAAGATCCAGAACGAGTTTGGCTTTGTTATGGAAGATCTAGAAGAAGGGGAGGACGGTAGACTGGTTCGACGGTTCATCGGTTTTACCGAGTCGCTTCGCCGCATCATACGGGGAGAGCGCAGGATCTACACAAAAGATCTCAGACAGCACCCCGATGAATACCAGAAGGAACTCACCCTCTACAGGAAGGCCGGCAGGGTCTGGATATCTTACGGTATTCCGTTCATCATCCCGATTACAGCGGGATTCCTGACAGCATTGTTCGTGGGAGACATTTTCTTTGTGATCATGAAAGCGATCGCGGGAATGTGATAGGTATGGATATAGATTTCAAAAACGGTTTGATCCCTGTCATAGCACAGGATAGGCGGACACGTGATGTTCTGATGCTCGCCTACGCAAACGCTGAGGCGCTGGAACTTACCAGAACAACCGGATACGCGCACTACTACAGCAGAAGCAGACAGAAGATCTGGAAGAAAGGGGAGGAGAGCGGCCACATACAGCGGGTCTGCCGGATACTCGTCGACTGTGATGCGGACGCCCTCCTCTATGAGGTGGAACAGACCGGCGCAGCGTGTCATACCGGCCACGCATCCTGCTTCTTCCGGACGATCGAGGGGGAGGAGATCGCCGGACTGGTCTTCGATCCGGAGAAGGTATACGCTAATAAGGATGAATGACTTCATAACTATGGTGATTTTTTATGAAAATTGTACCCGATACGAGCGTCGTAATAGATGGACGTATAACCTCGCTGATAAAAACCGGGGAATATAAAGGAGCAACAATAATCATACCGGAAGCCGTCGTCGCTGAACTGGAGGCCCAGGCAAATCAGGGGCGGGAGATAGGTTTTTCCGGTCTGACCGAACTCCAGGAACTATTCAGGATGTCAGAAGAGGGTCTCATCGAGCTCCAGTTTGCTGGAGAGCGCCCCAGCCTCGATCAGGTGAAACTCTCAAGCGGCGGCGAGATCGATGCACTCATCCGGAACGTGGCGATCGACCATAAAGCCCGGTTTATCACGAGCGATCTGGTGCAGGCGGAGGTTGCAAAGGCGAAAGGGCTCGATGTTCTCTATCTCCGACCGCAGATCGGCGATTTCTCGCCGCTCTCGATCGACCAGTTCTTCGATGAAGAGACGATCGCTATCACCCTCAAAGAACGGGCTCTGCCGGTGGCAAAGATAGGTAAACTCCAGGCAACCAGGCTTGTCACACTCCGGGACACCCCTATGACCGAACACGAACTGAAAGTGATGGCGCAGGAACTGCTGGAGCGAGCAAAACGTGATCCGGACGGTTTCATCGAGCTTGAAAAAAGGGGGATCACCGTCGTCCAGATCGGGTCGCTCCGGATCTCGATCGCGAGGAGACCTTTCTCAGACGGCATGGAGATCACAGTGGTCAGGCCGCTTGTCGACCTCTCGCTCGACGATTACGCTATGGCACCGGAGATCAAGCAACGGATCCTTGGTGACCGCCGCGGCGTCCTGATCGCAGGACCCCCGGGCGCTGGAAAGACAACCCTTGCTCAGAGCCTCGCCACATTTCTGGCCGACCATAACTTCATTGTCAAGACGATGGA
>LDZU01010470.1_pt1 | contig 16278 bp, 14 predicted proteins | sample 615531 | NCBI WGS metagenome assembly LDZU01 (sample SAMN03408293, study PRJNA278302) | terrestrial metagenome | isolation source: oil reservoir sample SB2 | place: USA: Alaska, North Slope, Schrader Bluff formation | collected 2011-09 | reverse complement strand
CATCATTTGCTCCTCCCAGCATCTTTTCTCTGCCGGATGGTAACATTCTTATTGAGTCAACGTTATTTTTCATAGTTACTTTTTATTTGAGGCAATTCGTTTCCGCCGTTCCAATCCTGTTCTATGCTATACTAATCGTTTCCGTTATTTAAAAGGCAAACCCATTAATGGATCGTAAAAAAGCAGCCATCCTAGCCCTTTCCCTCCTGACCATCATATCCACCGACACGGTGGCGCCGCTGGTGAAGCAGATCAGCGCATCCTATCCGCAGGTCAGTTCCACCATGGTGAAGCTGACCATCACTTTGCCATCTCTGCTGATGATCTTCTTTGGTCTGATCGCCGGTCAACTGGTGAAAGTGATCTCCAAAAAAGCCATCCTTGCCATTGGATTGGTGCTGTACAGCATTGGCGGTATCGCAGCCGGTTGGTCAGAGAGTTTTCCGGGGCATCTCATCCTGCGCGGATTGGTGGGCGCCGGCACAGGCTTGATCTCCCCTATCATCACCTCGCTGATTGCGGATTATTATCAGGGTAAGGAACGTGCGGATATGGTCGGTTATACCTTTGCAATATCCCATTTTGCCGCGGTGATTACTCCACCGCTGGCGGCTTATCTGGGTGCAGAGGATTGGCGCAAGGCGTTCATTATTTTTTCGATCGTTCCGCTGGTCTTTCTTTTTACAATGATCTTTCTGCCGGGCACAGCCCGCCGGGTGCAAAGCGATGCAGCGGAAAAAAGAAAAGCTCCCATTCCCACCAAAGCGATCCAATTCGCTTTGATCGCTTTGGTGATGATGATCATTTTCTTCATCGTCATCACCGATCTCCCCTATCTGATCGAGACCAAAACAGGCATTTCCCCCATTGTCTCTGCATTTGGGCTTTCAACGTGCACGCTGGGCGCAACCATTGCCGGATTGACCTTTTCGCAGATCTATGTACGACTAAAGAAATGGGCCATTCCCACCAGCTTATTGGCTTGCGGGCTGGGTTTTCTACTGATCACTTTCAGCGGAACCAGCGTACTAATCCTGGGCGGCTTGCTGTGCATCGGAATGGGGATCGGGATATTAATCTCGCTGATCATGCTCGTCACCGCTAATTCAGCGGGTGAAGCCGACAGCACGGCTGCGGTGGCACTGGTCAACGGCGGTTTTTCTATCGGGATCTTTATCTCCCCGTTCTTTTATGCGAATCTCCCACGCATTGAATTAGGTTTACCGGCTGTCGAGTTCAATTTTCTGCTGGCGGGAGTTCTGTTCGCAGCAGCCGGAGTGATCGCGCTTTTGGTTGCAATTTCTACAAATAAACAATTAAATTTACCGCATCGTTAAAAATATTTCTTTGAAACCAGGTTTAACAAAAAGCTCTAAATGCTGAGGAAAAAGATTTGGTATTTCAAAGAAGAAGGGTGCAGCGATCAACTGCACCCTTTGCATTTACGGCTTCCACACATTCTGTGCCGGATCGTAGCCGATATCCTCCAGCCAGTCGCCGACCACCAGACCCATCACAAAGCCTTTCTCATCTTTATCCATGCGCACGTACAAACTGACCGGCAGTTCTCCGGCAGCAGTGGAGCGGGGAGTAGTGACCGTGGCGCCGCCCATTAGAGAGGTGTTGTTGCGTTCGGAAATGGAACTGGTAGCCGTGATCAGCCATTCTTCTGCAGCCGGCCAGGTATCGGCAAATACCCTGGTCAGTAAAAGGTCAAAATAAGTGTACTGTTGGTTGGCATATTCGTAGGTGGCGTCAACGGAGAGATAGATCAAAACGCGCGCGGCTTGCACTTCATCTGCGCTTCCCAACAACTGCAGGCTGGCTAGTCCGTCAGGAGATACGGCTGTGACCAGTTGAGTTCCTTTATACTCGTTTGCCTCTCTGAAGGTGAAACCGTAGGATTCAAACGCGCTGCTGATAGAAGTGTGCGTGGCATCGGGGAAAGCGCTGGTGATCGGAATGAAATCGACTTTTCCCGAGCCGGAACAAGCGCTGCTACAGAAACTGCAGGCAATGATGATCAGAATAGACAGGAAGCGGAACGTGAACTTTTGCATGGTCTCCTCGGCATCTCGACGGGATCATTCCGGGTGGTAACAGAATTTCTGCCTCTGATTATGCCATTATTTCCGGAGTGCACAAGAGCATTTATCAAATATGCGCATAGCCATAGTGTGGTATAATGAAAACACGCAAGCTGAAACGATAATTCGAAAAGTGTAAATTGACCGTTCCAAGAAGGTAAGAATCCGTTGCTAAGGGGGAGTCTTTTCGAGAACTGCAGGTCCATTTTTGTTTGCGCTGAATCACATCAAGCTGCTCTTCATTCTTCTATCAGATAGGGGCAGTGGCTTAATCATATTTGGGAATGGGAGAAAAAATTGGTTAAAGTTGAAAAACGATCTGGTGAAAGTGAAGCGCAGATGTTCCATCGCTTCCGCAAACGTGTGCTGCGCAGTCAAACATTATCCATCGTACGGAAAAAACGCTGGTTTGTATCCAAAAGTGAACAGCACCGTATGGATGAGAAAAAAGCAATCCGCCGTGCATTAAAAAAGCAGCAGAGGAAAGAGTATCGACAGTAATTCTAATGGAGCGAGTAATAGAGAAAAGAGCAGTGAGATGGATGAGCATGTGGAGAATCACTATAAGAAAAATGATTGGATCGTGCATTCTTACCACGGTGTGAGCCACATCGAGGGAATTGATAGAAAACACCTGGATGGACGAGAACAGGTCTTTTTCAAGGTTAAAACAACGGATCTGACATACTGGCTTCCGGTCAATGCCACGAATGCACAGCATATCCGCGATATTGCGTCTGTCTCAACCCTCGAAAAAGCATTAACAGTCATTCGTAAGAAACCAAGAATATTGGGATCAGACTATCGAGCGCGCAAGGTTGCCATTCAGGAAGGTTTCATGAACGGCAGCCTTGCGTCCAAAGCGGAACTCATCCGCGATCTGAACGGCCGCGTAGCACAGCATCGCGATAATATCTATGAAGAAAAAATGCTGGATACATTGAAACAGCAGTTCATTGATGAGTGGGCGATCGCGAACGATTGCAGCCAAAGGGAAGCGCAAAAATTGCTGAATGAGGCATTAACCGTCAGCGAATCCAAACTGGAGCCTGTCTAGATCCCGGTTTCAGTACTGAATTCAGGGGGAAAAAACAGGGGAATCGTTCAAATTACTGGAAATTGTATTCCTTTTCTGCAAATGAACCCAATCCGTGGTTTTTCCTGAAATTGGAAGTGATCGCTTGAAAATTGAATTTACTACCATTCCAACCTTGACCACAGATATGGATGCTTCTGGTTTTTTCTTACCGTATAATTGAAATACTTTTATCGTAGAGATGGGAAGGTGTCTATGGCAAAATACGTTGGTGTATTAACTGCCGGGGGAGATACGCCCGGCTTGAACGCGGCGCTGCGAGCGCTGGGAAAATCGGCATTGGGGGAGTATGATCTTCAATTGATCGGTTTTTATGATGGATTTCGCGGTTTGATGAATGACCGGTCTGTCATCCTGGATGAGCAGCGGCTATCCGGCATTCTCACATTTGGAGGTACTATCCTTGGAACGAGCCGCGATAAACCCCACCGCATGCCGGTTGGGGATAAATTGATGGATATGACCGATGCCATGCTGGAAATTTATGAAAAACATCACCTGGATGCTCTGGTTTGCATTGGCGGAGGAGGAACCCAGAAGAATGCTTTCCGTTTGATGCAAAAGGGATTGAATGTGATCACGATCCCCAAAACCATTGATCGCGATATTGCCATGACCGATACCACCATCGGATTTGATACTGCACTGGGTATTGCCACCGACGCAGTCGATCGCCTGCACAGCACGGCGCACAGCCATCACCGCATCATCCTGGTGGAGTTGATGGGTCATAATACTGGCTGGCTGGCATTGGGTGCCGGGGTCGCCGGCGGTGCCGATGTGATCCTCATCCCCGAGATCCCCTATGATCCCGCACTGATCGCAGAGGCAATATTGGACCGCGTGCGCAGCGGAAAGCGTTTCAGTATTGTGGCGATTTCCGAAGGAGCTATGCCAAAAAAGGCAGCCGCGGAACTGGATGCGCTGATGAAAAAAAAGAAGAATACAAAAACGAAAGAAGAAAAAGAAGCGGCGCAGAAAAAAATTGAAACCTGGCAGAATTCGCAATCCAATAAAACCATCACGCTCGCACAGGAGCTGGAGAAATTAACCGGACTCGAATCGCGTGTCACGATATTAGGATATGTACAGCGCGGCGGTATTCCCTCTGCCCGCGACCGGCTACTGGCGACAGAGCTTGGCACAGCGGCGGCTTCTCTTCTTGCAAAAGAGAAATATGGATGCATGGTGGCAGTGCACGAGGAGCGTATGGAAACAGTTCCGCTCGAGCAGGTGGTTGACCGCAGGAAAATGGTTCCCATGGATCATTCGTGGATCAAAGCTGCCAAGCGGGTAGGCACCTGTTTGGGTGATGAATCGTAAATTCTTGTTAAAAAAAAGGTTTCCAATTTCGGAAACCTCTCTTTTTGATTCTATTTATTGTCCGACGTAGTAGTGGAAATACACCTCAAAAAAAGATTCATTGGATTTGTTTTTCAGATACCAGCGGGTTGTATATTCACCTGTTTTATCAGGAGCAACGGAAGGTAGATCGAAGCACCACTTTCCACCGGGTTTCACAGTATCACCAATGTAAAATTTGGTCGCATCCCACCATAACTGCTGTCCACTCACGTACTGGAGGTAATACTTGGTAGTCCAATCGGTTGAGCCAGTATTTGCCAGGCAGACATGAAATGCAAAATTCTGAGATCTGGTCAACACGGTTCCATCCTTTGGGCTTTGGGTATTCCATTTTGCGGCATCACCATAATACTGGGTGGTTGCGGTTGGATAGGATTGCTGTACGGTAACCTGTGTGGTGGCTGTGGGTTGGTTGGGGTTAACAGTAGCGGTGGGGGGTAAGGTGGGCATGAGTGTGGCTGTTGGTTGAGTTGTCGCAGTAGGAAGTGCTTCAGCAGTCTGTGTCATGCTTACCATGACCGTCTCTGCAACCTGTGTAAACACAACATTCGGATCCTGGGTCGGTTCTGCATTCGCTCCACCTGAACAAGCGCTTAAGAGGATTACTGCAAAACCGAGAATGAGGAATCCGTTGATTTTTTTTATTTGTTTAAGCATATTTCTCTTTCTCCATCCAAAAATGAATATGTATTATACTCGAAGAATAAAGGCGATTATTCTATGTACCAAAGCACAATCTAAGCATACCATGTGGCTGCGATTGTATCAAACTTGAGTTATTCTTCAAATAAAGTATATTTTTTCTCCTGCTCCTGACGAAATTGCTGCGTATATAAATTGTAGTACTTGCCTTCTTTCTTGATCAATTCTCGGTGCGTTCCCATTTCACTGATCTGACCATTTTCGATCACAAGAATGCGATCGGCATTCTTGATGGTTGAAAGCCGGTGGGCGATGATAAAAGTGGTGCGGTTCTTCATTATAGAATCAATCCCGCGCTGGATGGCTGCTTCTGTGAGTGTATCCACCGATGAGGTTGCTTCATCCATGATAAATATCTCAGGATCAGAGAGTACGGCCCTGGCCAGGCTGATGAGCTGTTTTTGCCCGACTGAAAGCAGGCCCCCACCTTCTCCGACCGGTTCATCATATCCGTGTTCCATTTTGATGATGAAATCGTGTGCACCGGTGAGTTTCGCTGCAGCTTCGATGTCTTCGTCAGTCGCATCCAAACGACCATACGCAATATTTTCCTTGATCGTCCCCGAGAAGAGGTGGGGGGTTTGCAGAACCACGCCGATGCGTGATTGAATAGCGCTCAATGAAAAATCCGTATAATCCCTCCCGCCGATCAGAATACGCCCGCGTTTGGGTTCGAAGAACCGGCAGATCAGGTTTACGATGGTGGTTTTTCCACCTCCGGTCGAGCCGACCAGAGCGATCGTTTCACCCTGCTTGACCTTGAAACTGAGATCTTTGATCACCGGGGAATCATCTTCATACCAAAAAGAAATCTTTTCAAATTCGATATCTCCTCGCATGGATCCCGGATCATACGCTTCCGGTTTATCTTTCACGTCCGGGGAAGTATCAATTAATGTAAAAATTCGTTCTGCCGAAGCAATGGCGCGCTGCATTTCTGCAATGACGCGTGCCAGGTCCTGGATAGGCCACATCATGGAAGTAATATATGCAAGAAATGCTTGCATACCTCCGATGCTGATCCCGCCGATGGTTGCCTGTGTGCCGCTGTACCAGATCACACCGCCCAACGCTAGAGAAGAGATCAACTGCACGGTGGGCAAGAAGAGCGCGCTGGTCCAGGCAGCTTTATACGAGGATGTATACATCTTCCCGGATAGATCGCTGAATTCACGCAGATTTTCTTTTTCTCGACCCAGCGCTTTGATCACGCGCACGCCGGTGATATTTTCGTTATAAGAAGCTGTGATTTGTGAATTGATCTTACGGACAATACGGTACTGGCGCAGGATGCGCGTCTGGAATTGAATACCTACGAACAATAACAAAGGCAGAATCGCCAGGACAATTAACGCCAGAGTTGCATTGATCTTGAACATGAAATACATCGAAGAGGTGATATTCACGATCCCCCAGGTGGAATCAAGGATTCCCCAGGTCACCAGTTCAGCCACGCGCTCTGTATCATTCGTAACGCGCGACATGATCCAACCCACCGGCGTTTGGTTATAGTAGGAAAGCGAAAGGCTTTGTAAATGGTTGAACATTTTCTGGCGCAGGTCGTAGCGGACTTTTTCACCGACGATGCTGACCACGTAAATAAAAGAAAACACGGTGCACGCTTCAAAGATTATCAGCGCCCCATACTGGTACAGGATATCCAGGAGGATACTGATTTTTCCGGAAAGAATTCCCTCATCAATGATGCGCTTACTCAAAAAAGTAATATAAGCATCCATGACCGAGGTAAGGATGACCGCTATCAGGAATATCCCCATTAATCCCCAATGCGGTTTCATGAATTTAAAAATGCGCAGGAAGACCTTGCCGGTCGATCCTTCATGTGAATAATCGGTTTCTTCAAACGTATTAACTGGCACTGCTGATCTCCTCCTGCAGCTCCTCTTCAATTCTGGTTTGAATATCAAAAATACTGCGATAAACTCCCTCCTGCCGGAGGAGTTCCGGATGGGTACCTTTTTGAATGATCTTCCCTTTATCCAATACGAGAATGAGGTCTGCTTTCATGATGCTTTGAACACGGTGGGCAATGATAAAAGTCGTGCGGTTTTGCATGAGTTTATGGATGGCTGCCTGAATATGGGCTTCCGTCTCGGCATCCACAGAAGAGGTGGAATCATCCAGGATCAGAATACGTGGATCCTTAAGGAACGTTCGGGCAATTGCAACGCGCTGCTTTTGCCCGCCGGAGAGGGTAACTCCCCGCTCTCCGACCAGAGTTTTATAGCCCTGTGGGAATGAGAGGATCACATCATGGATGGCCGCCATTTTAGCGGCTTCTTCGACCTGCTCCCTGGTTACTTTCTCTTTAATCCCGAAGGTGATATTCTCATAGATCGAACGCGAGAATAAGAATGGTTCCTGTTCTACAATGCCGATCTGTTCGCGCAGAAAACGTCTGGAGTAGAGGCGCAGGTCGCAGTTATCCAGCAAGATCGCTCCATCCGTCGCGTCATAGAACCGCGGGAGCAGGTTCACCAGTGTGGTCTTTCCTGACCCGGTTGATCCAAGCAGTGCGACCGCCATCCCTGATTTGCATTCAAAGGAAATATCGTGCAGTACTTCGCTTCCATCCTCATACCGGAAAGAAACGTTCATAAAGGAGATATCGCCTTTAATTTTCACGTCCGGAGCGATACTTCCTTGATCTAATGGTTCGCGGCCTTCTTTGATGATCTTGTAAATGCGATCATAAGAAACGAGGCCATTTGACAATTGTACAATCATCCTGCCCAGGTTCCTGAGCGGGTAAATGATCCATACCACCAAGCCTGCGTAAGCCATGTAAGTACCAACTGTGATGACGCCATCAATTGCCATTTTGGCGCCGATGAAATATCCCACCAAGAGTTGAGCCCCACAAAGAATATCAGAAATTGGCCAGAACAGGGAATGGAGTGTGGAAAGCTTTCTTCCACGCTTATATTTTTCCAGGTTATCGCGTTTGAATTTATCGATTTCATAGGGTTGGCGTGCGAATGCCTTCACAACGCGTACCCCGCTTAAATTTTCCTGTAGCGTTGTTGAAAGCACCGCATCCTGTTCCTGATAAGCTTCGTAGGCTTTGGTAACTTTCCGGAAAAAGTATACTGAAATGAAAATGACGATCGGAACTACAATGACCGAATAAAGCGCAAGTTTCACATTCAACTGCAATAATGCAATGAAGTTCACAAGAAAGAGAATGATGATCCTGCCCAGCCCGATAACCTGGTCTGCATAGAAGCGCCGGATGGCATCTACATCCGAAGTACAGCGCTGGATGAGGTCGCCTGTGTCCGTCTTGGCATGATATGCGAAGGTTAAATTCTGGATGTGGTCATACAGGTAGTTTCTGAGTCGGAGAGTAGTCCCTTCAGCTGTCTGAGCTGCCGCTTTTTGACTGAGGAATGTTGTAATACCCTGAAAAAGAAAGAGCAGGACAAAACCAGCTGCAATGACCCAAATACTGATCCCTGCCGTCTGTGCCAGGAGAAAATTATCCACAAAATATTCAATCAACAGGTATGTGCCTGATTTTGCCAATGCAGAGATGGTTTGGTATACCATCGCGCCGATATATTGCGGTTGGTATCCGCTCATTAACATCCATAAGCCTTTTAAACGTTTTTCGCTCAGAATATTTTTCAGATCCAGATACTGTTGTTTGTTGATCATGAATTTTGTCCCTTGAATCCAATCCAGTGAAAAAATACGATTGAATTATACGTGATGTTTCCGATTCTAATAAGAATATAAAATAGCTGTAGTAAAATAGCAGGAATTGGTTCGGCATTGTGAGGGAAAGATGGAAATCGGTGCGATCGAAACGCGGGATAAAAGGCAGGGGAGCAGTTCCTCCACCTGCCTTTCTCAATCTATCAAAATGATCCAAATTGAGCTTCTCTTCTACCCATGGATAGTAAAAAAAGTATTTGATCGGAATTGTCATTCCATTAACAATAAAAGAGATTATTGTATATTTTAAAGAGATATCTGAAGCAGCGATCTTTTCCGGTTAATATACTGATTTGTTTCAGCATACAAAAGGGATTATAGAAGCTATTATACGTATGAAAGAAGGGAGTTGATCAGTGGGTCAAATTCGAAGAACAAAGATGATGATCCCGGGTCCTGTGGAAGTGCACCCGGATGTACTCAAAGCGATGGGAGCACCGGTTGAGCCTCATTATGGAGATGCCTGGGTAGAAAAGCATCAAAGAGTACTTGGAATTCTAAAAGAGATTTTTAGAACTAGCGCTGATGTATTCCTGATGGTCGGATCAGGCACCTGCGCAATTGATGCGGCTATTGGAAGCTGCTTGCAGACTGGCGAGCGAATATTGGTCGGAAATAATGGATTCTTTGGAGATCGCTTGGTCTCTATTGCAGAGCGAAATGGTTTGGACATTGTTGAAACGAAGACGGAATGGGGGCGGGAACTTGATCCGCAGGATATTAAACATGCACTTCAAAAGGATCCCTCCATTAAAGCTGTTGTTGTGGTGCATGGAGAGACATCCACAACCGTTCTGAATCCAATTGCGGAAATAGGACCAATTGTGCGCGAAAGAGGTGCTTTGTTCATTGTCGATGCTGTCTCATCATTGGGCGGTGTGCCGTTTGAAATGGATGAGTGGTGTATTGATGCCTGTGCTTCAGCCACCCAGAAATGTTTGGGAGCTCCCCCCGGATTGGCTCCCATCGCGGTAAATGAGCGTGCCTGGAAGAGTATTGATAGACTGGAAAAAGGGGAGCATGGTTGGTATGGGGATCTGCGCATTTGGCGCCAGTATGCGCGAGAATGGGGTGATTGGCATCCCTCTCCCATTACCATGGCAACCAACAATGTCAATGCATTGCTTGTATCCCTTACGCAGTTGAAAACCGAAGGGATCCCGGTGCGGATGGAACGCTATCGAAAACTCGCTGTACAGCTGCGGGAAGGATTGAGAAGAGCAGGTATGCCGCCCTTCACTCCCGATGAAAAACTGAATCCGGTTTTAACGGCCGGATACGCCCCTGCAGGAATTGACAGCGCTGAGATCGTTCAGTATTTGTTTCAAGAACACGCCATCCAGATCTCAGGTGGGTTGGGAGCATTAAAATCAACGATCTTTCGGATCGGGCATATGTCTCCGATCATGACAGAAGATGATATAGCTCTGGTTTGCAATGCATTAAAAGCGTTTCCCGGTTAAGTGATTCGGGATAAAAAACAGGAGAACCGGAGGATGAATTTCGGTTCTTGTTTTTAAAAACAAGCCTATAATTAAACCACTATATACATTCCGAAAGGAGGAAACGATGGCAAACGTTATATTTGACCATGTGGTCAAAAAATTTGGTGACGTTGTCGCAGTGAACGATCTCAGTTTTGTTTTGGAAGATAAGGAATTCCTGGTTTTAGTCGGTCCTTCAGGATGCGGTAAAACCACCGCTTTACGGTGTTTGGCGGGACTGGAAGAAGTTACATCGGGGGAAATAAAAATTGATGGAAAAGTGGTGAATGATGTACCACCGAAAGATCGCGATATTGCGATGGTGTTCCAATCCTATGCGCTCTACCCGCACATGAGCGTATTTGATAATATGGCTTTTGGTTTGAAATTGCGCAAAGTCCCAAAAGATGAGATCAAACGGAAAGTGGATGAAGCGGCAAAAATTCTGAACATTGAAAATCTTATGAAGAGGAAACCGAAAGAATTATCCGGTGGGCAGAGGCAGCGTGTTGCCGTTGGCCGTGCGATCGTGCGCGAGCCCAAAGTTTTCCTCTTTGATGAGCCACTCTCGAACCTGGACGCAAAACTGCGCGTGCAGATGAGAACTGAAATTACCAAACTGCACCAGAGGCTGCAAACTACTTTTATCTATGTGACCCATGACCAAATGGAAGCTATGACCATGGGAACCCGCATCGCTGTATTGAACCAAGGTGTTCTGCTGCAAATCGACACTCCACAAACCCTGTATGATAAACCGAACAATCTATTTGTAGCCGGATTCATCGGTTCGCCTGCCATGAACTTTTTCAACGGAAAAATTGAAAAGAAGGACAGCAAACTGGTCATCAAGACCGAGGGGTTTGAGGTTGAAATACCCAAGGATAAGATAAAAACCTATGAATACCTGGAAGGGAAGAAGATCATATTTGGCATTCGCCCTGAAGATATTCACAATCCTGAATTCTTGCCTGCCGGGATCAAACCCGCGTTTATAAAGAGTAAGGTTGATGTGACCGAATTAATGGGGAATGAAATCTTCCTGCATCTGAAACCAAGAGAAAGTGATCCCGTTTATGTAGCGCGAGTAGATCCGCGCACACATGTGCAGGTAGGGGAAGAGATCCAGATCGCATTTAATATGGAAAATATTCATATCTTCGATCCTTCCAAGGACCCCGAGAATCCTGTAGCTGTTCGATAAAATCTTTACGGACAATCAGAAAAGAGGTGATTTGATTGATTACACCTCTTTTTTATTTCTTTTAAGCAGCCACCTGCAGCTAAAATACAGAATGAAAGCAAGAGTAAAGCTGATCACACCGACTGTAACAAAAACATTGACCCAAAACGGAGTTGGGAACAGGCGTATCAAGGAATCATCCGGATAAAATAACCACGTGTCTCCTTCAAAGAAAACGGTGTGGAAAGCGGTGAAGAGTTGATCGAAATTCAGCACAACCCCAATTAGAACGGTAATTATGAACACAAAGATGATCATGCCAGCCAATTTTCCCGTCTGGAACAATATCTTTTGCCAATCCAGTTTGAATGCCAGTAAAATTCCTACCAGCATGACCCCAAGGCTGGCATACCATACACGCAGCATAATCACCGTCAGATCACGAACATCCTGCATATGGCTGAACTCTCTTTGATTAAAAAGGGGTTCGCCGTTGGGTAGGGTGATGGCTTGAAACTCGGTATCTGTGATCTTTCCGATCAGGTAATCAACAGATTGGTAAGCAAATTCAGTGCGAATATCTCTTGAAAAACCATACTTATCTGTTGGGAATCCGGGTGAGCTATATTCGAAGTCAATAAAGAGGGGTGTTAAACAAAAACGGATCCCAGCAATAATGATCACCAGACAAAATGCAATAATCATGACTAACTTATACATAGTTTTCATTGCAGATCTTCAATACCTCCAGAGAAATAAAAATCAATCAACATGGCATTAATCAGGTTTTCAACCGGTGCTTGATCATCTGTGAAGAGGAGGGTGCTTTCTCCAAGTGGTTTCAGATTTAAAATGGTTGTCTCCAGTGTATCCTTTAATAAAGCGGGAAAATTCCCGGATTCATCTAAAAGAAGGTAGTTCTTGTAAAGATTTTCTATGCTCGTTTTTGAGCGAGTGGCGTATACCATGGTATTGAACGTATTCGGCACGTCGCTGGTATAAACGGATGGAAATACTGTACCGATGGTCGTAGTCAATGCATCCACCAGGCGGCGGTCGCCGCCGATCTGAGCAACATTCAGCACAAGAACACCATCCTCAGACAAGTGATCGTACACCTCTTGAAAGAATTCCAGTGTGGTCAAGTGGGCAGGGATGTAGGGCGGGCGGTATGCATCAATGGAGATGAGCTGATATTTTTTATCCATTTCACGCAGTCCCTGCCGGGCATCCTGGGTGTAAACCGTCAAGTTGGGAATATCCATCGCGAAATATTTGTAACCAATTTCTATAACGGTCTCATCGATTTCAAAACCATCTATCTGGCAATTCGGGAACACGCTGGCAGCCTGTCTGGCGCTGGTACCACCCGCCAGGCCTAGAATTGCCATGGATTGCACATTTTCCGGTGAGTACGGGGGCGTATTAAAAAAAGGAGCAGCCAATACCTGTTGCCAGGCGCCCTCATAATCCAGCGTATCCGGATGGTAGATAGAATGAATGCCCTGCCCCTCATTTAAACGCAGAAGATTATACCCACTAATCTGCTGAACCTGAATATAGTTATATTCCGATTCATTTTCATAGATCAGCCCTGTCGCGATCTTATCATTCCCGCGTAGCCCGAACCAGGCGCTGATGGCGATGAGCACCGGCATCCAGCCGTATTTTAAAAGCACATTTTTCCACCCTAATTGTGTTTTTAAAAGCCCCCAGAAGCCCATTCCCAGCAGGATGCCGGAAAGGATGAGAAAATTTTTATACGTGCCTACGGTTGGGATCAATACCAGAATCGGCAAAAAGGTTCCGATGAAGGAACCGGCGGTTGACACAGCATACACTTTTCCGGAAATATTTCCGGAACTGCGCGCTTCCTCCAGCAGCAGCCGGATGGCGAAAGGGGAGGTCATACTCAACAGGATCATAGGAATGCTGAACAGTATCAAAACAATGATAAAAGCAAGGATTAGTGGACCAATCTGCAAATGATCCATGGCTAGGCTGGCGGAACGCAGGATCGGTTTGGCGATACATGGGATCAAACCGGTGAAAAAAGCTCCCCAGCTTAGAATTCCATAGAACAGTTCCAGTTTTGGGGAACGATCAGCCCATTTTCCTCCCACTATAGAACCAATTGCCATATAAATGAGAATGGATCCGATGATGCAAGCCCAGATCAAGTTGCTTGAGCCAAAATAGTTGGATAATAAACGGGAGGCGGAGACTTCAATAGCCAGGCTGACCAGTCCCGCACAGAAAACCGCTCCATAGATTCTTCGCTGCATGGAATGATTATAACGAAAAAGAATAGCAATAATCAAATATAATGGAATAGGTTGGAATGGAGGTTGATTTGTACCGGATCGTAAGCGTAGAACAGATGCGTGCCCTGGAAAAAGAGGCAGATTCAGGTGGTCTCAGTTTTGCTCAAATGATGCAAAATGCGGGGAATGGAGCGGGTTTCCAGATTGATAAAAAATTTAAAGATCTGGATCGCAGGTCGATGCTTGGACTGGTCGGAGCGGGAAACAACGGTGGAGATGCCCTGGTGGCTTTAACCTATTTACAAAAGCGTGCTTGGGAGACGCGCGCATATTTAATAAAAGATCGGGATGAAACTGATGCGCTCGTTAAGGAATACCTAGCCTGCGGGGGAATTTTATTTGCCTTCGATAAGGACGAGAACTTTCTGCAAATGGAGGAACTCATTCGCGAATCCAATTTCTTATTGGATGGCGTTCTTGGGACCGGTTTGCATCTCCCTCTGCAGGGTACGGCGAAGATTGTACTGCAGCATTTGAAAGGAATGGGCGAATTGCCATTTACGATCGCGCTGGATTGCCCTTCCGGTGTGGATTGTGATTCGGGGGAAGCCGATGATGCTGCCATCCGGGCAAATTGGACGATCTGCATGGCTGCGGTCAAACAGGGGTTACTGCGCTTTCCGGCTTTTGAATATGTTGGTGACCTCAGCGTGGTTGATATTAACCTTCCTCCTGATCTGCGGGCTTGGAATGGCAGCAACGATTTCTGTATGGAAGTTTCAGCAGTTGCTGAAAAACTACCCAAACGTCCTTGGCAGGCTCATAAGGGAACCTTTGGTACAGCTCTGCTTTTTGCAGGTTCGCGTGATTATCCGGGAGCGGCTTACGGAGCATTCCCAGAAGCGGTCTGGTGTTTGTTGAAAACGGATGAGGATGGATTTACCTGGGATGATGCAATTTCTTTGCAAGAAACCCTTCGGCAGGCATCCTCTATTCTGGTCGGTCCGGGGTGGGGCAAAGGCACAAACACAGCGGTTTTTTTCAAGAGGTTATTCGATGAGTTAAAAGAAATTGTGCAGAAAAAACAAAGCGGTATTGTATTCGATGCGGATGGGCTGAATCTTCTGAGTGAGAAGCCTGACTTGTTAAATGAATTACCAGCTGGAAGCGTGCTCACACCACATCCGGGTGAAATGGCACGTCTGACAGGCTTGCCGATGGAGCACATTCAGCAAAATAGAAAGGCAACTGCCAGCGAATATGCAAAAAAATGGAATGCCGTTGTTGTTTTGAAAGGCGCATTGACGGTTGCCGCCGATCCATCAGACAAGGTGGTTGTCATACCGGTGGCCACCCCGGCACTCGCCAGAGCGGGCAGTGGTGATATTCTGGCAGGCATGATCGTGGGCTTGATGGCGCAGGGAGTTGCGTCGTTTGATGCAGCCTGCATGGCTGCCTGGATGCATGGGGAAGCAGGCAAGCTGGCTGAACGCAGCATCGGGCATCCAGCCTGCGTGCTGGCCGGTGATATCCTGCAGGCCATTCCGCAGGTCTTCCGAGAATTAAAAACAGGATGCTTCCGGAAAGCACCCTGTCACTCTTCGAAGATACCTTAATCCCTTAATCCGGTTTTGTCGTCTTTTTTGCTGCGGTGGCTTTTTCTTTTTTACTTTCTAATATAACCTGCCCCTTTTCAGCGACTTCCGAAGCTTTTTTCTTGGTTGTATCAATGAATTCGGTGGTCTTCGTGGAGACTTCGTCAACAACCTTTTCTGTCTGGGCAAGTACCTCATCGGCATAGGTTGCTGCTTTGTCATGCAGCTCGATGGATTTTTCCTTGATCTGTTTTCGGGTTTCCTCGCCTGATTGAGGGGCCAATAATAGCGCAACTACTGCGCCGGTGATTCCACCAATGATGAAACCGGATAAAAATGAGCCAAAATTATCATGATCGGACATTCTTTTTTCCTCCTTATCGGAATTGTTTTATTTTTTCAATATTCCCAAAATTTGAAACAATTTTCTGGCGCCAGCCACGTAGCTGTTTGCCTTGATCACAGGTTGTACAGCTCGCTGGCTGAGAAAATCCGCTGTTCCTTTTACTGTGTTGATGGTATCTTGAGTATTCATAATAATGGGTTTAATCTCGTTTTGCAGCATGTTTGTCAGCAATGCCAGTTGAATCACGAGAATTACCAACGCAACACCGATGACAAGAGACTCCAATGCCAGAACGATGATGAAAATATCCCGTACCTGGCTGGTCGTGCCTGGGCCGGCTTTTACCAGCGCATAAATACCATAGATTGTGGCTGCCATGACCAGGAGAAATGCAATAATGCCCCAGATAAGCTTCTTC
>LDZU01003625.1_pt1 | contig 16335 bp, 19 predicted proteins | sample 615531 | NCBI WGS metagenome assembly LDZU01 (sample SAMN03408293, study PRJNA278302) | terrestrial metagenome | isolation source: oil reservoir sample SB2 | place: USA: Alaska, North Slope, Schrader Bluff formation | collected 2011-09 | reverse complement strand
ACATTGCCTTCAGGGCTGCCGCCAACCAGCCTATGGTAGCAGAAGCATCTCCGATGATTCTAGCTGCAAGCCCCCGGTTTTAACCGGGGGTAGTTGACTGCCATCTTGCCGATGGACTGGCCCCGGTACCCCTCGAGCAGCGTCCAGTAGAGGAAGAAGACGATTGAGGAGAGGCTGAAGGAGAGGAGCCCGGGATCTATCATAAACCTCCAGGAGGGCGGCAGCCGGTCGGAGAGCGCCCAGAGAGGCAGCCCGATCAGGAGCACGTCGATGAGCCAGGCCCAGAACCGGGTCTCCCATCGGGCGAGATAGAGAATGACCATATTATTCTTATGTCGTTCTCTGTGGGTCTTAACGATTCCCCTGAGCCGGGTCGGGTGCGGCCAATCTCGCCGCAAAAAGAATGGATTATCCGATATAACTGAGTTCTTCCCGGCCCCGGGCTTCCTCTGCTTCCTGGATATTCGCTATGATCTGCTCCATATTCTCGGCACGCTGCTGCAGGGAGGTATGGTCGACCTCGATCCCGATCAGGCGGGAGAGGACCGCAAGGAGGCTGTCGGCGCTCTTCGGGTCGACGATATAGCCGCTCGTCTCGCCCATCAGGCAGATCCCCTCGATGCCCCGCGCCTCGCCGAGGCCGAGCAGGAGTCCCGACGCCCCCACGATCATCCCGTCGCTCCCGGCGTTCTCAAACGACCCGCCTGCCGCCTCTACCTCCGGCCGGAGCCCCTCCATATTGACGGCACAGAGCACCCTCGGGCTCTCTACCAGGTGGCCGACACCGTAGCCGCCAAGTGCATACACCCGCCGGACCCCGAGGTCCTGTGCTATGTCGAGGTACCGCTCGGCCAGGATGTAGTGGCCTTCGGCCGAGTTGCTCTGGAAATCCCCTATGAGGAAGAGGACTGCTTTCCCGTCCTTCTCACAGCGGTAGATCTCGTTGTTGACCAGATGGGTGACGCCCTGCTCGTCGACGATCACCTGTGGCGGAAAGTGGAGCGAAGAGATCTCTCCTATCTTCTCGCCCTCGAGCTCATGGATCAGGTGGTCGGCAACGAGTTTCCCGACATGTCCGATGCCGGGCAGGCCCTCGATCAGGATCGGGGCGTCGATGTTGCCGTCTCGCAAAAAGGTTACTGTGACGTGTTCCATCTGCGTGCAGCTCTCCTGTAGTCGCCGTACCTGTCCTCCGGGGAAAAACGTGCCGGGTGGGCCGGCCGGGATGGCTGGCCGCAGACCGGGCAGACCAGAGAGAGTGTATACCTCAGGTCATCCGGACAGCGGCGAATGCGATTGCTCATAGGGTTCTATCCAGCCTTCTGCTTCCGGATAAACTTGCCGGAACCGCCCGCCCGCTCAACCACGCCGACGGCGGCGCTTGCCGCCTTCTCGATTGCCTTCTCGGCTTCCTTATAATCGGGTGCGGTCACTTTTATCCGGTATTTCGGGGCTCCAACATAGATCAGGTCGATCTCCACGTCCTCGACCTTGGGCTGCGCACTCCGGAGCGCCCGGCGGATTACGTTGACGCCATCGGGCCTCGTTGACGTCAGAACGAGATGCCCCGTGATGGTCACCCTTGAGACCTTTACGTTCTCGTGCGCGACGGTGACGAGCGCCTTCATGACCGGCTCATCAAGTTTCAGCCGGTCTGCCGCCTCGCCGCCGGTGGTGACGATATCCTCAAAGGCAGGGTACAGCTGGCTATATTCACGGTATATGGCCTCCTCGATGACGCTTCTGTCCACTCCCGCTGCCTCAGAGGCGAACCCGACCCATTTGGCGGCCTTCTGCTCGTTCTTCCACTCGTGGATCTTTTCGCGCCGCTGGTGCTCGTTTACGTCTTTTAGTGAGAGATCGATGTGGCCACGATCGGGGTCCACATTCAGGACCTTGCAGACGACCTTCTGTCCTTCTCTGACGTAGTCCCGGATGTGCTTAATCCAGCCCCGTGCTATCTCGGATATCGGTATAAGCCCTCTTCGCTCGTCGTACTCATCCAGGGTCACGAACGCCGCAAAGTCCTTGACGTCCACGACTGTGCAGACAACGAGTTCTCCTTCTTCGGGCCACTCTCTCTCATACATGGAATTTCACTCAAGTACTGCCAGTATCTCAGCCTTTATATCTGCTTTCCCGCCGTGAGGTTCTGCAAGGACACGCCCGCAGACACTGCACCCCACAATGGTACTCGCTCTCTCAAAGACTATCTGTTCATTCTCACAGTCAGGACACTTTACCCGGAGGAATGTGCTCCTGTTCTCTCTGTTAACCCGGACCATAATAACTCACTCCGTAAGTTCGAATTTACCCGCCCGGAATCCCGGCCGGAGGTGCGCCTTTCCACAGACCGTGCACCGGTATCTGACGTTGATCTTCTTCGTCGGCTTGTCGCCGCCGGGCACCTTGCTGAATTTGCCCATGTTGCCCACCATGCTCCTGCGCCCCTTCTGGCGGTCGATCCAGTTAAAATGGCGCACTTTGCCTTTCTTTACCTTCACGACTTCATGGACCTGGTGGCTTCTGCAGAACGGGCAGTATGTCTTGAATTTGGATGGCATTTTCATGATAGTAGCCTCTATTCGATTGATACGAGTACCTATATCACTTGTTAAGCCTAATATTTAAGGCTATGTCGTGCTCGCAGAGCACGTCTGCATTGTTCTCCGGCAGGGTGACGATATCTCCCCGTTCCAACGCGTAGGTCCTGCCGTCCACTCCCATGAACGACTCCATGTTGGAGCGGATATGCACGAGGGCGTAGGGAGACGAGATGGGACGGGGAGCGGTGGTCGCCGGCACCTCCGGCCCGGGTTCCTCCGGGGTCTCGTCGACCCGGAGAGCGGCGGCCGCACCACCCCGGCCGAAGGCATACTCCTCCCCGTGGACGAGCGCTTCCCGGCAGACCTCGATGGCGTCGACGACCTGCCCGTACATCACCCGCTCTGCCGGGAGCATCTTCCGGGCCTCTTCCTTATCGTAGTACTGCCCCTCCATCTGCTGGAGGGCAAGATCGAGGATCTGCCGGGTCCGGACCGAGAAGATTTCCTGGACGGTGTCGGTGACGCTCCCTATCTCCTCGATGAGCAGGCTCCCTGCCCGGCTCTCCAGGGGGTTTTTCAGGCCGTAGTAGTCCGCCTTGAGTTTCTCGACGTACGCCCGGGCATCATCGTAGAGGCCGGGCTCGATATGCGAGAGCCTTCCCGAGTGGTGCATGTCGAGCAGCATCTGCCGCAGCCTCTCAAGGAGGTCGGTTGCCATCACGCACCCCCGGTGATCTCTGCCATGTTCCGGCAGCAGAGGAAGACCGCCAACGCCTCAGGGACGTTTGCCGGTCCTGCTTTGAGCGTGTAGGTGTTCCCGAGCAGGGACGTGGTGAAGTTTGCCTTCATATCCACCCGCACCTCCCGATCGCCGAAGACCACCGCATCCACGAGCGGGTCGAAGTCCGCGAAGTCCCGGATATCGAGCGGCACCACCCGCATCCCGCTGCCGCCGTGCAGCGATCCCGGCGTCCGGATCAACCGCTTGATGTCGGTCGTGACCGGTTCGTCCGCACGTGCTCCGGCGTCGCGGAGCTTCTCCTCAAAGTCGGGTGCGCCCGCAATCGCCCGGATGACCCGATTCTGCAGGAGGTCTTGTGGGTCCTTCGCGAGAAGGACGTCTAGATCCGCGGGGAACTCCGCGGCCGCCCGCTTGCTGACGCCTTCAAGCCCCACGAGGTAGGCCGTCGCCTCCGCCGGGTCGAGGGCCGCGAGATGGAGCAGGTGGGACCGGAGGGTCTCGGCGTAGCGCTGTCGCCACCCGGTCCGGGTGCTCCCCGGACTGAGCATCACGCCCGGGTCAAGTCCGATGCCGCAGATGTAGTCGACGATCTCGCGACGCTCCTGGCTTCCCCATCCCCGCACAGCGATATCGGTGACGTGGATATGGTAACCCCGCCCCCCGGAGAAGGCTACCCGGAGGTGGTTTTTGGCAAAGCCGAGTTCTTCGGTCAGCATCCCGAGCAGTTTCTCGGTCTCTTCCTTTACCCGCGCAAGCATCATCGCGTAGGGGCCGCGGACGATCTGGTCGGCATCGAGGTCGAAGATCAGGTCGGCGCCGGCCCAGTGCTTGTCGTTCATCGTCGGCGCCGACGGCGTCTGGTAGTAGGCCGTCGAGTAGTAGACATGGGCGGGGACCAGATTCTTGACGTATGCGGCAAGTTCCAGCGGATCCATAAACGCCATATGCCGCCGCATCCGGACTTCGGCCGTGGCATCAAAGAAGACGAAACCCCATTCGCGCTGCTCAAGGGAGGACGGAACGGTGAGGTTCTGCCTCTGGTAGTACTCGGTGAACCTCTGCTTCACAAACTCGAGCGTCGCGGGCTTCATGTGAACGTCTTGATCATGTATGGGCCCACTCGTTCATATCCCTGTTTCCTGTAGTAGGGCCTCACCCCGACACCGCTCATCACTGCGAGGTGTCCGTAACCGTGGTCGCGGGCCTCCTCCTCGGCCGCGGAGAGGAGCTGGACGCCGAAACTGCGGTGCTGCCACTCGTCGGCAGATGCCGGGGTGCTGATCGGGACCACGCTCCCGTAGACATGGAGCTCGCGCAGGAGCGCGGCGTCGGCGAGGTCGTCGCGGAAGGGCCGGTGCGGGAACCGGAGCCGGGCAAACCCGACGAGGGCGTCCTCGGAGCCCACCTGGATGAACCGCTCTTCCCCGCCGCAGGCGCGGTAGGCGTAGGTCGAGACCACTGCCGCCTCCGGTGCAACCGTCCTGCCGACCTCCCGGCAGCGGATGCACCGGCAACGGAGCCCCTGCGAATGGAGCCGCGCTTCTGCAAGCTGCCGGAAGTTGCTGTGCCGTGAACCCGCGACGATCAGCTTTGCCGGGATGTCCCGCTGGATCCGCTGGAGGCGGACGTACTCCGGAAGGAGTGACTTTCCATAGGCGATGAGGTCGATCAGTTCCTCTTCGGAGTAGGGCAGGTACTCCCCCTGCTCCCAGAGGGCCTCGATCTCTGAGCCCGGTGTCACCAGGGTCGGGTAGATCTTCAGGAAGTCCGGCCGGAACCGTTCATCGGAGAAGAGCCCCTCAAACATCCGCCGGTCATCCTCCACGCTCGCTCCGGGGAGGTTGGGCATCACATGAAACCCGACCTTCAGCCCTGCATCGCGCAGAAGGCAGTTCGCCGTGACCGAGTCCGCGACTGAGTGGCCCCGGCGGTTGTAGTCGAGGATCCGGTCGTCCAGCTGCTGGACGCCGATCTCCACCTTGGTCACGCCCATCGCGAGCATCCGGTCGATATGCTCCTGTTTGCACCAGTCCGGCCTCGTCTCGAAGGTGGCGGCGACACACCGGACCCTTGCCGACTCGTTCGCGGCAAAGATCGCCTCGAGATCGGGCTTTGCCGCCGGGACCCCGGCCCGGGGGTAGTCGTTCATTGCCTGCACGGCGGCGCCGACGAACCACTCCTGGTAATCGACCGGTCGGGCGGTCATCGTCCCGCCCATCACGATCAGTTCCGCCTTGTCGACGTGGTGCCCGAGCGTCTCAAACTGCCCGAGGCGGGCCTGCACCTGGTTGTAGGGGTCGAACGCGTGCTCCCTTGCCCGGAGTGCCGCCGGCTCCTCTCCCGTGTAACTCTGGGGGGACGCAAAGGGGTGCTCCGGCCCGCCGGGGCACGGGAGGCACTTCCCGTGGGGACAGGGGTGGGGCGAGGTCATCACCGCGACGGGCGCCACCCCGGAGAGCGTCCGCGTGGGTTTGACGAGGAGGAGCGGCCGGAGGCGTTCGCGCTCCTCGGGCGTGGCGGCGGCGAGGATCGCGGAGTTTTTGGGCATACTGATGCAGTACTTCCGGCAGACCTCGAGTTTGATCTTCTGGATGTCGGCAGGACCGGGCCCGGCAGAAAGGATGTGGGAGATCATCTCCCGGAAAGTATCGGTATCGTTCATCGTCTAGTGTTCGGTTGCAATCCGTTCGGAATGAAAATCGGCGTGGTATTCGATGTAGGGGTTGTGGTGTGCCCTGATATGGTGGACGATCAGCATGTGTAAGTGGAGCAGCTCTTCCTTTTGCACGATATCACCTTTCCTCGAAGAATACTACTGTCCGCGGGTAGATATAATTTGTTGGTGATCTTTTTATATGGATGAGATGTGGGCAGTCGGGGCGTTCATCGGGCTTGCAATCGGCGATGCACTGGGCGCGCCCCTGGAGGGCCTTCCGCCGGGCCCGATAGCCGTAACGGAGATGTCAGGGGGCGGGATCCATAACACGCTCCCCGGCCAGTACACCGACGATACCCTGCAGGCGTCGGCTCTGGCGCAGACCCTCGTCGGGTGCGGGAAGTTCGATCCGGATGACTTCGCCCGGCGCCTGGTTTTAGTATACCGGGCCAATCCGGAGTTTTTCGGGCCGACGTCCCGGGCCGTCCTCGACCTGATCGAGGGGGGCGTCCGGCCGCCGGCTGCCGCGAGGATGGTGCACGAGGCGCGGGGAGGGAGCAGGAGCAACGGGAGCGTGATGCGTGGGGTCCCGGTCGGCATCTTCTACCCCCCTGATGCGGTCCGGGAGGTGAGCCTCGCCGCCTCGGCCGTCACGCACTTCGACCCCGTCGCCGGCGAAGCCTCGGCGTTCGTCAACCGGATGGTCAGCGGGATGTGCCGGGGAGAAGGGGCCGTTATAGCCTTCCGCCGGGCCCTCGCCGCCTGCCCTGATCCGGAACTCCGGGGGCTGCTCGAGGACTACCGGGCGTACCCGCTCGAGCCCTCGCTCGACGCCGTCCTCTGCACGCACTGCGCCGTCAGGGTCTTCATGGACGCCCCGTCCTTTCGGGATGCGGTGGTCACGGCGGTCAACCTCGGGGGCGACGCCGATACCGTCGGCGCGATCGTCGGCGGACTCGCCGGGGCGCATTTTGGGTGCCGGGCCATCCCGGCGTCATGGCTCTCGGCGCTGTGCGGCCGGGAGGACCTCATCGCTCTTGCCCGGCGGCTCACTCTGGCGAGCGGTCCGTAGCGTCAGATCGGGCGGAGTTCCACCAGTTTCAGGGGCCGGCCACGCTCGCAGACGTCGGGGGCGTTGCCGAGGACCTCGCCGACGATGTACTTCTCTCCCTCGATGATGCCGTCGGGGCGGCAGAGCCGGTAACTCCGGCAGCCTGTCCTCGGACAGGAGAACTCGTAACTGACTTTCGAGTTCGCTATCGCCATGTCGGCGCCTATCAGCGCGACGATGGGGGCCTCCATCACATCGACCGCGACCACTGCCTCGTGGTGGACCGGGCAGTCATGCCGGGTGTTGGAGCGGACGGTAAGGATCCGGTACTTCTTCCCGGACTGCAGGTTATGGCAGACCTTGCGCACCTTGCAGCCCTCGCACTCGGTGCATACGCTACCCTCATAAACGAAATCAAGCCCCGGCTTTGCGAGCGCGGCCCCGAACAGCGTCACCTTTGTCTTCGGTTTTACCATAATCTCATTCACTCCCGGTAGAGCATCTTCACGAGGTCCCGCGCCGACTCTGCTGTCAGCCCCATATCCAGTATGGTGAACCGTTCGGGCCGGATCGTCCGGGCGGCGAGCAGCGCCGCAACAGCCGTCTCGTCGTCGACCCCGATCTCGGCGGGGGTGGTCGGTGCACCTACCCTCCGCAGTGAGTCGCGGATCCCCTCCCAGTCCCCGCCGTGGAGGTACATCGTGATGATGGCGCCGATGCCGCACTTCTCCCCGTGGAGGCCCTTTCCCGGTGCGAGCCTCTCCAGTGCGTGGGAGAACTTGTGTTCGCCGCCGCTCCCGGGCCGGGACGACCCTGCGATGCTCATCGCGACGCCTGAAGATACCAGCGCTTTCGTCACGATCCAGGCACTCTCCTCGGAGTGCGGTTTGATGAGGTCGGCGTTCTTAAAGAGGATCTCGGCGGTCATCCGGGAGAGTGTCAGCGCATACTCCGAGACTGGTTCGCCTCGAAGACGATGGGAGAGTTCCCAGTCGAGGATTGCGGTGCAGTTTGCCATGATGTCCGCACACCCGGACGCGAGCAGCCGGTGGGGTGCCGATGCGATGATGGCGGTATCGGCGACGACGGCGATGGGCGGTTCGGCCGCGAGCGAGACGTTCCCCTCGGCGGTCGGGACCGAGGCCCTTGATGAGGCGATGCCGTCGTGCGACGCGGCGGTCGGAACGCTGATGAAGTGACGATCCGTGTTGTAGGAGGCGATCTTGGCCGTGTCGATGACCCGGCCCCCGCCGACGCCGATGACGAACCCGGCCTCTGCCGCCGCCGCCTCGGCCTTCCCGATCGTCTCGAGCGGGTCGCTGCCGTCTGCGGAAAACGTCGTGACGTTATAAGAGCCGGCAAGAAGCGCCTCGACCCGGCTTCCGGCAATGTCCCGTGTCCGACCACCCGATACGATGAGCACAGAGTCGCCGAGAGCAAGGTCTTCACAGACAGCCGGGATCTGCTCGAGGACATCGTGGCCGATGACGACATCACGGGGGAGCTGCATCCATTTGGACTTGTCGAAGACCTTGGTTCTGAGTAGGTTTATGCGGTCTGCGCTCATTTAGATCAGTAATGATTAGGGAGTTCCTCTACAAATATTACATAGATCCCATCCGTTACGGTGAGGCGTATACGCTCGTCGATACGCTGACCTATGCCCTGATCCTTATCGCAGCCGTCTATCTCGTCTACCGGGGGCTCCGGTGGTACAGGATCGCCATCGACGACGAACTGGTGCTTGCGACCCTGCCCTTCGTCGTCCTCGGCGGGCTCCTCCGGGTCGTCGAGGATACCGGGATGATCACCTCCGACCTCCATTTTCTCCTGATCACGCCCCTGATCTTCTTTACGATCTTTGCGGTTGCAGCGATCGCCCTCTTTCTCGGAAAACTCACGGAGAACGCCGGACTCACCGCCCGCTACAGCCGGGTCTACGGGGGGGCCGGCATCGTTGCCTGCCTTATCGCCACTGCGGCGCTCGTCTGGTTCGGCCTCACTGAGGCGACGATTGCGCTCGATGTCCTCGCCGTCATCCTCGCTCTCGCGACAGTCACGTCGCTCGCCCTCTGGGCATTCCTTGTTTACGTGCTAAAGTGGGATTACGCCTCAAACATCCTCTATAAACTTCTCATCTTCGGCCACATGCTGGATGCGAGCGCGACAGGTTACGGGATCGATATCCATCCCGTCCACTACGTGGAGCAGCATGTCGTGGGCTCGGGCCTGATCGAGGCGACCGGCACCGCGTTCTCCATGTACCTCCTCAAACTCGCGGTGCTCATCCCTGCAGTATACGTCCTTGAGATGTACCGGCGGGAGGGAAACCCCGACCTCTGGCACCTGATCCTGCTCGCCATGATCGTCGTCGGCATGGCACCCGGAATACGGGACCTGGTGCGCATGGTGCTCTATGTCTGAGGGCTCCCTCGCCCGGGCCACGGGCCTTGCGGCCGCCCTCTTTGCCGTCTCGGTCGGCCTCGGCGTCGTTGCCGTGGCCCGCGACCCGGCGGTCGGCACGGAGGTCATGGGCCTCTTCCGCGACCAGGTCGTAGCCGAACTCCTCGCCGATTCCCCGGCGGTCCTTGCAGGAAAACTGTTCTTAAACAACCTGGCCACCTGCCTTCTCCTCTTCCTCGGGGGAGCCTCGCTCGGCGTGGTCACGGCGCTGATCCTCTCGGTCAACGGGCTCCTGATCGGTGCGGTGACGGAGCTCGTGCGGCAGCAGCAGGGCCTGCTCTATATTGCGGCGGCACTCGTACCGCACGGCATCTTTGAGATCCCTGCCCTCCTCATCGCGGGGGGCCTCGGGCTCCTCCTCGGGCGTGAGCTCCTCGCGGAATGGCAGGGCGTCGGCGATGCCGCTGCCGGAGCCCCGCCCCCGGCTCGCCTCTTTCTCCGGGCAGTCGTCCCGCTCCTCGCGGTTGCGGCGGTTGTAGAGGCTTTTATTACGCCGGCAATCCTAAGTATGATAGCTTAGAGAGGCAGATCGATAGTTTTTGAGGTACGAGACGGATGGAAGAAGATACAGGCGTACTTCCCCGGAAAGACGATTTTTCCCAGTGGTACAACGAGATTCTCTGGCGAGCCGAGATCATGGACGTCCGCTACCCGGTAAAGGGTCTGTACGTCTGGTATCCTCACGGCTTCGCCATACGGAAACGTGCATACGGGATACTCCGGGACCTGATGGACCGCGACCATGCGGAGACGATGTTTCCGCTCCTGATCCCCGAGACCGAGTTCATGAAAGAGGCCACGCACATCAAGGGCTTCGAGGACGAGGTTTACTGGGTCACCCACGGCGGCAAGAACGAGCTCGACGTGCCGCTTGCTCTTCGGCCTACGAGCGAGACCGCCATCTACCCGATGTATTCGCTCTGGATCCGGTCCCACAAGGACCTGCCCTTAAAACTCTACCAGATCGTCAATACGTTCCGCTACGAGACGAAGCATACCCGGCCGCTCATCCGTCTCCGGGAGATCACGTCGTTTAAGGAGGCGCACACCGTGCACGCGACACGGGAGGAGGCGGCGGCGCAGGTCGAGGTCGCGCTCGGCCTCTACCGGGAGTTCTACGACCGCCTCCGGGTGCCGGTGATCATCTCCCGCCGCCCGAGCTGGGACAAGTTCCCGGGCGCCGACTACACCATCGCGGTCGATACCATCATGCCCGATGGGAAGACGCTCCAGATAGGGACGGCGCACATGCTCGGCGACCACTTCTCCCGCACCTACGATATCACCTACGAGGACACGAACGGGGAGCGGCAGTATGCCTACCAGACCTGCTACGGCATCTCGGAGCGGTCGATCGCGGCCACAATAAGCGTCCACGGCGACGATAAAGGGCTCGTGCTCCCGCCGGAAGTTGCTCCGATAGAGGTCGTCATCGTGCCGATCATCGTCGGGAAACGGCGCGACGAGGTGCTCTCTGCGGCCTCGGCGCTTGAGGTGGACCTCCGGAAAGCCGGGTTTGTCGTGAAACTGGACGACCGCGATATGCGCCCGGGCGCGAAGTACTACCACTGGGAGATGCGCGGCGTCCCGTTGCGGATCGAGATCGGGCCGCGTGATATCGACGCAAACACGGTCGTCGCCGTTACGCGGAACGGCAGGAAGACCACGCTTGATAGGCGGGGCGTCGTTGAAGGGGTCTGCTCCGTCCTTGCAGAGTTCGGGGTGGAACTTTCGAAGGCGGCGGTGGAGGCCGTCGCCAGCCGGATCACCGTGACCGGGACCCTGGAAGAGGCTGCCGCAGCGGTGAAGACCGGCGTTGCAGTCGTGCACTGGTGCGGGTCGCAGGAGTGCGCAGAAAAGATTGAGGCGGCAGTGGATGCAAGCATCCTCGGGTCCGACATCCGGTCGGACCTGATCACCGTCTCGGACGGCCCATGCATCGCCTGCGGCGAAAACGGGACGTCCGCCCTGGTTGCCCGGACCTACTGATCAGCAGGACGGGCAGGTATACGTTTTCTGGTGTTCGGGGGACGAAAGGTCTCCCGAGATCACCGCTTTTCCTCCTGAGAGGAATATTCTACCGCACTTTGAGCATCTCTTCGGGAGCAGTCGCTCCCAGCGGCTCATCGGAACTTCCAGAGAAAACTGCATCATCTCCGCGTCAGCGGGATTGCACTGGGTGAGCTCCTCATACCGGGAGAGGATCTGCATGACCTGGAACGGGTTTGCTCCTTCGTTGCAGAACAGTTTAAAGACATAGAATTGGAAGATCATCCACCCGAGGTCGGAGCGCTCGAGGGTCTCCTCGTACTCGCTGCACGCTCCGTCGTCCTCGTCGAGGGAGTACCCGCAGAGGGGACAGCGCCCGCCCACGAGTTCGTCCAGGAAGACCTCTTCGTGGCAGCTGGGACAGGTGGTGTGGGGGGTATGCATTCTGGAAGTCATGATTGTACTGGCCTCATATCTTTTACTCTTCCAAGGACACGGGGCGGGGCCGCGTGCCTTCTGAAAGCATTCCACGCGGAATGCGCGGTCGCTACGATATCTGAGGTTTTACTACGTATTGCGTTCGTGATGCTCTTATACGTGTCGAATGCGGCGCCCGGATCCACTCCGTGGGGGGTGTTCGAGATCCGGGGATCCGGGACGGCGGGTGGCGTCGCCGGAAGACCGGAGGTCTTCTCAAGCTCCGGCCCGTCGCACCTCGCACCTAACGGTGCTCAAGCTCACTACGTTCGCACCCCCAATTCAGCCGTTTTCTCCTGAACCGGGCCGGCGGCATAGAACTTTTATATTTTGCCGGGGCACTCTGCGCGCATGGCATCCCCGGCGGCATCTGAAGTCTACATCATCGATGCATCGGACCGCAACCACGCCGTTGAAGCGCTCTGGCACGAGGTCGGCCTCCCCTCCTTCGACGATAAGACGGTCGCGGTCAAGGCAAACTTCAACAGCGACGACCCATCCCGGGATGCTGGAGGCGGTCCTCGGGCAGGTCCGGAATGCCGGCGCCCGGACGGTCCGGCTCGGGGAGCGGAGCGGGATGGGGGAGACCCGCACGGTGCTGAAGAACCGCGGCGCCGCCGACGTCGCGGCCCGGGCGGGGCGGAGGTGGTGGCACTCGACGCCCTCCCCCCGGAGGGGTGGGAGGCGATCCCCTCAGACGGCCTCCACTGGCAACGGGGTTTCCTGATTGCCCGGATCTTCCGGGCGGCCGATGCGGTGGTCCAGACCTGCTGCTTAAAAACCCACCGGTTCGGGGGGCACGTCTCCCTCTCCCTGAAGAACCCGGTCGGTGTCGTGGCGAAGAGGGATCCTGCGGACGGCTACAACTACATGGCGGAGCTGCATTCGTCGCCGCACCAGAGGAGGATGATCGCCGAGATCAACCGGTTCTTCCCCTGCGATATCGCTATCCTGGATGCGACGGAAGGGTTCTCGACCGGGGGTCCCGAGCAAGGCAACCGTATCGCTCCAAACGTCATCCTCGCGAGCACCGATCGGGTCGCCCTCGATGCTGCCGGGATTGCGCTGCTCCGGCACTACGGCTCGACGCCGGAGGTGATGCGGGGCAGGATCTTTGGAATGGACCCGATCGTCCGGGCGGCGGAACTCGGTATCGGCGTCAAGTCGGCCCAGGACCTCAGGCTCGTCGCGCTCGACTCCGAGAGTAAAGATCTCGTCCTCGATATGCGGCGGATCCTGGACCAGACTGCCTGAAGTATCAGAAGAAGAGATGTTCGAGCAGGATTCGGAGCCCGATGCCGATCAGGATCACGCCGCCGAGGATCTCGACCTTCTGCCCGAATACCCGGTCAAGCGAACTCCCTATCAGCACGCCGGCGGCGGAGAGGGCAAAGGTCACAACGCCGATCGTGACTGCGGGCCAGAAGATCGGCGTATCCAGCACGGCGAACGTGACGCCGACGGCGAGCGCGTCGATGCTTGTCGCAACGGCGAGCAGAAGCAGTGTGGCCATGCTCCCGGTGGCAAACTGCACGCTCTCGTCGTCCTGGCGCACCGCCTCGACGATCATCTTCCCGCCGATCAGGGCAAGCAGCAGGAACGCGATCCAGGGGCCGTAAGCCCCGACGAACGAGGCGAGAGTCACCCCGCCGAGCCACCCGAGCACCGGCATCCCTGCCTGGAACCCGCCGAAGAGTGCTCCGACGATGAGGGCATACCTGGCCCGCCCCCCCCGTATCGTGGCGCCTCCGCTGATCGAGACGGCGAACGCATCCATCGCAAGCCCGACGGCGATGAGGAGGGTTGTCGCGAACTCCATTGCTTCCGCATAGATCCGACGCGATGCCGGATAACGCTATGGTCGGGATCGGCCTCATCCAGACGGCGGTGGGCGACGACCCCGACCGCAACCTGGCCCGCACCCTCGCTATGGCAGAACAGGCGATCGCGAAGGGCGCCCGGATTATCTGCCTGCAGGAACTCTTTCGGGTCCCCTACTTCCCGCAGTACGAGGATACGGACGCCTCCGCGTACGCCGAGACGATCCCGGGAGCTTCGACCGAAGCGTTCTCGGCACTTGCCCGGGAGCACGGCGTGGTGATCGTCGTGCCGCTCTACGAGCGGACCGCGTCCGGCGAGCACTACAACGCGGCGGTGGTGATCGACGCCGACGGACGGCTGCTCCCCGCCTACCGGAAGGTGCATGTTCCCTATGACCCGCTCTTCTACGAGAAGACCTACTTTTCGCCCGGGAACCGCTACCGGGTCTACGATACCCGGTATGGCCGGATTGCCGTGCTCATCTGTTACGACCAGTGGTTCCCGGAGGCCGCGAGGGCGGTTGCGCTCATGGGCGCGGAGATCATCTTCTACCCAACCGCCATCGGCAGAATCGCCGGGGAGGAGCCTCCTGAAGGCGACTGGCGTGAGGCGTGGGAGACGGTGCAGCGGGGCCACGCGATAGCAAACAGCGTCCATGTCGCCGCCGTCAACCGGGTGGGCGACGAGGGGAGTATCCGGTTCTTCGGGAGCTCGTTCGTCGCCGACGCCTTCGGGAACGTCCTTGCCCGGGCGAGCGAGACCAACGAAGAGGTCCTCGTCGTGGAGGTCGACTTCGCAGAAAACGAGGCCGTCCGGGAGGGCTGGGGCTTCTTCCGGAACCGTAGGCCGGAGACCTACGGGGCGCTCACCCGGAGACTCCCGCCGGGCAGAACCCCTGCGGGATCCGGCTACCGCATGCCGGCGGAGTGGGAGCCGCACGATGCCGTCTGGCTCTCCTGGCCCCATGACCGGGAGACGTTCCCCGACCTTGCAACGGTTGAGGCAGCCTACGTCGAGATGATTGCGGCGCTCCGCGGGTCCGAGACCGTCAGCCTGCTCGTCACCGACGAGAAGATGCAGATCCGGGTGAAGGCGATGCTCGAGGAGGAGGGCGTCGATACGGGGGGCATCAGGTTCCATGTCGTCGATTATGCCGACGTCTGGTTCCGGGACTACGGGCCGACGTTCGTGGTCAACAGAAAGGCCGGGAGCCTCGCGATGGTGAACTGGACGTTCAATGCCTGGGGAGAGAAGTACCCGGCGCTCATGGAGGATACCCGGGTCCCGCTCTTCATGAACCGCGAGATGGGTCTCCCCGTCTTCACGCCCGGGATCGTCCTCGAGGGCGGTTCGATCGAGGTGAATGGGTGCGGCACGGTGATCACGACGGAGGCGTGCCTCTTAAACCCTAACCGGAACCCGCGCCTCTCCCGGGAGGAGATCGAGGCGTACCTGGAGGCCTATCTCGGCGCAGGTCACGTCATCTGGTTAAAGCGGGGCATCGCCGGCGATGACACCGACGGTCATATCGACGATATCGCCCGGTTCGTGAACCCGACGACGGTTCTGTGTGCCCTCGAGGAGAACGAGGACGACGAGAACTACGCTCTCCTGCAGGAGAACTATGAGATTCTTCGAGCATCGACCGACCAGGACGGCAACCCCTTAACGGTCGTTCCACTCCCTATGCCGGGGAGGGTCGGCGGCGCGGAAAGGCTGCCGGCAAGCTACGCGAACTTCTACATCGGGAATTCAGTCGTGCTGGTGCCGGTCTTCGGGCACCCCAACGACGAGGTCGCCCTGGCACAGATCCGGCAGGTCTTCCCCGGCCGGAAGGTCGTCGGCATCGACTGCACGGCGATGGTCGCGGGTCTCGGCGCGATCCACTGCATCAGCCAGCAGCAGCCGTCCATCGTGCCGGACGTCACCGGCGCCGCGGCAGAAAGTGCATCACGAGAGGAATGAGCGCATAGGCCGCGGTGCTCCAGGTCATTCCGGCGAGGGCGAGCAGGATCGCGACGACGGAGACGGCCGGGACCACCATCACCCGCAGGTTCCCGCGCTGCATGTCGGTGCCGGGATGGACGAGCCTGCCATTCTGCGTGGCGTACCGCCACTGAGCGGCAAAGAGCAGGCCGAGGATCAGGAGGTTTGCTTCGAAGGCGACTGCTGCGAAGGTCTCGTCCGGGTAGTCGCCGACGAGGGAGGTGGAGAACGGCACCAGCGTGACGAACAGGAGCGCAACGATATTGATCCAGAGGAACCGGCTATCGATATGCCGGAGGCGGTGCATCTGCACATGATGCGCTATCCAGAAGGAAGCGAGGATGAAGAAGGCGAGGAAGTAGTGGTAGAGGGCGGGACCGAGATTGGTAAGCATCGCCATGACGGCGGCGGCGGAGGGGTTGTTGACGCCCGCCGGGACGTCGAGGCTGAGGACCAGGAGGGTCATGGCAATGGCGAAAATGCCGTCGGTGAGCGCTTCGATTCTGTTCTTCGGAAATCCGGGTGATCTTCCGCTCGCCTGGTCGGCGTCGTCCGTGGGCTCCATCGCTAACGATCTCTATTGGGAGGGCCGGCCTGATAAGGA